>ENA-OOWO01001007-OOWO01001007.1-human-gut-metagenome-genome-assembly--contig:-NODE-1007-length-18652-cov-3.511104_pt1 | contig 18652 bp, 10 predicted proteins | sample MGYA00241579_ERZ501327 | MGnify/ENA primary metagenome ERZ501327 (study PRJEB25962, sample SAMEA2042836) | human gut metagenome | biome: human gut; feature: human-associated habitat; material: faeces...
CGAAGCAGCGTGCCGCCTCCCGCCGGTAAAACAATGCCATCAGGGCGGTGGATACGGCCTCGCTCAAGGCGGTGGCAGCCAGCACCAGTGCACAGCGGCTGCCGTCCGGCCAGCCCTGCGTGCGGGAAAGCGCCCACACCACCGCAGCAATGCGCACCGTCTGTTCTGCCAGCTGGCTGAGCACGTTGGGCTCCACCCGCCGCCGTGCCAGAAAAAAGCCGCGCAGCACTGCCGAGACAGCCATCCATGGCAGTCCCAGCGCCGAGGTGCGCAGCGCGGCAGCGGCACGGACATCCCCCAGCCACCATTTTGCCGCAAGGCCTGCGGTGGCAAGCTGAGCGACCATGGCAAGCCCGCCCAGCGTAAGCCCTGCCAGCACCAGCCGCACCAGCATCCCGCGCGCAGCGGCTTTATCCCGGCTGAGCTCCTCGGTCAGAAGCCGGGCAGCGGCCACCGAGATGCCCGCCGTGGCCAGCGTGACGAACAGCCCGTACACCGCCAGCACCAGCTGATACAGCCCCATCCCCGCCCCGCCCAAGGCGTTGGCCAGCCAGATGCGCAGCCCCATGCCAGCCAGCCGCAGCACCACGTCCGAGCCGGTAAGCAGCGCCGCGTTTTTAAAATAACTCTGCCGCACCCTGCACCTCCCCCTGCCCCGGAACGGGCGTTCACGGTTCAGCCTATGCAGCGGCTTTGCAAAACATGAGCGGCGCTATGGGTTGTTTCTGCGCACTTTTTATGGTATAGTTAACAGTGGTCAGGCAGGGCGCAAGCCCCCGCCTGTATTTTGAGCAAGGAGGAAGCGCACCGCCCGGGTCCTGCCCCTGCCGTGCGCGACAAAGAGAATGAGCGAAGAATGTACCCATGACTGCTCTAATTGCAGTGCAGCCTGTTCTTCCCGCGATGCCGCTCCGCAGCACGATGCCCCCAACCCCAACAGCAGTGTGAAAAAGGTCATCGGCGTTGTTTCCGGCAAGGGCGGCGTGGGCAAGAGCATGACCAGCGCTCTGCTGGCCTGTGCCATGGCCCGCCGCGGCTACCACTGCGGCATTCTGGATGCCGATATCACCGGCCCGTCCATCCCCAAGCTGTTCGGCATTCATGGCCGTGCCATGGCGGACGACAAGGGCTGCTGGCCCATCCAGAGCCGCATGGGCATTGATGTAATGAGCATCAACCTGCTGGTGGAGAACGAGGAAGACCCCGTTGTGTGGCGCGGCCCGGTCATTGCCGGTGCCGTCAAGCAGTTCTGGACCGATGTGGTCTGGAAGGACGTGGATTTCCTGTTCGTGGATATGCCCCCGGGCACCGGTGATGTGCCCCTGACCGTGTTCCAGAGCCTGCCGGTGGATGGCATCGTTGTGGTGGCAAGCCCGCAGGAGCTGGTAAGCATGATCGTGGCAAAGGCCGTGAACATGGCCGAGATGATGAAGGTGCCCATGCTGGGCATCGTAGAAAACATGAGCTACATCGTCTGCCCGGACTGCGGCAAGCACATCAATGTGTTTGGCAACAGCCATGTGGACGAGGTGGCCGCAAAGCATCATCTGCCTGTGCTGGCCAAGTGCCCCATCGACCCCAAACTGGCAGAGCTTTCCGATGCCGGCATGATCGAGACCTATGGCGGCGAATTTTTGGAAGGTGCCGCAGACGCCTGCGAAAAGCTGCTGAAGAAGTAACTGCACCCCGCCCTGTGCCCGTTGCGACACAGGGCTTTTTGCTTAGATAAGCCCGCCGACGTGCAAAAGACATTCTTTTCCGTACGGCTTTGGAGTGGCAGCGCACTTTAAAAAACAAGGTTCGCGGCACATTCCGGCTTTTAATTTTCGTTTTGTGAAGCAGCTGTGACTTTTTATCTGTTTTTTTAAACAAATTCTGCTTTTTGCTATTGTAAAACCCACCGCAAAGCTTTATAATAGTAAAGTAAGCATTGCCCGCTTGTGCGGGCGTGCCGTGCAAGCATGGAGAACCGGAAGCGCCCGGCATCTGCAAGGATATACCCGCTGTGCGGCGGGCAAAGGCATTTCCGCTTTTTCAAATTTATAGAGTAATTGGGAAAAAGGAGTATTCTATTATGCTGACGAATGAATACCTGAAGCGTGTTTACGAGGGTCTGGAAAAGCGCAACGCCAACGAGCCCGAGTTTCTGCAGGCTGTGCGCGAGGTGCTGGAGAGCATCCAGCCCGTTGTGGAAAAGCACCCCGAGTACGAGAAGGCCGGTCTGATCGAGCGCCTGGTGGAGCCGGAGCGCATCATCACCTTCCGTGTGCCTTGGGTGGACGATGCCGGTAAGGTGCAGGTAAACCGCGGCTACCGCGTGCAGTTCAACAGCGCCATCGGCCCCTACAAGGGCGGCCTGCGCTTCCATCCCTCTGTCAATCAGGGCATCCTGAAGTTCCTGGGCTTCGAGCAGACCTTCAAGAACAGCCTGACCACCCTGCCCATGGGCGGCGGCAAGGGCGGCTCTGACTTTGACCCCCACGGCAAGAGCGACATGGAAGTGATGCGCTTCTGCCAGAGCTTTATGACCGAGCTGTACCGCCACATCGGCCAGTTCGTGGACTGCCCCGCCGGTGATATCGGTGTCGGCGGCCGCGAGGTCGGCTATCTGTTCGGCCAGTACAAGCGCCTGACCAACAGCTTCCAGGGCGGTATGCTCACCGGCAAGGGCCTGACCTTTGGTGGTTCTCTGGCCCGTACCCAGGCTACCGGCTACGGCCTGTGCTACTTCACCGCTGAGGCCCTGAAGTGCATGCGGAACGACAGCCTCCAGGGCAAGACCGTGGTCATCTCCGGCTCCGGCAACGTGGCTATCTACGCCTGCGAAAAGGCGACCCAGATGGGCGCCAAGGTGGTTACCATGTCCGACTCCAACGGCTACGTCTACGACCCCAACGGCATTGATCTGGCTTACGTCAAGGACCTGAAGGAAGTGCGCCGTGGCCGCATCAAGGAGTACGCCGAGACCCACGCCGGTGCTACCTATGTGGCTGATTGCACCCAGGTTTGGACTGTCCCCTGCGACATCGCCCTGCCCTGCGCTACCCAGAACGAGATCAACAAGGAGTCTGCCGAGGCTCTGGTAAAGGGCGGCTGCACCGTGGTCTGCGAGGGCGCTAACATGCCCAGCACCCCGGAGGCCATCGAGGTCTACCTGTCCAACGGCATCCTGTACGGACCCGCAAAGGCTTCCAACGCAGGCGGCGTGGCTACCTCCGGTCTGGAGATGAGCCAGAACTCCGAGCGCCTGAGCTGGAGCTTTGAGGAAGTGGATGCCAAGCTGAAGGGCATCATGGAGGGCATCTTCCACGCTTCCTATGACGCTTCCGTTGCCGCTGGTTCCGAGGGCAACCTGATGGTCGGTGCAAACTGCGCCGGTTTCCTGAAGGTGGCCACCGCCATGATGGCACAGGGCATCACCTACTAAGCATTCCTTTTCAGAGGGCTGCATCCGAAGGGGTGCGGCCCCCTTTTTTTTCCTGCATATTTCCTCTGTCCGTTGTCCATACTCCCTTTGCCAGAAAGCGAAGGGAGTATTTTTATGGATGAGCAGATGTTTTGTTTCCAATGTGAGCAGGCGGCCAACGGGACTGCCTGTACCGGTCGGGCAGGCGTGTGCGGGAAATCGGCTCCGACCGCAGCGGCGCAGGACCGGCTGACCGGTGCCCTGATCCGGTATGCGGAGCAGCTCATTGGCGAAGGCCGTGCTCCGGCTCCGGAGCAGGCTTTGCTGCTGATGCAGGGGCTGTTCACCACCATCACCAACGTGAACTTCGACCCGCAGACCGTGGACCAGCTGACCGAGAGCATCCATGCGGCCTGCCCCGGCATCGGGTTCGACTACGACATGGCAAACCTCTGGCACGAGCCGGACGAGGACATCCGCAGTCTGAAATCGTTCGTCCTGTTCAGCCTGCGCGGCATGGCAGCGTACAATTACCATGCGCGGGTGCTGGGCCGCATCGACCCGGAGCTGGACCGCTTCTTCTGCGAAGCATTGCAGGCCGTTGGCAGCGAATGCTCCATCGATGCCCTCTGGGCACTGGTGCAGAAGACCGGCAAGGCCAGCTACCGCTGCATGGAGCTGCTGGACGCGGCCAACACCGGCGCGTTTGGCGATCCGGAACCGGTGCAGGTGCCCCTGACCATTGAAAAGGGGCCGTTCATCGTGATTTCCGGCCACGACCTCTACGACGCACAGCAGCTGCTGGAACAGACTGCAGGCCGGGGCGTCAACGTCTACACCCACTCGGAGATGCTGCCCGCCCACGGCTACCCGGAGCTGAAGCGCCGCTACCCCCACCTCAAGGGCAACTTTGGCACCGCATGGCAGAACCAGCAGCGGGAGTTCGAGGACATCCCCGCGCCCATCCTGTTCACCACCAACTGCATCATGCCCCTGCGCGCCAGCTACGCCGACCGGGTGTTCACCACCTCGGTGGTGGCTTACCCCGGCGTGCCCCACATCGACGAAGGGCGCGACTTTTCCCCGGTGATCGAAAAGGCGCTGGAGCTGGGCGGCTACGCGCAGGACACCCTGCTACCCGGCCTGAACGGCGGCTCCACGGTGACCACCGGTTTTGCCCGCACCGCCGTGCTGCAGCACGCGGACGAGATCGTGCAGGCGGTGCGGGACGGTAAGCTGCGGCACTTCTTTCTGGTGGGCGGCTGCGACGGGGCGCATCCGGGCAGAAATTATTACACGGAGTTTGTCAAGCGCACACCCATGGATTCCCTGGTCCTGACCCTGGCCTGCGGCAAGTTCCGCCTGAACGACCTGCCCCTTGGCACCGTGCCGGGCACCGGCCTGCCCCGCATCCTGGACGTGGGCCAGTGCAATGACGCCTACAGCGCCATCCGCATCGCATTGGCGCTGGCCGACGCCTTTGGCTGCGGCGTCAACGACCTGCCCCTCTCGCTGGTGCTGTGCTGGTTTGAGCAGAAGGCCGTGTGCATCCTCATCGCGCTGCTGGCGCTGGGCATCCGGAACATCCGGCTGGGGCCTACCCTGCCCCCGTTCCTCTCGCCGGGGGTGGTGCGCACCCTGCAGGAACGGTACGGCCTCAAGCCCATTGCCACCCCGGAAGCCGACCTGCAGGCCATTCTGGGCGGGTGAGGTTTCGTTTGGTTATTTTACAACAAACCCGCAAATCAAAGCATTCCTGAGTCCTGAGTGTTCCGCATCACTCAGGGCAAATTCCTCCAAACCGCCGTACCCGCGTGCACAACGCCGGGTGCGACGGTTTTGCTTGTATACCGCGCACAGCTGCGGGGGCTCGCGGCGTTTCGCACAAGAAGCGGCGCAATGTGTGTAGCATATTTGGTGCAGCTGTCACTTGAAGATTTTTCAGGAATCTGTATAATATCAGATATCGGAACAAAGGCGTTCCGCAGGGGCATCCTATGCCCTTGCGGGGCGCTTTTTTCTTTTTGCAGGGGATAAAAAGCTGCGGAGGGTGCCGCAGCCCCCGGTAAACAAGTAAAAAGGATGGGAAAGACTATGGAAAACTTTACAGAGCAGAAAACCACCCTTGGTCTGTACGACCCACAGTTCGAGCACGATGCCTGCGGCATCGGCGCTGTGGTGGACATCAAGGGACGTAAAAGCCACCAGACGGTGGACGATGCACTGTCCATCGTGGAGCGGCTGGAGCACCGCGCCGGTAAGGACGCCGAGGGCAAGACCGGCGACGGCGTGGGCATCCTGCTGCAGATCAGCCACAAGTTCTTCTCCAAGGTGGCCGAGGAGCTGAACATCCGGCTGGGCAACGAGCGGGAGTACGGCGTGGGTATGTTCTTCTTCCCCCAGAACGAGCACCTGCGGGCACAGGCCATGAAGCTGTTCGAGGTGGTCACCCGCAAGGAGGGGCTGGAGTTTCTGGCATGGCGCGAAGTGCCCGTAGACCCCGATGCCGTGGGGCAGAAGGCCCGGGACTGCATGCCCGCCATCTGGCAGTGCTTCATCAAAAAGCCCGCCAAGGTAAGCAAGGGCATTGAGTTTGACCGCCGCCTGTACATCGTGCGCCGCGTGTTCGAGCAGGCCAGCAACGGCACCTATGTGCCCAGCCTGTCCAGCCGCACCATCGTGTATAAGGGTATGTTCCTCGTGCACGACCTGCGCCGCTTCTACGCTGATCTGCAGGACCCGGATTATGAGTCCGCCATCGGCATGGTGCACAGCCGCTTTTCTACCAACACCAACCCCAGCTGGATGCGTGCACACCCCAACCGCTTCATCCTGCACAACGGCGAGATCAACACCATCAAGGGCAACACCGACGCCATGCTGGCGCGTGAGGAGAGCATCTCCAGCCCCATTTTGCAGGACGATATGAACAAGATCCTGCCCATCATCAACACCTCCGGTTCGGACTCCGCCATGCTGGATAACACTCTGGAGTTTATGGTGATGAACGGCATGGACCTGCCGCTGGCTGTGATGATCACCATCCCCGAGCCGTGGGAGAACAACAAGAATATCAGCCAGAAAAAGCGGGATTTCTACCAGTACTACGCCACCATGCTGGAGCCGTGGGACGGCCCCGCCGCCATCCTGTTCTCGGACGGCGACGTGATGGGCGCGGTGCTGGACCGCAACGGTCTGCGCCCCAGCCGCTACTACATCACCAAGGACGGCCGCATGATCCTGTCCTCTGAGGTGGGCGTGCTGGAATGCGACCCGGAGAATATTCTGGTCAAGGAGCGCCTGCGTCCCGGCAAGATGCTGCTGGTGGATACCGTCAAGGGTGAAGTGGTGGACGACGAAAAGCTGAAGGAGCTTTACGCCAGCCGCGAGCCCTACGGCGAGTGGATCGACCGCAATCTGGTGCAGCTGAGCGGGCTGAAGATCCCCAACGTGAAGGTGGAAAGCTACACCGGCGAGCAGCTGACCCGGCTGCAGAAGGTGTTCGGCTACAAGTACGAGGACGTGAACACCATGATCCTTGCCATGGCGCGGGCGGGCGCAGAGCCTTCCGGTGCCATGGGTACCGACACTCCGCTTGCCGTGCTCAGCAGCCAGCATCCCCCGCTGTTCAACTACTTCAAGCAGCGGTTCGCACAGGTCACCAACCCGCCCATCGATGCCATCCGTGAGAAGGTGGTCACCTCCACCAGCGTTTACATCGGTGCCCACGGCAACCTGCTGGAGGATAAGCCGGAGAACTGCAAGGTGCTCAAGGTGCACAACCCCATCCTGACCAACACCGACCTGTTGAAGATCAAGTACATGAACGTGCCGGGCTTCAAGGTGGCTACGGTGTCCATCAACTACTACAAGAACACCAGTCTGGAAAAGGCCATCGACCGGGTATTTCTGGAGGTAGACCGCGCCTATAAGGAGGGTGCGAACATCATCATCCTGTCCGACCGGGATGTGGACGAATACCATGTGACCATCCCCAGCCTGCTGGCGGTGTCGGCAGTGTCCCAGTACCTCATCCGCACCAAAAAGAGCACCGCGCTGGCGCTGATTTTGGAGAGCGCCGAGCCCCGGGAGGTGCACCACTTTGCTACCCTGCTGGGCTACGGTGCCTGCGCCATCAACCCCTATCTGGCACACGAGACCATCGGGCAGCTGATCGACGAGGGTCTGCTGGACAAGGACTATTACGCCGCTGTGCAGGACTACGACAACGCCATCCTCAACGGCATCGTGAAGATCGCCTCCAAGATGGGCATTTCCACCATCCAGAGCTACCAGAGCAGCCAGATCTTCGAGGCTGTGGGCATCTCGAAGGAGGTCATCGACAAATACTTCACCGGCACGGTGAGCCGTGTGGGCGGCATCAGCATGGCAGACATTCAGGCCGATGTGGAGGCGCTGCACAACGCTGCCTTTGACCCGCTGGGGCTGGATATCAACATGGAGCTGGCCGACAGCGGTGCCCACAAGTTCCGCAGCGGCAAGGAAGAACACCTGTTCAACCCCCAGACCATCCACCTGTTCCAGAAAGCCTGCCGCACCGGCGATTACGACACCTTCAAGCAGTTCACCCAGACGGTGGACAACATGGGTGCCGAGGGTGTGCATCTGCGCAGCCTGCTGGACTTCAACTACGCCGCAGACGGCGGCATCCCGCTGGAAGAAGTGGAGCCGGTCTCCAGCATCGTCAAGCGGTTCAAGGGCGCTGCCATGAGCTACGGCGCACTGAGCAGTGAGGCACACGAGACCATTGCCATTGCCCTGAACCGTCTGGGCTGCCGCAGCAATACCGGCGAGGGCGGCGAGCCCGAAGAGCGTTACCACAGCGAGAGCAATTCCAAGATCAAGCAGGTGGCCTCTGCCCGCTTTGGCGTGACCAGCAAGTATCTGGTCAGCGCCGAGGAGATCCAGATCAAGCTGGCACAGGGCGCAAAGCCCGGTGAGGGCGGCAATCTGCCCGGTGCCAAGGTGTATCCGTGGATCGCCAAGACCCGCCACAGCACCACCGGCGTGGGCCTGATTTCTCCCCCACCCCACCACGATATCTACTCCATCGAGGATCTGGCAGAGCTGATCTACGATTTGAAAAACGCCAACCGCAATGCCAACATCAACGTCAAGCTGGTCAGCGAGGCCGGTGTGGGCACCATTGCCGCCGGTGTTGCCAAGGGCGGCGCACAGGTCATTCTGGTGTCCGGCTATGACGGCGGCACCGGTGCTGCGCCCCGCACCTCCATCAAGCACGCAGGTCTGCCTTGGGAGCTGGGCATCGCCGAGACTCACCAGACCCTGATCCTGAACGGTCTGCGCACCCGCGTGCGCATTGAGAGCGACTCCAAGCTGCTGTCCGGCCGGGATGTGGCCATCAGCTGTATGCTGGGCGCAGAGGAGTTCGGCTTCGGCACTACCCTGCTGATGGCCGAGGGCTGTGTGATGATGCGCGTGTGCAATCTGGACACCTGCCCCATGGGCATCTGCACCCAGAACCCTGAGCTGCGCAAAAACTTCAAGGGCAAGCCGGAGTACATTATCAACTACCTCACCTTTGTGGCAGAGGAGCTGCGGGAGTACATGGCAAAGCTGGGCGTGCGCACCGTGGACGAGCTGGTGGGCCGCACCGATCTGCTGCGGGTCAAGCCCGCCGCCCCGGGCAGCCGCGCCGCAAAGCTGGATCTGGACTGCATCCTGCACAACCCCGCCATTGCAAACAGCAACGTCCACTTTATCAAGGAGGACAGCTACGACTTCCATCTGGAAAACACGCTGGACATGAAGGTACTGATGAAGAAGTTCAAGCTGGGCAGCAAGGCTCCCCAGAGCGTCAGCCTGAATGTTTCCAACGTGGACCGCGCCTTTGGTGCCATCTTTGGCAGCGAGATCACCCGCAAATACGGCAACGACCTGCCGGACGATGTGTACACCGTGCACTGCAACGGTGCGGGCGGCCAGAGCTTTGGTGCCTTTATCCCCAATGGCCTGACGCTGGAGCTTGTGGGTGACTGCAACGACTACATGGGCAAGGGCCTTTCCGGCGGCAAGATCGTGGTGCGCCCGCCGCAGGGCATCGACTTCAAACCCGAGGAGAACATCATCACCGGCAACGTGGCGCTGTACGGCGCTACCAGCGGTAAGGCGTTCATCTCCGGTGTGGCCGGTGAGCGCTTCTGTGTGCGCAACAGCGGCGCGACCGCCGTTGTGGAGGGCGTGGGCGACCACGGCTGCGAGTACATGACCGGCGGCACCGTGGTGGTGCTGGGCCAGACCGGCAAGAACTTTGCAGCCGGTATGACCGGCGGCATTGCCTATGTGCTGGACGAAAACTGGGACTTCTACCAGCGGGTGAACAAGGAGACCGTCAGTTTGGAGCCGGTGGAGCACAAGTACGATGTTGCCACCCTGAAGGAGCTGATCCGCGCCCATGTGGAGGCCACCGGCTCTCCGCGCGGCAAGGAGATCTTGGACAATTTCAGCGCGTTCCTGCCCAAATTCAAAAAGGTGCTGCCTTACGATTACGACCGCATGCTGCGGGTCATCGCCTCGGTAGAGGAGCGTGGTCTGGACGGCGAGCAGGCACAGATCGAAGCATTCTATGCAGTGCAGAAGCATAAGTAAGGAGGGGCAGCAGCATGGGTAAGACAACAGGATTTATGGATTATGCGCGCAAGACCAGCACGGACGTTGCGCCGCTGGAGCGCCTTGAAAATTTTAACGAGTTCCACATCTGGCTCTCGCGGGAGCAGCAGCAGACGCAGGCCGCCCGCTGCATGGACTGCGGCGTGCCCTTCTGTCAGGCGGGCATGATGATCGGCGGCATGGCCTCCGGCTGTCCGCTGAACAACCTCATCCCGGAGTGGAACGATCTGGTGTACCACGGCAAGTGGGAGCTTGCGCTTCACCGCCTGATGGCCACCAACCGCTTCCCGGAGTTTACCAGCCGGGTGTGCCCCGCCCTGTGCGAGGCCGCCTGCACCTGCGGGGATGTGACCGGCAGCAGCGTCACCGTGCGCGAAAACGAGCACGCCATCATCGAGACGGCCTACGCCAAGAACTGGCTGACCGCCACCCCGCCGCCGACCCGCACCGGCAAGAGCGTTGCCGTGGTGGGCAGCGGCCCTGCGGGGCTTTCAGTGGCCGAGTACCTGAATAAGCGCGGCCACGCCGTCACGGTGTTTGAACGCGCCGACCGCGTGGGAGGCCTTTTGATGTACGGCATCCCCAACATGAAGCTGGACAAGGCAGTCGTCGAGCGCCGGGTCAAGCTGATGCAGGCCGAAGGTGTTGTGTTCCGCACCGGCATGGATGTGGGCGGTGCCGTGCCCGCCGAGCAGCTGCTGGCAGATTTTGATGCCGTAGTGCTGTGCTGCGGCGCAAAAAAGCCCCGCGACCTGAACGTGCCCGGCCGGGACGCCAAGGGCGTGCACTTTGCCGTGGACTACCTGACCAGCGTGACCAAGAGCCTGCTGGACTCGGGTTTTGCAGACGGCAAGGCCATCAACGCAGCCGGCAAAAATGTGCTGGTCATCGGCGGCGGCGACACCGGCAACGACTGTCAGGGCACTGCTCTGCGGCAGGGCTGCACCGACCTGATGGCACTGGAAATGATGCCGCAGCCCCCTGTCGAGCGCACCGCCGCAAACCCGTGGCCGGAGTGGCCCCGGGTGCTGAAGGTGGACTACGGCCAGACCGAGTGCATTGCCAAGTTCGGCAAGGACCCGCGTGTGTACCAGACTACCGTCAAGGAGTTTTTGAAGGACGAGGCCGGCAACCTGACCGGTGCCGTCATCAGCTGCCTGAAGCCGGAGCGCGACCCCGAGACCGGCCGCACCAGCATGGTGCCCACCGGTAAGGAATTTACCTACGACTGCCAGCTGGCGTTTATCGCCGCAGGCTTTACCGGCTGCGAAAATTACACAGCCGATGCCTTTGGGGTGGAGTTGACCGCCCGGGGCAATGTAGCCGACCACAGCTTTAAGACCAATGTGGACAAGGTGTTCGTCTGCGGCGATATGCGCCGCGGCCAGAGCCTTGTGGTGTGGGGTCTGCGCGAGGGCCGCGATTGCGCCGCCGAGGTAGACCGCTGCCTGATGGGCTACACCAACCTTTAATTTGCCATTCTCTTTCCTATCCTAAACAAGCCAGAGCGGAAGCTTCCTCCATGGGGCTTCCGCTCTGGCTTTTCAAGGCTCCCGCTTCTGCTTTTGTTGTATGCTGTTTAATTGGTATCGTATTCCGGCTCTGTGCTGCCCTCCGGGGGCGTTTCCGGGGTGGTAGGCTCGGTAGCGGCAGGCTCCTCCGGGGTGGCAGTGATCTGCACACTGGGGTCTGCGGCGATATACACGGTGATCACAGTGCCCACCGTGACCATAGCGCCCTCTTCCTCGCTGGCAGAGACCACACAGCCCGTAGCGTAGGAGCCATCATTCACCACCATAAAGCAGCTGGCCACAAGCCCCCGGCTGCTCAATATCTCAATAGCCTTATCCTGCGATGCACCGACGATCTTGGGCATCTCCACCTTCTCCGGGCCCTGACTGACCACGATCTGGATCACCTCGCCGTTCTCCATCACCTCGCCGGCCTCCGGCTCCTGCCGGATGATCTGCCCGGAAGGCACGGTATCGCTGTACTCCAGCACCGCCCGGAACAGGTACATACTGGTGTACTCGCGGTTATTCTTGATCTGCTCGTAATCGATGCCCACAAAGTTGGGCACAAGGTTCTGGGGCTTCATTTCCTCGCTGCTGGCAGCTTCCGAGCTCGGCTCCGAAGAGGGAGTTTGTTCCTCCTTGCTGCTCACGATGCCCCACAGGGTGAGCAAGATCAGAACGGAAAGCAGGATCAGAATGCCCGCCAGCAGCCCTTTCAAACTGAGCAGGTGTTCCCTGCCCTGCCCGCTCTGCTCTGTCCGCGCCGGATGCATCGGGGTCTCCGGCTTCATGGTGCGGGTCAGCTCGGCGGTATATTCCTTGGAAGAAAGCGCCTGATACAGCTGCGGCACGGTCTGGATGCGCTCCATGACCTTGAGCCGCAGCCCCAGCTGCAATACATCGGAAACATAGGCCGGTACGGCAGGCTCTACGGTGCGTGCCCGAGGGTTAGAGTCCGACACCACACGCTGGGCAGCGGGCATGGGTGCCTGCCCGCACACCATGCGGTAAAAGACGGCGGCAAGGCTGTATTCGTCGGTGTAGCGCCCCTCAAACTCGGCGGTGGTGTACTGCTCCGGCGCGGAGTAACCCTCGTACAGCTGCTCGTGCAGACCGCTGCCTGCGGTGCGCAAACCCACGGTGGCGTACCCGGCCAGACGACAGCGGCCATCCGCCATCACCCGGATATTCTCCGGGCAGATGCCGCGATGCACCAGCCCCACCTTGTGCATGGCCGCCACGCCCTCAAACACCGGGCGCAGCATGGCGCAGGCCTCCTCTGCCTGCACCGGAGCGGGACGATTTTCCAGCCATTGCTCCAGCGGGGTGCCGCCTAAGTTTTCCAGCACCGCATACACGGTGTTGTTGGCCTCCACCACGTCCAGCACAGCCTCCAGACCGCTGGCGGGGGTAATGCGCTGGACGGCGCGGTACAGGTCTGCAAAGTCCATGCGGGTGGTCTTGAACAGCACTTCGCTGCCCTGCTTGGGGCGCAGGATGCAGTCCGCCCCGCGCTCCGCAGAAAGGGTGACGGGCAGGTACTCCTTGATGGTCACCCGGAAAGCGCCCAGATTCTCCACGCCGCTGTACAGCACACCCTCGCCGTCCAGGCTGCGCATCTCGCCCACGGTGTAGCGCCCGGCCAGCACCGTGCCCACCGGCAGGCAGCCCGCCGGGTTGCATCCCTCTAAGATCTTCCCGCAATGGGGACAGACGGTCGCCGCAGGCGGCAGTTCCCCAATGCAGAACGGACACAGGCGTTTTTGCTCCATAGTGTTCTCTCCCCTTCCAAGCTTCTATACACTTTATTGTATCATAGTGTTCCCCGCCGTGCAAGCTGTCCGCATTTTGGTGCAAAAGCAAAAAAGACCGGGGCCCGCAGCCCAAAGGGCTGACAGGCTCCGGTCTTAAAGATGCAAGGGGTTTTCCCTTATGCTGCGCTTAGTGGATGAACACAGGACCCAGCGGGTTTGCGATGGGGCTTACATAGCCGCCCAGCAGCTTGGGGATAGCAAGGCTAATGTCGGGGATGTAGGTCAGCAGCAGCAGTGCAATGAACATGCACAGGTAGAACGGCAGGGTTGCCTTGACCACCTTCTCCATGGGGCGCTTTGCAACGGCAGAGCCGATGAACAGAACGGAGCCAACGGGAGGAGTCAGCAGGCCGATGCCGCAGTTCAGAACCACGATGATACCGAACTGGATGGGATCGATGCCGATGGAGGTGGCGATGGGCAGCAGGATGGGGGTAGCGATCAGGATGATGGGAGCCATATCCATGATCATGCCCAGCACCAGCAGGATCAGGTCGATGAGCAGTGCAATGATGTAGGGGTTATCGGTGAGGTCGGTGATGGCGGTTGCTGCCAGATCAGGCACATGCAGCATGGTCAGGCAGTTGCCGAACACTGCAGAGGTAGCGATCAGGATCAGCACGATGGACAGGGTGTTGACGCACTCGTCCAGAGCGTGCCACACGCCCTTCCAGTCCAGACCCTTATAGACGAACACGGAAACGAGCAGAGAGTAGATAACGGCGATAGCAGCGGACTCGGTAGCGGTAAACACACCGCCGACAACGCCGAACACCACGATGATGACAGCGGCCAGTGCCCAGATGGAAGTGCCCAGCTGCTTGACAAAAGCCTTGATGCTGAAGGGATCACCCTTGGGGTAGTTGCGCTTGACAGAGATGATATAGGAGCCGATCATCAGCACGATAGCCAGCAGAGCGCCGGGCAGGTAACCGGCCAGGAACAGGCTGCCCACGGAGATACCACCGGCGGTGGTAGCGTAGATGACCATGTTATGGCTGGGGGGAACCAGCAGACCCTCGCAGGAGGAGGTGATGGTAACAGCGGTGGAGAAGTCTGCACCGTAGCCCTGATCCACCATCATGGGGATCATGATAGAACCGATGGAAGCGGTATCGGCAGAAGCGGAACCGGAAATGCCGCCGAAGAAGTAGGAAGCCACGATGTTGACCATGGCCATGCCGCCGCGCATCCAGCCCACGCAGGCGTCAGCCAGTGCGATCAGCTTTTCAGAGATGCCGCCGGAGCCCATGAGCACGCCCATGGTGATAAAGAACGGCACAGCCATCAGGCTGAAGGAAGAAATGCCCTTGACCATCAGGCGGCAGACGTCGGTCAGTGCCTGACCCTGCACCAGCATGCACAGCACGCTGGACAGACCAACAGCGTATGCAATGGGGAAGCGCAGGAAGATCATAACAAAGAAGCTGACAAGAAGGACAATGATTGCCAGTGTCTGAACTGTCATATTACATTTCCTCCTTTACAAAAAAGCTCTTGATATGGTTATACAGCGACTCGATCTCGAAGATGACCATGGCAACACCGGCCAGCGGCACCGGGAAGTACATCCAGAAGCGGCTCAGCCAGGGCATGGAAACATAGAAGCCACGGCCACCCAGCGTGGTGGCGTAGTTCCAGCCGACCGCCATCATCACCACACCAAGGATCATCACGGCCACGTCAGACAGGATGTCCAGCGCCTTGACCACTTTCTTGGGCAGGTACATATCAAAGGCAGTCATGCGGATGTGTGCGCCGCGGCGGATGGCCAGCGCAGCGCTCAGCACAGCCATGTAACTCATGCAGGTCAAAACGACCTCCTCAGACCAAGAGGGGTCCGGAATAAAGGGGACGTAACGGCCAATGACCGACATCGTGGTAATGAGGATATCTGCGATCAGCAGGATCTTGCAGATGAACAGAACCACCTTGTAGGTAAAGTCGTACGCCGGTCTGATCTTATCCAGAGTGGTAAAGATTTTCGGCATAGAAATTCCTCCATATAAAAACCCGGCGAAGCCTGCGGGCGTATTCCCGTGGGCCCCCGCCGGGCAATGTACTACTTAGATTGGATGGAAAGCCAGCTTATGCCTTCATGTCCAGCAGCTTCTGGTACAGCTCAGCCTGATCAGAGGTGTTGTCCTTGATGACCTTAGCGCAAGCTTCCTGCCAGGGAGTCTTGTCGTCCACATCCACAACGTTGCAGCCGGAGGAGCGCAGCTCTTCCAGAACCTTGTTCTCAGCGGTCTCAGACAGATCAGCGTTGAACTTCTGGGTGTCGGCAGCAGCAGCCATAACAGCAGCCTGCTGGTTAGCGGTCAGCTTGCCCCATGCGTTGTCGGTGATAACAGCCTGCACAGCGCCCAGAGTGTGGCCGTCCAGAATCAGGTTGTTAGCAACCTCGGGGAAGGCGTTGGACTTGTAGTTTGCGATGGGCTGCTCAGCGCCATCCACAACGCCGGTCTGCAGTGCGCTGTACAGCTCGCCGAAAGCAACGACGGTGGGGTTAGCGCCCAGACCCTCGACCATGCCGTTCATAACGGGGTCGTTGGACACACGCAGCTTCATGCCCTTCAGATCATCGATGGTTGCAACGGGCTTGACGGTGAAGAAGTGACGGAAGCCCTCCTCGCCGTAGAACAGGCCGCGAACGGGCAGGCCCAGCTCCTGGGGCTCGTTCAGGAACTCAGGAGCCAAATCGCTGTTGGCGAAGTTCCAGAAGTGAGCGCGGTTGTTGAAGGTGAAGGGGATGGACAGCAGCTTAGACTTGTTGCAGCCGTAGCTGGTCAGAGCGAAAGCAGAGATACGGCTGATATCGATGGAGGTAGAGCCGCCCAGAATAGCGTCCAGAACGTCGTTCTCAGAGCCCAGAACACCGGAAGCCTGCACATCGACGACCACAGAACCGCCGCTCAGCTCCTCGACCTTCTCCTTGAAGTGAGAACCGGTCTGACCAACGATAGTATCCAGCGGGTTGACCTCGGCGTAGACCAGAGTCACCTTGGGATCGCTGGCAGCAGCAGCTGCATCACCGGCAGCAGCAGAAGAAGCTGCGGTAGAGGTGGAAGCAGCGGTAGAAGTGGAGCCGCTCTTGGAACCACCGCAGGCGGTCAGAGCAACAGCAGCAGTAGCTGCACCGGCAACGGCCATAAAGCTACGACGAGAGATCATTTTCATAGGAATCGTCCTCCTTAAATAATTGTGAAATTCTCCGGGCGCACAGGTGCCGGAGCTTTCGTTCATTGACTGTACACACTTTAGCAAATTTTCCGAAATGAAACAAGGGCTTTCGAAAAATGTCCTGTTTTTCGAAAGAATGTCAAGATTGTTTTTGCCATATTGCACAATCGCTTTCTATCTTGTTTGTGCAACACTACTGACCAGTTGGATACATTCCTGTATTCACAGCACAAAACAGCACCCCGAAAAATGTCCATCCGGGCACTTCTCGGGGTGTTTTTTCAGCTTTTCTGTATCCGGTCGATCAGTTCCTGCTGGGCAGAAAACCCATCGTACATGGGCTGCACCGCTGCGCGGAAGCGGGCTTTTTCGGCATCGTCCAGCTCGGTGACGCAGATGCCCCGCTTGCGCATATTCTGCTCTGCGTTCGCCTCCCGCCGTGCCCAGAGCTCCCGCTCTGTCTGTGCGCTCTCCCGGGCGCAGGCGCGGATCACCTCCGGAAAGCTTTCGTCCAGCGCGGCAAGCTTTTCCATCACCGCCGGGCTGGCCAGCTGCACCTCCGGCACCCGGGTGTGTTCGTCCTTCAGGAAAAAGGGCGCTACCTCGTAGTGTCCCATCACTTCGTAGCTGGGCCAGTTGTTCTCTGCCCCATCGATCTCGGCATTATGCAGGGCGGCATATACCTTGCTGTACACCACCTGCGCCGGCTTTGCGCCCAGTGCGGTGATCATGTCGCTCATCATGTCCGACTCCTGCACCCGGATGGTCAGCCCCTGCAAATCATCCAGCCCGGTCACCTTTTCCCGGGTGTAGAAGCTGCGCACACCGGCATCGAACCACGAAAGCCCTACCAAGTCCATCCCGTCCAGCATGGCCAGAAACTCATCCCCAATGCTGCCGTCCAGCACCCGCCACATCTGCTGGGCATCGCTGTACAGGTAAGGCAGCTGCAACACGCTGAGCTCCGGCTCGTACTCTGCCAGCTGGCTCAGGGACACGCGGGAAAAATCCACCCCGCCGAACTGCATCTGCTGGATGACGCTCTGCTCTGCGCCCAGCTCTGCCCCGCTGTAAACCAGCACCTTCACCCGGTCGCCCGTGCGCTGCGCCACAAGCTCGGCAAAGGCTCTTGCTGCCTTGCTGGTAGGGTAGTCCTCCGGCTGGTTCTCCGCATAGCGCAGGATGAGCGGCTTCTCCTGCTGCGAAGAAGCAGACTGCACCGTACAGCCTGTAACTGCCAGCGCCGGGGCTGCCGCAAGCAGACGCAGCAGCTGACGGCGGGTCACAGCCGCGCCTCCCGGGCTGCCTTTGCCGCTTCCTTCCGGTACTGGGTGGGGGTCATACCGGTGCGCTTTTTAAAGGCGCGGGCAAAGTAGCTGGCGTCCTCGTAGCCCACCATGGAGGCCACCTCCGCTGCGGAGCGGAAGGGGTCGGCCAGCAGTTCTTTAGCTGCGTTGATGCGCAGCTCGGTCAGACAGTCCAGAAAATTCATCTTCTGGTATTTTTTGAACTGCGCCGAAAGGTACGCCGGGCTGATGTGCAAAATTTCGCTCACGCTGTCCAGCGAGAGGTCGGCCATATAGTTATCTTCCATATACTTGCGCACATGGTCCATCACCAGTGCGTTGCGGTCGCTCTCCCCTTCCCCGGCGGGCTCGGCCTCCTGCTCCGGGGCGGTTTCCGGCTCCGGGGCTTCCGCAGCCAGCTCGGCCAAGCGGCGGCCGGCCTCGATCTGCCGGATAGCGCGGCGGATGGCGGCCTCGGTCTCGTCCGGGTCCACCGGCTTCAGCAGATAGTCGCAGGCACCCAGATGCACCGCCTCGTGGGCGTACTGGAACAGGCTGTACGCCGTGATGAAGATCACCTTGCACTCCGGGCGCTGCTCCAGCACCGCGCGGGCGGCATCCAGGCCGTTCATGCCCGGCATCTCAATGTCCATCAGGATAATATCATAGGTACCCGCCGGGTGATTTGCAAACAGGTCGACAACCTCCTGCCCGTCCGCCGCACGGGTTACGATCATCTCCGAATCCTCTAACAGTATCGCGGCAAGCTCGGCGTTCAAATCGTTATCCTCTGCCAGA
>ENA-OOWO01001009-OOWO01001009.1-human-gut-metagenome-genome-assembly--contig:-NODE-1009-length-18645-cov-3.286122_pt1 | contig 18645 bp, 9 predicted proteins | sample MGYA00241579_ERZ501327 | MGnify/ENA primary metagenome ERZ501327 (study PRJEB25962, sample SAMEA2042836) | human gut metagenome | biome: human gut; feature: human-associated habitat; material: faeces...
GATACAAGATAATTATGAGAAGCTGGTTGTCTCGCTTGACGACTTCTGCCTGCCGTCTCATGAAGGAATAAGGCATGTGCGGGCGTGGGAACTGCATGGGTTGTTGTAAAAGGTGCTGAAAGACGGAAATATCCCTATAACCTTGACAAAAAGTAATGTTTTTCCCGGTTTTCCTGCCGCACTTGGTTTTATAGAAGAACGGATTTAGGATATATTGTGGATATTCAGCTCATAAAGATGCGTTCTTTTTGCATATTCTTCCGCTTTTGTGGGACTTTTATACAGAAATTGGCTACACTTTTAAGCTAAAAAGAGTATACCGTTTTACTAAAATGGGAGTTGCGTTTTAGTAAAACGGTTACTCTGTTTTAGTAAAACGTTCTTTTGCTTTTGCATTTTCGGTGTATCAGGGCTTTCGGAGGTGTGATTTCGATTTATTAGAAGGACGTTCGTTTTGGTATAATGCTTATAACCTGACACTTATGGATTTTCGCTCTCGTATTTCTTTCTGTGTGGATAATCGGTCCGAAATACGGGATTCTCGTGCGATAGAAAATACAAAGTGTCAGAATGACAAAATCATATTTATCTTCTGTAGGTATCAGCCTTAAAAATACTTTCCAATCTTTTTCTTGTTTTCATTCTTTATCGTTAAATTTGCCATCGAAGCAAGGAAGTGTCCTTAGCTTCAATGTTTTGTGAAATGATATTGTAAGAAGCGTTGTGCTTCATTCTTGTCTTTGAGAACCTGAGAAATTTTCGAAACTATACAAGAATGGCATGGACTGCTCCTGCGCTGGTTTCGGCGTGGGTCTGCTGTCTGTTCATTTGTATAGTGGGGTTTTCTCAGGGCCTTCAAAGACGATGGATAGCACGCAGTTCCACGTTCTTTTTTTATATTCAGCAATACTCCCTCCTGAACCAAAGCTCGAATATCGGATCGGAGAAAACATACTTGTTCCCCTCTTTCTCAATGAAATCACGTTCTGTCAGCATACGCTTGTTGCGTGTGATGGTCTGTGCACTGCCCAATTCATATTTCCGCACTACGGGGATGGAGTTGAAGCGGTATTCACCGTCGGCTACAGCACGAAGCATGGCAGTTTGGGCAGCAGTCAGGTTCTCGGTGTCGTTCATGAACATAGGCATGTTGGTGTCTATCAGTTGGCGGGTACGGATTTCGATAATCTCATCTGTCACTTTTTCAGACGTACCGCTCCAGATGAAATAGCACAACTGTTGCAAATACCACGAATGGCATTTCACGATGTCGCACAGTTGTTCTGCTTGCTGTTCGCTGATTTCTTTGTTCGTCCGGTGGAAGGCATTGACGATGAAGGGCACCCATTCCTCTTTCTTTATCTTTTGCAGGAACAGTACTTGTCCGAAGCGGTAGAAGGGGTTAGAAGAATTGTTGAAGATGTCCATCATCATATGCCGCTTGCTTCCGTAAAAGCAATAGGAGACTTGTTGCTGCTTCTGCCAGGCAGAGCGCATTTTTCCCTCCATACTTTTGTAGCCGGGTAGTAGTGCCAGTTGTTGGAACTCGTCGATGCAGACAATCAGGTGTATGCCTTTGGCAGCTGCTATCTTTTCGGGTAGTTCCAGTATCTCCATGACACTTTTTTCTTCCAGTTCCAATTTCAGGTCAAAGGAGAGGGTATCGGTTGGGTCGCTCTTCAATGTGATACTGGGAGAAACGGCTTTAAGAAACTGTTTCACATCTTCAAGCCTCTTTTCAAGGGTGGAGGCGGCGCAAGAAATGACTTCTCGCGCAAAGATGCGGTAGAATTCAGCTTCCGTCTTGATGCTGAATGCATCAATGAAGCAGATACGGATATGCTTGTCTTCTTGTGTCAGTTCGTCCATAGCTACTTTTACAAGCGACGATTTTCCCCATCGGCGCGGTGAAATAAGCATTACGTTGATGCCCGATCCAAGTAATTCTTTCAGTTGCTTTCGTTCTTCTACCCGATTGACGAAACTTTCTTTATCAACCAGTGTGCCGTATTGAAAAGGTGATTTCATAAGCTTTCTGTTCTTGATTTAATGACAAATATACAAATTATACATCAATGTATAATACATCAATGTATAATTTTGTTTGAGCACATGTGCAAAAACACCCACTTTTTGCACATGAAACGGAGAACGTGAGCAAAAAAGCCTTATTTTTGCTCACGTTATTGGTTTTGAATATGAGATTAAACACAAATATACTATGAAAAGTAAGACTCTTGCATTGATTCTATTATGCTGCGCCGCCTCGCTGGGCGCCAAAGTAAAGCTGCCTGCACTGGTAGGCGACAACATGATACTCCAGCAGCAGACTGAAGTGAAACTGTGGGGAACGGCTGCTCCGGAAGCCGAAGTACGCGTTACGCCTTCGTGGAACGGACAGACAATGACTTGCCGTGCCGATAAGGATGGCCGTTGGTTGCTTGCAGTGAAAACTCCGGCAGCAGGATACACGCCTTATGAGATAACTTTTGATGACGGAGAAAAAACTACGTTGAAGAATATCCTAATCGGTGAAGTATGGCTTGCTTCCGGCCAGAGCAATATGGAAATGCCCCTGAAAGGTTTTGCTGGCTGTTGCATCATGAACGGAGCGGATGACATCATAGTTTCTGCCGAGAATAAGGGGGTGCGTATGTTCACCGTTCCCAAGCACCAGACTTATGAACTGCAAACCGACTGCAAAGGTAGCTGGAACATATCTTCCATAGAAACCGCACCCGATTTCAGTGCGACGGCCTACTATTTTGCCACTTCGTTGAGCCGTGCCCTCCGGATTCCGGTCGGCATCATCTGTAGCGCTTACGGTGGAGCCACTGTAGAAGGTTGGATAAGCCGTGAACTGCTGGAAAACTATCCAGACATATCTCTCAACCCCGATTCCATCGAACGCCTGCACCCCATGCACCGCCCCATGCTGATGTACAATGCCATGCTGAAGCCGCTTCAGAACTATACCATAAAGGGATTCATCTGGTATCAAGGCGAGTCTAACGTAGGCCGTCATGAAACATACGCCGAGCGTCTGGCCGATATGGTGCAGCTGTGGCGCAAAGAATGGGGACTGGGCGAATTGCCTTTCTACTTTGCCGAAATAGCGCCGTACGCCTATGGAGGTACCCAGCAAGAGAAAGCTGCTTACCTACGTGAAGCGCAATTCCGTGCCCAAAGCCTGATTCCGAACAGTGCCATGATTTCTACAAACGACCTTGTAGAGCCTTATGAGATATACAATATCCATCCCCGCAACAAGACAAAGGTAGGTCAACGCTTGAGCTATCTGGCATTGAACCTTACCTATGGATTGAAGCAGATACACTGTTTCGGCCCACAATATAAGTCATGGACTGCTAAAGGCAGTGAAGCATGGGTTTCCTTCGACCATTTGGAAATGGGTATCTGTCGCAACTATGACCTTCGCGGTTTCGAAGTGGCCGGTGAAGACCGCGTATTCCATCCTGCCGACAAAGTATGGCTGCACTGGCAGACGAATGAAGTGGTAATCTCTTCAGAAAAGGTATCCCATCCCGTCAGCGTGCGCTACTGTTTCCATGATTTCCAGATTGGTACGATGATTGGCGGGAATGAACTGCCTACCATTCCGTTCCGTACGGATAATTGGTGAAAGAGTGAAAAGTATATAAACACTTTCATTATACTATAATATTGGGCGCGGGTTACGCGGAATCACACGGATGCAGTAAACTAAATCCGTGAAATCCGTGTAATCCGCGCCTAAAAGAAAACATCCAGAGGGTTTTGTTCCCCCTCTCTGTCTTTCTTATTGTTCCAGCAACTGCTGTGCTGCAAGTACCAGGAACATATAGTGGGATGAACCTCCCCCCAGCACATACTCAGTTTGCTGCCAGAGGAACGGGAACGTGAGGAGTTCCGGGAAGTCGGGACGGATAAGCGCCGTGCCGGAAATGACCCCACCGGGAATGTACGACCAGTCTGCGCGGTTCAGTCCGTAGCCCACAGTGGCCGATTGTGCGCCGACACCCGAGGCGAAGGAAGCCTGGTTGGAGCCCGGGTGGCATCCGAGAATGAAGTTGAGGGCATTGAATACCGGTGTTTTCGGGAATATTTCCGGATAGGCGGTTGTCAGGAAGTAATGCTGGAAGCCGAAACGCTGTATATCCCAGCCTGCACCCCAGATATTCGGACGGTAGGGAACGCCATAAGGAGTTTCATGCACTTGCTTGTCCAGTTCTTGTTTGTATCCGGCCAGAGCTTTGCGGAAAGCGGTAGAGAAGGCTTTGGCTTTCTTGTTCTTCATCTGTGCAAACTGTTGTTCTACGCGTGCCGTGTACCAGCCGATGTGGCCTATCTGCTTGATGATGAGCTCCTTATTGTCCAGGATGAAGTCCATATAGGGTTGTTCGCCCGTGGTGAGGTACAGCTCTACGGCTGCCTGCACTTTGGGGAACAAGGCTTTGTTGTTGCCGCTTTCGGTAGAAGCATATACTTTGCGGGCAATGTCGAGACAATGTACACTCAATGTATCATTGAAGCCTTTCAATACGCGTGATACGGCAGCAAGTTGGGCGGCTGTCGACAGTTCTCGTCCGGGGTTGTCCTCTGTAAATATCCAACGGTCGTCTTCATTACCGATTTTTCCGTCCGTCATGGCGGCGGCATCACCCAGAAGTACGTATTGGCGAAGGTCGTTGCAGATGATTCCCCGGTAGAGACGTCCCAGTGCCAGGTAGCCGTTGACTACCGTAAGGGCGCCGTTCTCTACTTGTTGCAGCAGGTCATTCTTACCGTCGGGCTGGTGGATTTCCGTCACACGGTTTATCTGGTCGATGGAAGTCACGTCGAGATTCGGGTGGAAAGCTTCGTAGGCCAGTGCCAGGATATAGGATTCTCCGGCTTGGGATTCGATGCGGAGGTCAAAGTCTCCGGCATCGTGCCAGCCGCCTATGTTCACTCCGGGAACCACTTCACCCGGTTTGAATTTGGACAGGCCCTCTTTCTGGTCGTAGCCGTCGATATGATTGTGTGCCGGTGCCATCCGGGCATCGTCCATGTGGCAGCAGTCGTGCCATACGCGGTACTTCTCGTTGACGCGCATGTGGCACATCTGTACGGGAAGGAAGTATTCCAGTACGGGTTGCCATACGCCACGGGCATATACGTCATTGTCGATGCGGAAGATAGGAGACACGGAGGTATTGTATTTAATCTTATAAAGCCCCGATTCCTTTACATCTGTAAAGTCTACTTTCAGATAGTTATACCTCAAGAATTTACCCCAGTCGGCAGGAGTGACGTTCTTGACAACCTTTTCGCCGTCGGCATCGATACGGATGATTTGTGCCGTTTCCTTTCTATTGTCACGTATATCCATTTCGATGACGGCTTCCTTGTCCTGGGCGGGATGATAACCTATCTGTGAAGTCTGGATAACCGGCTGATACATCCAGTCGGCCACTACGTTCGGAGTGATAATCCATTTGACGACCCCTTTGGTGACACCCGGTTTTATGTTGCTGCGCAGTACGAACCAGCCGTTGTTGTGGTTCATACGCCCGTCAAACAGTTGTAGGTCACCACTCAATGATTCGATGGTTACTTTGTTGTAAGGGTCGTCGGGGCGGGAGGTAAACTTACGGCCTTTGGCATAAGGTTCGCTGATGATGTCGTCGGCCACAATCGGGCTGTAACCTTTTCCTATCAGTTTGTCCATGTCTGCCAGCGATTGCTTGCCGTCATGATAATTTCCCGTATGCAGATAGTTGGGTTGGGTTGTCATTAGGGGGGAGTTGGGTTGTTGCGGGAAGATGCCGCTCTGACCGTCCATAATCCAGGGCTTGCCGAAGAGGGAACCCGGGAAGAATTCAAGGTTGAAGCCCACTTTTCCGATGAATTCCTGGGGAATGGGGCGGTCCAGGTCTACGGTCACCTCTATGTGTTTACCTTTGCTTTCCACTTGTACCGTATATATAAGGTGGAGATCCGGGTAAATCATCGGGTTGAATCCGGTGAGGTGGCGTGAGGAGTCGGGATAGCAGAGCGTAGCGGTGATGCTGTTGTCGCCGAGCTTCCGGTCGAGTTGTTTCGGTACGGGCTGCCATTGTCCGGGGGTGGCTTCCAGTCGGATGTCTCCATTCGTTGCTACGCGGTGTCCATTCATGATGATACATACTCCTCCTTGGTGTCCCTCGGGATAGATGTCATCAAAAGCCATGACGTCTACTCCCTGGTTCTTGAAATAACCGGAAGATGTCAGCTTGAAATCTTGTGCATGCAGTGCACCGCTACTGCAGAGCAGTGCCAGGGCGGATGCGAATAGAAAATGTCTCTTTCTCATAGTATCTATTTTTGAGTTACAGAATTCTCCACTAATATACGGACTAAAAAGGAAACGGATGGTTTTTGTTTGTAGCCAATAACGTTATAAAATGTATCTTTTTCCGGTGTTTGCCTATGTTTCTGGGGCAGATATTGTAGCACTTGACGAACACTGGTGTTTGAGCTGACAGACACTGGACTTTGAGCCGACAGACGCCAGTGTTTGAGCCGACAAAGGCCAGTGTTTGACAAAACAAGGATTCAGTACCCAAAAATGACCTTTATCGGAACCAATTGTATCCCTTGAAAAAGGATGGCAATGAGTAATGACAACTTGTTTTTTTGTAAATTTGCAGTGTAACTATGGCCAATTTCTTAAATCGCTACATTATGAGACACCTATTTCCCGTTTTTCTGCTGATTGTAGTAGGGCTGCTGATTGCACCTTTCCTAAAAGCGCAATCACACGCGGATAAGATTTTAAAAGATGAGATAACCTCAGACTTGAAAGAGAATATCCTCTCTTTTTGGGAAAAATACAGTGTAGACCCTTCCGGAGGTTTTTACGGTTCATTGGGACGTGACGGTGCCCCGATAGCGGATGTTCCCAAAGGAGGCGTACTGAATGCCCGCATCCTCTGGACTTTTTCAACCGCTTATCGGATGTATGGCGATGCTGCCTACCGCAAACTGGCTGACAGGGCGCAACGCTATTTCATAGACCACTTCATCGACCCGCAGTATGGAGGCGTATATTGGCTGATAAAAGCAGACGGTACTCCACTGGATACGGACAAGCAGACTTACGGCTGCTCTTATGCCATCTACGGTTTGTCCGAACATTTCAGAGCAACAGGCAACAATGAAAGCCTGCAAAAAGCCATAGAGCTTTACCGGACCGTGGAGAGCAAAATCAAAGATCCCGTAAACGACGGTTATATAGAATCCTTTACCCGCGAATGGGGAACTCCCCAAAAGTTGGGATATGATGGAGATGGTGTTGCCACCAAAACAATGAATACCCATATCCATGTATTGGAGGCATACACAGCGTTATATAAAGTATGGAAAGATGACGGCCTTCGCGAGCGCCTTGCAAAAGTGATAAACTTGATAACAACCAAACTGTATAACTCACAAACACATCACCTGATATTATACTGTGATTCAAACTGGAACAATCTGGATGACATCGACTCTTACGGGCATGATATCGAAACTTCTTGGCTGCTGACGGAAGCTGCAGAAGCTCTGGGTGACCCGGAGGTCATCGGGAAATGCAGGAAAGTGGCTTTGGAACTTGCAGACGCCTCCTTGAAAGAGGGCATCAACTCGATGGGCGCTATGATGTACGAACGGCATAAGGACAAAATCAGGAAGGACGCTTCCTGGTGGTGCCAAGCGGAAACTGTGGTCGGCTGTATCAATGCCTGGCAACTGACTGGTGAACAATCTTATCTGGACAGTGCCGTCCGCACCTGGAACTTCATCAAATCACGGATGATAGACAAGGAGTATGGCGAATGGTTCAGAACTGTGCTGGAAGATGGGACTCCCCGCTACAAGGAACCTAAAGCAAGTATGTGGAATTGTCCTTATCATAACAGCCGTATGGGGTTTGAGATTGATACAAGACTGAAATGACAACCTTTTATATATTTGATATAATGAAGAATTTACGAATTTTCCAGTTGGGAATGGCTGCATTGCTGTGTGGCATATTGTCTCTGCCGCTTTCTGCCCAGACGGAAGTGATGGCATGGAGCAATATCACGGGTGTCCGTGTAGACGGTGAATTGATAGACTTTGAGTCGTCCCTGCGTGTCGGAACCTTGAAAGGGGATATGGAGATTACCGGAAAGGAGAAGCAGGTCCGTCCCGTTTTCCATCGTGAGGGGGATATGCAGGAAGTGACGACTACTCTGCGAGGTGTAAAGTTCCATCAGAAAGTGACTGATAAGGGAAAAGGCTTGGTGGAGATTTCTATTGATGCGCTGTCGGACACTACTTTGAACCAGACAGCCTATTACTGTATTGCTTTAAGTCCGGAAAACTACGCTGATGCCAAAGTAAGGACAAGTGGCAGGAAGCTGACCGTTACTTCGGCTAATAGGAAGTTGGAATTCAAGTTCAATAAGTCTGTAAAGGCCACGGTTGAAAAAGAATCCACCGGTACCGTAGTTTATATCTCGCTGATGCCGACTCTGAAAAAGGCTGAGAGAACTGCATTGTCCATGGCACTGCATGCTTCCGGAGTGATAGATCATAGTGACGCGGAAATTATATTGGATATGCAGAATCCGGGCAGTCTGTTTACAGGCTTTGGAGGGAATTTCCGCCTGCAGAATCCTGCTGCCGACCCTAAAGTGATAGATTACTGTCTGGAAAATTTGCGTGTAGCCTATGGACGTGTGGAATTTCCGTGGAGATTGTGGCAACCGGAAGAGGAAGCCGACCCTATTGCCACCGCACAGAATGGGGGACTGAACAAGCGGGTGGAGGAAAGTCTCCTCATGGCAGAGCGCTTGAAGGCGATGGGAATGCCGGTAATACTAAGCTGCTGGTTTCCACCTGCGTGGGCCATTGACGGAGGTCCTGCAAGTTATGCTCGTCAAGGTGGTGTCATTGCTTATCGTCTGGATAACCGGAAAAAGGAGAAGATTTATAAATCCATGGCAGATTATCTGTTGTATGCCAAACAGTATTATGGTATTGAGTTCTCCATGTTCTCGTTCAATGAATCGGATTTGGGTATTGATGTCCTCCACACTCCGCAGGAACATGCAGATTTCATTAAGGAGTTCGGTGCTTATCTGGCAGGGTTGAATCTTCCTACCCGCATGCTGCTTGGCGACAATTCGGATGCCACGACTTTCGATTTCATCCTTCCTGCTTTGAACAATCTTGAGACTCATAAGTATATTGGTGCAGTTTCTTTCCATTCATGGCGTGGTTGTGATGATGTTACGTTAAAGAAGTGGGCGGATGCTGCCAAAGCGATCAATGTACCACTCTTGGTTGGTGAGGGTAGTACGGATGCCGCTGCTCATGGTTATGCCGAGATATTCAATGAGTCGACGTTTGCACTTTATGAAATCAATCTGTATACGCGTATTTGTGCCATTTGCCAGCCATTGTCCATCTTGCAGTGGCAGCTTACTTCAGACTATTCGTTGTTGTGGGGAGACGGCATTTATGGTTCCAAAGGTCCTTTGCGTCCTACGCAACGTTTCTGGAATATCAAGCAACTGGCCTCCACTCCGGCCGATGCCTTGGCCATTCCGGTCAGTAGCAGCAAGAAAAACGTAAACTGTGCGGCTTTCGGAAATATGGTGCGTGGGGAATATGCCGTCCATATGGTCAATAATGGGGCAGATTGCGAGGCGGTCATCTCCGGTATCCCTGCAGAAGTGAAGGAACTGAAAGTCTATGTGACCAATACAAAAGACTGCATGAAGGAAACTGCAGTGAAAGTGGAGAATGGGCAGGTACGGGTACACTTGCCGGCCATCAGTTTCATTACCTTATTGTCTGATAAATAGTTTTGAAATAGAATAATATAAATGATTACTAAAGAATAGTGATATGAATATAACTACATGTCTGTTTACAGTTCTGGGAGGGATGGCCACTTTAGGGCATCCTTCAGAAACTATACGTTTGAATCAGTTAGGGTACTATCCCCAGCAGGAAAAAGTAGCTGTGGTGAATACCGGTGAGGTCCGTGAATTTACCATAGTAGATGCAGCCACGGGTAATCGGGTATTTTCCGGTAAGCCCGGATATATTGCTTCATCTGCTTGGTCGGATAAGAGCAGGACGATATTGGATTTCAGTGACATCACGGCACCGGGAAACTATTTTCTGATGGTTAACGGAGATTCAGTGGCATTCGAAATAAAAGAAAGAGTACTGTCCCCTTTGGCCGATGCTGCTTTGAAATCTTTCTATTACCAACGTACGGGCATGCCCATCGAAGCGACTTATGCGGGTCGGTGGAGCCGTCCGGCAGGCCATCCCGATGACAAGGTACTGATACATCCCAATGCTGCCGGGCCGGAACGTAAGGCGGGAACGGTGATTTCTTCTCCGGGAGGATGGTATGATGCCGGAGACTATAACAAGTATATTGTGAACTCCGCCTATTCCATTGGACTGATGCAGGCGATTTATGCCCGCTTTCCTGATTATTTTATCCGTCAACAGGTGAACATCCCGGAAAGCGGAAACCACACGCCCGATTTGCTGGACGAGATGTACTATAACCTGAGATGGATGCTGACTATGCAAGACCCTGCCGACGGAGGAGTCTACCACAAGCTGACTACCCCTTCGTTCGAGGGATTCATCAAGCCTACGGAGTGCAAGCAGCCCCGTTATGTGGTTCAGAAATCAGTAACGGCGGCATTGGACTATGCTGCGGCTTTGGCGCAGGCTTCTGCCTTGTTTACTCCTTACGAAGAGGATTATCCGGGCTTTTCGGAAGTGGCTTTGCAGGCTGCCGAACGTGCTTACGCCTGGGCAGAAGCGCATCCGCAAGCGCTCTATCATCAGGACCTCCTCAACAAGCAATATCAACCTGCCGTGGTTACGGGAGCTTACGGTGATCGTAGTGCCGATGACGAATTCTTCTGGGCGGCTTCCGAGCTCTATCTTGCTACGGGAAAGCCCGTTTACCGGGAACAAGTGAAGAAGCATCTGCCGACTGCATATAAGACTCCTTCTTGGGGCAATACCACTGCGTTGGGCGTGTTTGCCTGGCTGCAACCGGGCAGGGAATATCAGGGTGAAGACGTGGAATTGGCAAATGCCATGAAAGACCTGTTACTGGACTATGTTGTCGAGGCTGTGCGGGGTGCTGACCGTTCTCCTTTCCATGCTCCTTACGGCAACGATGCCAAAGATTTCTTCTGGGGATGCCTTGCCGAAGGGTGTGCTAACCAAGCCACTTCACTGGTTTGCGCCTATTTGCTTACGGGCGAGAAGTCGTACCTGACGAACGCCTACCGCAATATGGACTACATTTTAGGAAAGAATGCCACGGGATATTGTTATGTTACCGGTTTCGGGATGAAGAGTCCTCTGTATCCGCACCATCGTCTTTCTACATCGGATGATATAGAGGCACCTCTTCCCGGTTTCCTGGTTGGCGGTCCCAATCCTGGGCAGCAGGATGGCATTGCTTATGCTTCCAACCTGCCGGATGAGTCTTATGCAGATGTGGAGGGTTCGTATGCTTCCAATGAGATAGCCATTAATTGGAGTGCCGCTTTGGTGGCGTTGGTGTCTTCGTTGGATGCTTTGATGTCAAAATAATGTTGCTATTCAGCCTGCTGCCTTATAAATTCGGATGGGCTGATGTTGAACTCTTCTTTAAAATGTTTGGAGAATACCTTGGGGGAGTTATACCCCAAGGTATATGCAATTTCCGAAACTTGCATCTGGCTTTCTGTCAAGAGTTGTTGTGCACGTTTCATACGGATGGTCCTGATGAATTCGATGGGTTTCTTTCCCGTTATCTTAATCATTTTCTTGTAGAAATAGCTGCGTGATATATTCAGGCTGCTGGCCAGCTCCTCGACGGAAAACTCGGTTTCGCTGATATTGTCCTCTACAATCTGGATGGCTTTTTCCACCAGCTGCCGGTCAAGGGGAGTGATGGTGATACGGCTTGGCTCGATTTTAATGTCCTGATTGAATATTTCCTGACGTTTGACGTTCATCTCGATAATCTTGTTGATGCGCAGCTTGAGGACTTCCATATTGAAAGGCTTGGTGATATAGTCGTCTGCACCAACGCTAAGCCCTTCCAATTGGTGTTCTTCACTTGCCTTAGCTGTCAGGAGGATAATGGGGATATGGGAGTAGCGTATGTCATTCTTGATGGTTGAACATAGTTCCAGACCATCCATCTCGGGCATCATGATGTCACTGACCACTAAATCAATATCTTCCTTTTCCAGTACATTTAGTGCATGTTTTCCGTTTGTGGCTTTTAATACATGATACTGCCTGGCAAGACTTTCAGAGAGAAATTTCAAGAAGTCGTAGTTGTCATCTACGAGTAGTATGGTGAATGGATGGGATTCTTCCTTTATTTCCGGTTCTTCGACCGGTTCTCCGTTTTTGGTTTCATTACTGTTCTGGTGCAGGGGTAGGGTAATCAGGAATACAGAACCACAAGGCTGGTTATCCCTGACACAGACAGTACCCTGATGCATCTTTACGTATTCGGAAACAATGTGCAGTCCAATGCCGCTGCCTCCGTTGCTCGACTGGTTTTTGCTCGACTGATAGAATCTTTGGAATATTTTCTCCTTGGCTTCATCCTCTATGCCGCAACCGGTGTCGGTAAAGGTCAGTTCCAGATTTGTGCCTCTTACGGCAATATCCAGTGAGATGCTTCCTTTATTGGGAGTGAACTTGAATGCATTTGACAGGATATTTGTGCATATCTTGCGTATCTTGCCATAGTCAAAATCCATGAATACAGAATGTTGTGGAGCGGTAAGGCTATAGCTGATGTTCCGTTTCTGTGCTATCGGATCGAAAGAGTGGAATATTTCACTCAGAATGATAAGGATGTTGTCATGTTTGCATTTCAGGGTTTCAGCCTTGGCATCCAGCTTTCTGAAATCCAGCAGTTGGTTAATCAATTCCAGCAGATAGTCGGCATTTTGTTTGACTATATCCAGAATGCCTTTACGATATTCGGGATGGTCTACGAAAAACTCTTCAAGCGGATTGATGATAAGTGACAAGGGAGTCCGCAGTTCGTGGCTTATGTTGGCAAAGAACTGCAGTTTCATATTGTTGATTTTCTGCTGCCTTTCATTTTCCACCTCGATGGCCTGCATGATTTGTTTCTGCTTTTGGCGTAAGCGCAGATTGCGGATAATGGACAGAAGGATACACAAAATGATACCGGTATATATGGTATAGGCCCACCAGGTGCGCCACCAAGGAGGGAGTATCTTTATTTTCAGTTCCTTGACGTTGGGGCTCCATATGCCTTGTGAGTTGCATGCCTTGACGGATAAAGTATAGTTTCCGGCAGTCAGCATGGATAGGTTTACTTTGTTGTTTTCAGCATAAATCCAGTTGGAATGAATCTTATAGGCATATTTTATCTTATCCGTTTCCACCAGGTCGAGAGCGGAGAAGGACAGAGTGAATGAATTTTCCTTTTCAGTGAAGGAAAGATGTTGTGCACATTCAAGTGAGCTGCCGTTCAGGATGTTCGGATGGGGCATTCCGGATTTGAATTCAATGTCGGTAAGGTAAATGTTGGCATCATAACTTGTGGTCAGGATGTCTTGTGGAATGATAGTCTGGTAACCTTGAGGAGTACCTATCAGTATATTGCCGTTCTGCAGTTTGAGGATGGCGTGGACATTGGTATCGTTGCATATCAGTCCGTCGCTTACGGAGTAGTTCACGATGGTGTATGTATCGTTTGTTATTTTGATTCGTGAGATGCCGTTGCCGGTGCCAATCCACATTTGGTTGTTGTTGTCTTCTGTGATGGCTCTGACGAGATTGGCGGCAAGCCCGTTTTTCTGGTTAAGGAAGTAGATGGAGTCGTTCTTCTGGTTCCATATGCTCAGTCCGTGTGGATGTCCTATCCAAAGAAGGTCCCGGCTGTCCTTATAGACAGTGAGCATATTGTTCTCCTTGAAACGGCTGGCTTCGGCGTATATATTATAGGCTTGGGTTTCCGTATCGATAATAATGAGTCCTCCTCTGGTTGCTACGTAAAGGGTGCTGTCTTTGTCATAGTACATATCACGGACAAAGAATTCTCCCGGACGGTACAAGATGGTGTCAAACTGCCCGGTTTCCGGATTTAACCTCTGTATATATCCTTTCATGGTACCTATCCAGATGTATCCGTGTTTGTCCACCTCTACTGTATACACATTGTTTTCGAGAAGCTGGCTGTTACTTACCGTGTATTGTTTGATTTGCCCTTTCGAGTAGCATAGCAGTCCTTTCTGGAAGGTGCCTATCCATAGGCGGTTTTTGGAGTCGATGGATAAGTCGACTACAATATTGGCGGGAGTTGCTATCTTTTCGTATGAATCGGTCACCAGTGAACGTCGGATTAGTCCCGTACCGTCTGTTCCGTAGTAAATGGATTCCTGGCTTGTGTCTTCGCAGAAGGTTAGGATATCATCATATTCCAGGGATTTGTTGCATAGTATGATTTGAGACATGGGGCTATAATAGGAAATACCGTGTTTGAAATTCCCTATGTATATGGTTCCGTCTTTGTCCCGGTAAATGGTATTCAGATTGTTGCTGGCAATGGTGTGCGGTTTCAATGGATTGTGCACCAAGTTGGTAAGAGATTTGGTCAGGGCGTTGTAAACGAACAACCCCATATGGCTGGTAAGTATCCATACGTTGCCGTCTCCCAGGTCGAGGATGCGTTGCACGCGATTGTACTGTATGTGGGTGTTATTGTTTAGGCTGATGTTCTCCCATTGCTGTGTAAAACTGTTCTTGTGCAAAAGCAGGCTGTTTTGGAAGGTGTATACCCATAGGTTTTCGTTTTGGTCTATGTAAATGTGTGGCTCATGATTCTCCAGCAAAGGTCTATAGATGGCGGGAATGGCTATTTCCTTGACTTCGGAAGTCTGCTTGCTGATACTGTATAGGGTACCGTTGGAGTACATTATATAAATGAACTGGACACCTATATAGAGGCTTGAAATCTTTTCAACTGCCAGTGGATAGGCTTTGATGGAGCTGTTGTCCATGCTTCGTATGTAAAGTTTGGAATAGTCGTAGGCCCAAAATTCATTCTTGGAGGTTTTTCCCATCCTCAGAATGTTTTTACTGGGGATTTGCAGCCCATCGAGTATGGGTTTATAGTCATTGTCGAATTTACCAGTCTTATAATTATAGATACTGTAGCCGCTGGAAGTCCTTATCCATACATTGTCGTCCGGTCCTTCGAAAATTTCGCTGATGGCATCGTCCGGCAGGTCGGAGTTGTTCTGGTAATACTGCTGGAAGGAGTAGCCGTCGTATTTGTTGAGTCCTGATTCTGTCCCCACCCAGAGGAATCCCCTATTGTCTCTGTAGATGCTTCGGACACTGTTGTTGGAGAGTCCTTCTGTTGTAGAGAGCTGCTTGAACATGACAGCCGGCGGGATTTCCGCTGAGTTACCTTGAACAGTAAGGAGGAAGGCCAGGTTGCATATAAGGAATAGGAGCAGTTGTTTCATGTATTTTCTTTATTAGAAGGATTAACAATATTGTAACTGCAAACTAAAATAAACACATAGCGAAAAAGCAAATTTGGGAAAAGCGTAGCGAATTAGCTGATACAGCGTTCGTTACGCTTTGTTTTTCTATGGAGCAGAGCCAACGAAATGCCACCTCGAAGCCAAACGGTGCAGAAGTTCAGTTACCACCTCATTACTCCCATAACGGGTGCAGATTTCTTGCTAAATAGTTCTGTTTCTGCGTTTTGCGTCGATTTGCATAGCTGTCGGTAACTCACTAATAACTAATTTTGTAACCAAAAAAGGAGTGAGTATGCGAAGTACATTCAAGGTATTATTTTACGTGAAGAAAGGCAGCGAGAAGCCGAACGGCAACCTGCCTCTGATGTGCCGTATCACGGTGGACGGCGAGATTAAACAGTTCAGTTGCAAGATGGACGTTCCCCCACGCTTGTGGGACGTGAAGAACAGCCGTGCTTCGGGCAAGAGCGTCGAAGCGCAGAGAATCAACCTTGCGGTAGATAAAATCCGTGTGGATGTAAACCGCCGTTATCAAGAACTGATGCAGACGGACGGTTATGTTACCGCCGCCAAACTCAAAGACGCCTATCTCGGCATCGGCGTCAAGCAGGAAACCTTGTTGAAGCTGTTCGAGCAGCACAACGCCGAGTTTGAGAAGAAAGTCGGACACAGCAGGGCGCAGGGGACATTTACCCGTTATCGGACGGTCTGCAACCATATTCGGGAGTTCCTGCCCCATGCCTACAAGCGTGAGGACATCCCGTTAAAGGAACTCAACCTCACATTCATCAACGATTTCGAGTATTTTTTGCGCACGGAGAAGAAATGCCGCACCAATACCGTGTGGGGCTACATGATTGTGTTGAAACACATCGTTTCCATTGCGAGGAACGACGGGCGTTTGCCGTTCAACCCCTTTGCGGGATATATCAACTCTCCCGAAAGCGTGGATAGGGGCTACCTCACCCAAACGGAGATACAGACGCTCATGGACGCACCGATGAAGAACGCCACCCATGAACTTGTACGGGACTTGTTCGTCTTTTCTGTTTTTACGGGTTTGGCGTATTCGGACGTGAAGAACCTTACCATTGACCGCCTGCAAACATTCTTCGACGGCAATCTGTGGATAATCACCCGAAGAAAGAAAACCAACACCGAATCGAACATCCGTCTTTTGGACGTTCCAAAACGTATCATAGAGAAATACAAGGGGCTGGCAAGGGACGGTCATGTTTTCCCCGTTCCGAGCAATGGCAGTTGCAACAAGATACTCAAAGAGATAGGCAGACAGTGCGGTTTCAAGGTGCGCTTGACCTATCACGTTGCACGTCACACGAACGCCACGACCGTACTTTTGTCGCACGGCGTACCCATTGAAACCGTCAGCAGGCTTCTCGGTCACACTAACATAAAGACCACCCAGATTTACGCCAAAATCACCGCCCAAAAGATAAGTCAGGACATGGAAGACTTGTCGCACAAGTTGGAGGATATGGAGAAGAGTATTTGCCGAGCCATTTAGTCACCTTAAAACAGTATACCGATGAAAGGAGAAAGGAACATTATCACGATGGACGGGCAGGGCAATATCTCCCTGCCGAGCGATATAGGCGCAACCGCCATGACCGAGTGGGAAATCTGCGAACTGTTCGGGGTTATTGCCCCGACGGTTCGGGCTGGGATAAAGGCTCTCTGCAAAAGCGGAGTTTTGAGCGTATATGACATAAGGCGCATTATCCGCATATCGGACAGATACAGCGCGGAGGTTTACAATCTCGAAACGATAGCCGCCCTCGCTTTCCGTATCGAATCATTCGGGGCGGCGAAAGTCCGCAAAGTGTTGCTGGAAAGGATTATACACGGGCGAAAAGAGAACAGCATGATTTTTCTTTCGCTGAATGTCGGCAGTCAAGCAGTCATATCGTCATGAAGTCATGTCGTACTGTCGTATTGGAATCATTGAATCTGTAAGTCAGTCAATCCATTAATAACCGACTATGTGCAGATACGCAGATTCGATTTTCCGAACACAGCAAAGCGGAGCAATCATTCCCGTTTACAAAGGCAAAGCAAGCACGGGGCTTTATGTCGGCTAAAAGGTCAGGCGGCTGCGCCGTTTCCCGATAAATCTTCCTCTCGCTTCGCTGCGAGCGTATTTATCGGGAAAACCTTGTATCCGACCGCCCCGTGCAAAAGAGCCTTTGAAAACGGAAACGACCGCCCCGCCACCCACCGACCGAAAGGGAAAAATAATAAGGTGGGGTTATACGGGTAAGCAGGCGGCAGGCTTCTGCATAAAGCATGCCCCCCAGAAAATAAGCAGCGGTTTTCCCTGTCTGCCGCCGAATAATGCGAGACAGATAAGTGGTTGTAACAGACAGCCTGCTGGCATAAAAATTTATATAGTGCTCCCGCTTATAATGAGCAACTACCAACGCCATAAAGTCGTGAAACAGTCTTTCGGTACGTCCCAGTGATACCGGAAGGGAAGATACACGTTCCTCTATCACCTCAAGTACCAGTAACATACAAGTATACACCAGGCTCTGAATAATTTCTTTTTGATAAGTATTGCGGCTAATGATAGCCATACGGATCTGTTCCATACACTTCAGGATAGCAGTCTGCATTTCTTGTTTTAGTTGAATCACAGGTGTATCAGTGCGGCAAAAGTAATAAGAATATGTCTGAAAGGCAGGATTGGACGACAGCATATGCTCGAATAAACTCCTTTCGCACATCAAGTTCATGCATCTGAAATCGTCCGTACAACCTGTGAGTGAAACCAGCATATTAGGCGAAAACAACAACATATCACCTTTCTGTACATTATATTCTTTATAATTGAGTATATAGTGTGCCATACCTTCCTCCACAACTATAAACGAAAACATGTCTGCAAGAACAGGGGGTATCTTACTGATATTTTTCATATCGCTTTTGGTGCAGAAACAAGCTATACTTTCCTCCCATACTTCATTAATCTGATGATACGTTATCAGCTCCGGCAGACGAATGATTCTTTCTTCCATAACCAGTAAATAATGTTTTTTCCTATTACAAATTTATATTC
>ENA-OOWO01001013-OOWO01001013.1-human-gut-metagenome-genome-assembly--contig:-NODE-1013-length-18616-cov-1.920101_pt1 | contig 18616 bp, 7 predicted proteins | sample MGYA00241579_ERZ501327 | MGnify/ENA primary metagenome ERZ501327 (study PRJEB25962, sample SAMEA2042836) | human gut metagenome | biome: human gut; feature: human-associated habitat; material: faeces...
CGGGGAGAAAGGCAAACGGAGCCGGGGGGACTGCGCCCGTTCGCCGGATACAGGCGGCAAACCGGAAACAGGGACAGGGGACGAGACTTTACAGGCGCGGACGGGGAAATGTGTTTTGGAAGACGGCATCGACTATTCCATGCTCTGGGAGGCTGTGAAAGCAGGTAAGTGACATCTTAAAGTGGATTTTTCGGTATATATTTCGGTAAAAGCCCTCTTTTTACCGTATTTTCTTTGGTTTTCATACGGACTATGGTAACTTTGTCTTCACTAATTGCCAACTGTATTAATAGTATTTATAATTCCAAAAAAAGAAAGAGAATAATAATGAAGAGAAATCTACTTTTATCCACTCTGTTGCTGGCTTCGGCTTCGATGGCAGCGCAGGGTTTTGACGGCTCGTTCGACGAGCCTTGGGAAACTTGCTATCCCGATGGAAAGACGGCAGTAGGTACGCAGCCGAAGGATTGGATGGCATCCAGCGTGTGCAAAAACTTTATTATCACGATTACAGAAGAACTTGTGGCTCCGGATACCGACCGTATGGAGGAAGTCAACGGCCATTCCGTTAAGATGTGGAACAACTATGTAGGAATGTTTGGTATTGGAGCAACGGCGCCGGGATATATAACATTAGGAACATCTTGGGCGTATGGTGATGTGACGAATGTGGGCAAACCGGAAGATACCAGTGATGGAGGCTCGTATGGGGGTATTGAATTCACTTCCCGTCCCGATTCATTGGTGTTCTATGCAAAGCGTACGCATGCGCAGGAAGCACCTGCAAACGGTTCCTTTAACTCGAAAGAGAAAGCCATGGCCATCTTTTATTCTTGGACTGGAACTACTTCTTCCAAAGTTATAACTGGAATGAGCAATGCGCCGGTGGAGATAGATATGATAGACCGGGAGAAAGATATTTTAGGTATGCCTACGGGTAGTGAAGTGACAGGGGATGCTAAATTGGTGGCTTCTGTAGAATATCCCATCGAGGGTGACATTGAAAATTGGACGCGTCAGTCTGTGGCTATTGATTATAAGTCGGATGGGAATCCGGAAAAGATGAACATCATATTCTCGGCTTCCGATTATTTCAATCGTTCGGAATTGGGTACGGGTAATGCCCTTTATGTAGATGATGTGCAGTTGGTGTACAATTCACGTCTGAAATCTCTCGTAGTAGACGGCAAGGAAGTGAACGGATTCTCCGACGGTGTGTTCGATTACCAACTGCCTGCCGACTTGCAGGGTAAGGACATCGTGGCTACGGCTTTCGGTAAGGACGCGACAGTGGAAACCGTTACGGAAGGCAATGTGACGACCATTACGGTGAAGGATGAAACGGCTATGGGTGAGAAGGTAAACACTTACACTTTGACGTTTAAGGGAGTGAGTGCCGAAATCCAGTTGCCAGTCGAGATTCCGGCATTGACTTATGGCGACGAGGTGGATGGCTTGGGCTTTATTTCCAATAATACTAAGGACGCTTTGGCATACAGCTTCTCCAAGGAAGGCGTGCTCGAAGTGGGCGAAGACGGAAAGGTTCGTGCCGTCGGTGCGGGCGAGGTCGTAGTGACCGCCAGCCAACCGGGCAGCGATGATTTCACTCCGGCTGAATCCGAACCCATGACATTGACCGTGGCGAAAGCACCGCTCAACGTGTCATTGGCCGATGATGCTTGGACATGGCGCGGTATAGCTGTGTCTACGTCTAATATGGACAAGGGGAAATGCCATTATACTTTCGTTTATGACGGGTGGAAATGGAATGATGCAGAAAAAGACGCTTCTGAGGTTTTGTCCAAGTTGCCCACGGTATCGGCATCTGCACCGAAAGATGCGGAAGCTGTAGGTAGCGAACGTGCGGCTAAGTTGAGTGGAGGTGCGGCAGAGAACTACGATTTGAAATTTGCCGAAGATGCGAAATTCAAGGTGGTAAAGAATAAGGTAGGCGTGTATGTCAAATACGGTAGCAACACTTTATCTACGGCTTACGATGACGAAAAATATCGTACGGTAAACGCTGCTGTGGGACAAGAAGAATATATCTTCACGACCGGCTATTCTGATGCGGTGTATGATGATGAGGACGTTTTGGCGGCTTTGGCCACCCAGCCCGAAGTGGTGTGCAACGTGAACAAGGATGCCGTTGTGGGCGACGAGTTCCCGGTATCAGTCCAGTTGCCCGAAAAAGTTTCTTTCGACAATTTTGAACTTGTCAGCATTGTGCCCGATGTGGCCAAGCTTGTTATGGCTGAGAGCCCGGGCATTACGGTGACAGTGCCTGAGACGGTGACTTACGGTGATGAATTTACGTTGGTGACCAACGAACACGGGATTACGTACAATAGCACTGTCTTGACTTCCGGGGTGGTAAGCATGACTACAAAAGGCGTGGTTACGGCCAAGAAAGCCGGAAAAGCGGAACTGGTAGTGACTACGACAGCTAAGACGATAGACGGTGTGGATTATGGTGCCACTACTACAAAGGTTGCTTTCGACATCCAGAAGGCTGCCCTCACTATCAAGGCCAACGATGTGGAGGTCAATCTTGACGGTGACCTGCCCGAGACGTATGAACTCGTGTATGAAGGGCTCGTGAACAAAGACAAGGCTGAGACGGTATTTACCGACATGCCCGTGGCTACGGTGAATTTGCCCGAACCGTTGACGGCCGGCACTTATCCCATCAAGGTGTCCGTGAGCGAAGAACCGGAGAATTATGTGGTGACTACGGTAGACGGTACATTGACTGTCAAGGACGGTTCTTCCGTTGCGGGTGTGAGCAGTAAGAATGACAAAGTGACTTATGCCAATGGCAACCTTTACGTTCCTTGCGGCGGACGCGTGGAAATATACGCCCTGACAGGAACTTTGGTCGGTCGGTATGAAGGCGCTGTTATTCCGGTAGCCTTGCGTACCAATACATTATACATCGTGAAGACCCAAAAGGGTGCTTTCCGTTTGTGGGTGAAATAAGTTAAGACGTGTCGGCTTTAGATGCCGTACACGTATAATAATCCCCTTATTCTTTCTCTTTCCGGATTGGAGAGGATGGAATAAGGGGATCTTTTTTTAGTTGCGGCGTTCGTTATACACGCCTATTTCATTCAGGTACATGCGTTCGTTTTCGTTCTTCTTGGTGAAAGTGACTTTGACTTTGTTTCCCCAGACTTCATCGAAGCGGTGCACTTTTACTTTTCCGTCTTTCGGAGTCACGGGAATCTCATGCCAAACTCCGTCTTTGAGGTAGTGCACGCGATAGCTGCTGAAACTCTGGTTGTCATCCACCAGTGAAATCATGTTGAACGGGCGCGTGCGTTCAAATTCCACTTCGTACCATGGTTCTTTGATTCTCGGATTGGAATGCCAGGCCGATCCGAAGTTGTCGTCGTTTCCGAAATCCATGATGAAGGAATCGTAACTCCAACTGGAATTGGTCGGACGGTGTTTGGCGATGTTTTCTGCCGTAATCGGACGTTCGTATTCGCCCAACGTCATTTCGCCACCTTCTTTTCCTTTCCAAAGGCGGCCGATTTCTTTCAACGCCTCCAAGGCATTGTCGTCAATCAGTCCGTCCCGGTTGGGTGACACGTTGAGGATGAAGGTGCAGTATGCTTTGTTGAAAGGTATCAGGTTCTCGTTAACGATCCATTCGGGCGATTTCACGTCCGTTGTGGGGAAGTCGCTTTTCCAGAACCACGACGAGTTCAGCGGCAGGCACGACAAGGCCGGCATCCGGTTGGTGTCTTTGGAAATGTGTTGTCCGGCATTCTGTTCGAAGGACTTGATGTCGGTGTAGAACAATGCGTCCTGTGGGTATTTGGCAGAGTTCAAGTCCATGACGAGGCAGTTCGGCTGGAGCTGTTTGATGAAGTGATAGATGTCGTCGAACGGGACTTCTTCGTATGAAATGCGCGACCAAGGAGCGTCCCAACCGTCGATGATGAGGGCGGAAATGGGGCCGTAGTTAGTCAGCAGCTCCTTCAACTGGTTTTTAATCAAATCTATATGGTTGCGGTTGATAAATCCCGGACGTAGACGATGGTGCGTGTCGAGGATGGAATAATATAACATCACGTCCAACCCTTTTTTACGGAAAGCGTCTACGTATTCCCGTACCACGTCACGTTTCAGGGGGCTGTTCATGACGTTGTATTCCGTAGTCTTCGTGTCCCAGATGCAATAACCACTGTGGTGCTTTGTGGTCAGGCATCCGAACTTCATTCCCGCACTAAGGGCCGCTTCGGCCCATTGGTTACAGTCCAGTTTCTTCGGGTGGAAGGTTTCGGCCGGCATGTCGGGGTCGGGCCAGTCTTCGTCCACAAATGAGGGCATGTTGAAATGAATGAACATGCCGAACTTCTCGTTGACGAATTTCTGTTGCATGGCTTTCAGGTTGTCTTGGGCAAGGACCGAGCCACACACTGCACAGGCTAACATGAGCAGCATGCTTCTTAAACTTTTGTACATAAATGATGAATGTTTTTAATGGTTATAAAAAAATAGTTTCTTTCTCAAGCAAAGGTATGTATTCCGAGGCTTTCAAAAAGTTGATGGATGCTTCAAATAATGTAATAGCTGCACCAAAACGGGGGGAAGAGAAAAAGAAACGTACACTTCCGGCTGTTGGATAATGTGGTTTTATCTGCGGAAGTGTACGTAAATTTGTTTGTGAAAGCGGTTATAAGATTACTTTGAAAGTTTGTGTCTTATGTCCTATATCGGCTTTTATGAGATAGACCCCGCATCGGGGAATATCGATTGTTCCGCTGTCGTCAACTGTCATGTGTGAAATGGTGGTGCCGGTTTCGTCCATGACGGTCAGGGTTGTGCTTTCGTTCACATGGTAATGCAGTTTACCATTTGCACCATATATCCGGACGCCGGGGAGCATATGTTCCTCTACGGAACTGCCGGACGGATCGAAACGGGACAGTGTGAACGCTCCGCCCCTCTTGCCGTTGTCGATGGCCTGTACGCCCCATTCATACGTGGCTTCCTCGTCGTCTATGTACATGGAGTAGACGGTCGTCGAGATTTGTCCCGAGATTTCCCCAGTTTTGATGAAACCGGTCTGCACGTCTGCCGGCACGGTCATGAAGAATTTGTCTGAACCCGACTTTTTCAAATACAGGTTGTACTGCAAGGCTTCTTGGGGAGTGACGTCGTCCGAAGCTGCGTCCCAACTGAAAGTGACCATCTTTGTGGCTCGGTCGTAGACGGCTTTCAGGTTTTGGGGAGCGGTGGGGGTTTCGTTGGGGACGGCTCCCTCGTCGGACGATGTGTTCCGGTAAAGTTCGGTGGCGCATTCGCGCGAACATACGTCGCTATGTGCCCATCCCATGTTCCAGGCATCCAGATAACCGTCGTTGTCGAAATCTATCAAGTGGTTATTACCATGGGTTACACGATCGAATGTCCAAGGAGATGCCGTGTCGTACCATCCGCCGCAGGGCTTGAAGCAGAAATCTCCCCGGTTCAGATAAAGCCAAGTCGTGATTTCATGGCTTTCGCCGTGTCCACCTGCTAAGATGTCCGGTAGTCCGTCATGGTTCACGTCGCCGAACGAGGGGGTAGCTCCGTCTACTCCTTCAAATCCGCAGAACAAATCGTCCAACATTTCAAATGTCCGTCCGCCTTTATTGCGGTACACATAGAATGATTTGGCATTTTGCCCTTTCGTGGCAGAGTACCCGGTGACGACGATGTCCGTCCACCCGTCGGCGTTCAGGTCGCAGGGGAAACAAGACGAATCGTATGATCCGTACAGGTATTGCCCGTTTTCAGAGAAAGTACCGTCGCCATTGTTCCAGTAGATGCGGAGATTGCCTTCGCCCGGGCCGTAACCGGATGAAATGATATCCAGCCAACCGTCGTTGTCCATATCGGCAAAATGTACCGAACCTCTTGATAGCCCCGTGAAGGGTTTGTCGTCGTCCAGAGGGGTTTCTTGTCGGATGAACCCTTTCCCTTTATTGTTTTTATAGAGGTAAAGCACGCGCCGGTCGTGGTGTACGACGGGCTTACCGTTCTCATCCGTGATTCCGTTTGTGTCTTCGTAGTCATCCAGTCCGGCGATGACGAGGTCAAGATAACCGTCTTTGTCATAATCGCCCACGGAGACGTAGTGGCGCGACCGTCCACCGTCCAGCGAGCCGTAGATAGGAGAGATTCCCATGAGATTGCTTTCCGGTGTGGCTTGATTTACTTCTTCAAAGACATATTTTCCGTCCGGTCCGATTCCTTTGTTCTCGTACAGGTAGGCGACCACATCGTCGAGGTCGTTTTCATAGTCCATGGATTTTACTCCGGGTACGAACAAGTCCATTAAGCCGTCGTTGTTGTAGTCGAACCATGTGGGGCAAGCATAATATACCACATCGAAGGGACTGTCCAGCTTCTTGAATGTTCCGTCTTCTTGATAGTCATACAGGGCGGAGAACTTTTTCCGCGAGGTTATCCGTTGGTGTTCGTTGTTGCCGGAATAAGTGACTTCCAGGAATCCGTCGTTGTCATAGTCGCCCCAAGCCGCGTCGGAGCGGTCGGTGGAGTGGAGGAACTGTCCGCGGACGATGGCCGTGGCCGCTTGTTCGGCTGGCACGGGGTATTTCACTTTTTCAAATACCGGTTCTGTTGGATTACCCGGTTTCGGAAACTCGGTAAAGTCTTTGTTCGTGAATTCGTCATACACCTCTTTATAATGGAAATCTGTGGCTGAAAACGCCGAGATGCCCACGTCTACGATTTGGTCGTAACCGGTTTGAATACATTTCACGGCTATCAGGTTCCAACTGTTCGGTTTGAGGGTCTGGCGTGCTTCGTCGGAAATGTCGTAAGGAATGTAATTGGAAACAGAACCTTTTTTCGTGGCAGCCCAAACTCCGTTGATATAGATGAAGATGTCGTCGTCATGATAAATCATGAAGCGCATGCAGTCGATCATTTCTTGGGTGACATCGCCCAAGTAGAACCAACGGCGCATGTAAATTTGCGGTGTGGTCCAAGGTATGGAGATAAGTCCTTGCGTATTCCATAATGAACTCTTTCCGAATGCGGCAGTCCCTTTGGGCCATAGGCTGTCGTCGAACCCTTTGGCAAACCAGTGGCGAGGTGCATTGTCTTCGGTGATGAACTTCCATTTGTATTTATGTTCCTTGGCAGTCGATACGACGGGTTGTATCTTTACGTCGCTTTGCGGCATATTGATGCATTCCAAGATTTTATCTTTCAATTCTCCTGTGGGTGAATATGGTTTCAATATGCGCCGGTCATAGGTGTAGATGCCGTTTTTCTCAATTTCCACGTCCGACAACTGTGTGTAAACGGCCGCATTAAGCCCATAATAATAATGGTCCTTGATTTTGTCTGCCAAGTCGTTGAACATGACAGTAAAGTCTTCCGGTGTTTCCACTGTCGTGTAGCCGAAGTCACCGCCTGGCCAGATATGTCCGGGTACTTTTAGTGTGATGCCCCCGTATTCGCCGTTGACGCAAGCACGTTTTTGGTCGATCGGACAAGATGGATAAGGATAGCTGTGAGAGTCCTTTATGTCACCGATTTCGGCATCGTTCCATCCGCTGGCACAGCAGACAAGACTTTGCGGACTGACTTTGTCGATGACTACTTGTGTCATCCGTTCGGTGTCGAACTGTCCCCACCCCTCATTGAATACGACCCATTGCACGATGCTCGGATGGTTTTCGAAAGCATCTATGATGCGGACGGCTTCCTCTTCGAAGTTTTGCCTTGCGAAGGCTTCGTGTCCTTCTGGAAGGTTCGGACTGGGCAGGTCTTGCCATACCAGAATTCCTTCACGGTCGCAATGCATGTACCAGCGTGACGGCTCCACTTTGATGTGTTTGCGTATCATGTTCATGCCCAACGATTGTACGACTTCTATGTCGTAGCGCATCCCTTCGTCCGAAGGAGGAGTGAGCAGGCCGTCCGGCCACCATCCTTGGTCGAGCACACCGAATTGGTACAGCGGTTTGTTGTTCAATAGCATGCAGGGATGACCGTCCACCATACCCCGGCTGATTTTACGCATGCCGAAGTATCCTTTCACTCGGTCGGTTTGCGTGCCGTTATGATACAGGTGGATGTCCATGTCATAAAGGTGGGGGGAACCGGGTGCCCATAATTTGGCATCCGGTATGCTGACCGTGCGGGCCGAGTTGACGGGGATTCCGGTCAGGGTGGCCACCGTTTTCCGTCCGTCTTTGACGATGATGTCGGCCGTGGCGGACGTGCTGGCGGACTCGACCGTAAGCGAAACGGTTCCTGCATCGATGTCCGACGTCACGTTGTAGCTGCTGACGTGTGCGGCGTCAACCGGTTCAATCCATACGGTTTGCCAGATTCCCGTTACCGGAGTGTAGAAGCATCCGCTCGGTTTGAGGGTTTGCTTGCCCAACGGTTGCCCGCCATGGTTCGTGGGGTCTGTGACCGTCACTTGTATTTCCTGTTCCTCTCCGTCGCGAAGCAGAGGTGTGATGTCCATGGAGAACGGGTCGCTGCCGCCGCTGTGGCTTCCGGCTTTTTGTCCGTTGACGTACACGGCACATTTCCAGTCCACCGAAATGGAGCAGGATGTGCCGGCCTTTATAGGCTTTGGGAAGTTTGAACGTGCGTTGATATACGAAAGTAGACTGTGTGTTTTCTTCGAAATTCGTATCCATAATGCCGGACAGGGCCGACTCTATGGGAAAGGGCACCAATATCTTTGGGTTGAACGCCGTAGGCGACAGGTTGTAACTAAGGTCTACCGACTTCTTCTTACAGTAATCCCAAGGGCCGTTGAGCGACATCCACTCGCTGCGTTCCATTTGCGGACGCGGATATTCGGTCCATACTTTGTCGGGGTTGATTTTTTCACCCCACTCGCTCATGATGGGAGCTTTTTTCCGAACCCAATCCGCAGCCGTCAGGTTGGCGGCCGCCATCAAGGCAAGAGCGGTAAATAGGTTTTTCAATAGGTTGTGGTTCATAAAAATAAAATATGTTTAAGTGATGTGCAAATTTAACGGTTCGTGGTGCGGTTCATTGTATGTATTTGGGAAAAAGCCAAAAAGCAGATGCCTTTTGGCGTAAAATAACTAATTCGTGACGTAAAAAAGAGAGGTTTTTATTTTGTTCTCCGCTCTTCATCTCTTATCTTTGTACGAATACTTTTAAAGAGCAAACCCACAAATTTATGAAACTGCATTTCTCGATAGAATATCTGACGCATTGGGGGGAAGACGTCAGGGTGTCCCTGACGTTGGTCGATGCAAAGGGGCGTACCCAGACACAGACTTATCCGATGGAAACCCGTGACGGCCACCGATGGACGGGAGAAGTGCTCATTACTGACGGACGCATCCGGTCTTTTCATTATCATTATAGTGTATATAAGGAAGGCCGTAAGTTCCGGACGGAATGGGACTTCGTACCTCGCCGTTTCAGGGCCGACATTACTAAAACTTATTTGTTCCGGGACGCCTGGCAGGATGTCCCCCTTTTGTCTCATCTTTATACTTCCGCTTTTACGCAGTGCGTTCGTCCGCATACGGCCGAGACGGAAGGACTGCCATATTTCAACAGTACGTTGATGTTGAAGGTGAGTGCTCCTCAGCTTGAGGAAGGGCAGGCGTTGGCTCTCCTTGGTAACCAACCGGCGTTGGGGGAATGGAATCCGAATTTTGCGTTTCGCATGAAAGAGACGGGGCTTTACGAGTGGAGTGTGACCTTGAGCGCGGCCGGTGTCACTTTTCCCATGGAATATAAATATGTCGTCATTGATGCGAAGACGGGCGATTTTGTGGCGTGGGAAGGCGGAGAAAACCGTGTGCTGCCGATAAGCGGGGTGGCAAAAGACGAAGTGGTCGTTATCTCGGATCCTCCGTTGCGGATTCGGGGAAACCGTTGGAAAGCGGCCGGTGTGGTCATACCCGTTTTTTCATTGCGTAGCGAAGGCAGTTGCGGGGTGGGGGATTTCGGCGACCTGAAAGCTATGGTCGATTGGACGGTGCTTACCCGGATGCGCGTCATTCAACTGTTGCCCGTGTACGACACGACTATTCATAAGAATTGGCTGGACTCTTATCCATATAATAGTATTTCCATTTATGCGCTCCACCCTCAGTATGTCGATTTGCGCCAGTTGCCGAAGCTTGCGGACGAAAAGGAAATGGCGGAATACGAAGAGCGGAGGGTGGCTTTGAATGCTTTGCCCCAAGTGGACTACGAGGCGGTAAGTGCCTTGAAGCAAGAGTATCTGCATGCCGTGTTCCGTCGTGAGGGTAAAGAAATGCTGTCCTCCGAACGCTTTACGGCTTTTTTCAAGCGGAACGAAGATTGGTTGGTGCCCTATGCGGCGTTTTGCGTGTTGCGCGACCGTTTCGGGACGGCCGATTTCCACGCGTGGCCGGAGTATGCGGAATACAGGACGGAAGACGTACGTGCTTTTTGCCGTCCGTCCGCTCCGGCCTACGAGGAAGTTTCTTACTATTATTATGTACAGTTCTGCTTGCATGAACAGTTGTTGGCGGCTTCCGATTATGCCCGTGCGAAGGGTATCATTCTGAAGGGAGACATCCCCATCGGCATCAGCCGCAACAGTGTGGAGGCTTGGGTGGAGCCGTACTACTTTAATCTGGATGGCCAGGCCGGTGCGCCGCCCGATGATTTTTCGGTCAACGGCCAGAACTGGGGCTTTCCTACTTATAACTGGGAGGTCATGCTCGAGGACGGTTGCAGTTGGTGGGTGCGTCGTTTCCGTAAGATGGCCGAGTATTTCAATGCCTATCGTATCGACCACGTGCTGGGATTCTTCCGGATATGGGAGATTCCGTCCGACTCGGTACATGGTCTGCTGGGGCATTTCTCTCCTTCGCTTCCGATGAGTGTGGAAGAGATTGAGAGCTATGGGCTTCGGTTCCGGAAAAATTATTTTACCCATCCCAATATCAGTGATTGGGTATTGGATAAACTGTTCGGTGAACGTGCCGAGGAAGTGAAGGCCGTTTATCTGGATGCTTTGGGCATGGATTGGTATGCGTTGAAGCCCGAGTATGACACGCAACGTAAGGTGGAAGCGGCTTTTGCCGGGAAGTCTTCGGCCGAGGATGCGGCTTTGCGTGAGGGGTTGTATGCGCTTATCAGTAATGTGCTTTTCATTCCCGACCCGAAACAGCCGGACAAATATCATCCGCGTATTTCGGCCCGGTGCGATTATCTGTACCAGACGTTGAGCGAGGAAGAGAAACGGGCTTTCGATGCCTTATACGAAGATTATTACTACCATCGGCACAACGAGTTCTGGTACGGGCAGGCCATGCGTAAACTGCCCGTCTTGGTGGAAGCGACTCAAATGCTGGTGTGTGCCGAAGATTTGGGCATGGTGCCGGAATGCGTCCCTTGGGTCATGGACGATCTGCGCATCCTGACGCTTGAGATTCAAACCATGCCCAAGAAGTTCGGGCTGAAATTCGGACGGTTGGAAGAAAATCCTTACCGGAGCGTGGCCACCATATTTACCCATGATATGCCCACCCTTCGCGGGTGGTGGGAAGAGGATGCCGTGCGCGCGCAACAATATTTCAACGAGGTGTTGCAAAAAGACGGGGAGGCTCCTGCTTCCATACCGGGGTGGTTGTGCGAAGAAGTAGTGGCACGTCATCTTTATTCTCCTTCGATGCTCTGTCTGATTTCGTGGCAGGACTGGATGTCGATAGACGAACGGTTGCGTTATCCCGATGTGGATTTTGAACGTATTAACGTACCTTCCAATCCGCGGAACTACTGGCATTACCGTATGCACCTGACGATAGAGGAATTGATGGGGTGCGACGACTTGAACCGGAAAATCCGTATGCTGATTACGCATAGCGGAAGAGATTGAAAGCTTTTATTCATATTCAAAAATAATTTATGGTATCTGTAGACGGACTGGCCGTGGAATTCGGCGGAACGACTTTATTTAGCGATATTTCTTTTCAGATTAACGAGAAAGACCGTATTGCCCTGATGGGAAAAAACGGGGCAGGAAAGAGTACATTATTGAAAATATTGGCGGGGGTGAGGCAGCCGACGCGAGGACGTGTCACGGCTCCTAAGGATTGTGTGATAGCTTATCTGCCACAGCATCTGATGACGGAAGACGGGCGTACGGTATTTGAAGAGGCTTCGATGGCCTTTTCCCACCTGAAGGAAATGGAAAGGGAAATAGAAGTCCTGAATAATGAACTGGCTACCCGTACGGACTATGAGAGCGAGGATTATATGGCTTTGATAGAGAAGGTGGCCACGATGAGCGAGAAGTTCTATGCCATCGACCTGACCCATTTTGAAGAAGATGTGGAAAAAGCCTTGTTGGGATTAGGATTCGAGCGTTCGGACTTTACGCGGCCTACGAGTGATTTCAGCGGAGGTTGGCGTATGCGCATCGAGTTGGCTAAATTGTTGTTGCAGGATCCTGACGTGTTGCTGTTGGACGAGCCGACCAACCATTTGGACATCGAGAGCATACAGTGGTTGGAACATTTTCTGACGGAGAGTGCCCGCGCCGTAGTGGTCATCAGCCACGACCGCAAGTTTGTGGACAATATCACGACGCGTACGATAGAAGTCACGATGGGGCGTATCTACGATTACAAAGTCAATTACAGCAAGTATCTGGAACTCCGTAAGGAACGGCGCGAACAGCAAATGAAACAGTACGAGGAGCAACAGAAGATGATTCAGGAAACCAAAGACTATATCGAACGTTTCAAGGGTACATACAGTAAGACGTTGCAGGTGCAGAGCCGTGTGAAGATGCTGGAAAAGTTGCAGATTATCGAGGTGGACGAGGAAGATACGTCGGCTTTGAGGCTGAAGTTTCCGCCTTCGCCCCGTAGCGGGAACTATCCGGTGACGATGGAGGACGTGGGTAAGCGTTACGGCGACCATCGTGTGTTCGGCGGCGTCAACCTGACGGTAGAGCGGGGCAACAAGATTGCTTTTGTAGGACGTAACGGTGAGGGTAAGTCCACTTTGGTGAAATGTATTATGGGTGAGATAGAGCACGAAGGCACGTTGACGTTGGGACATAATGTCCAAATCGGTTATTTTGCCCAGAATCAGGCTTCGTTGTTGGATGGAGAACTGACCGTGTTCCAGACGATAGACGACGTGGCCCAAGGGGAAATCCGCACGAAGATACGTGATTTGTTGGGTGCTTTCATGTTCGGGGGCGAGGAAAGTACCAAGAAGGTGAAGGTGCTTTCGGGGGGAGAACGTACACGTCTGGCGTTGCTCAAACTCCTGCTCAACCCGGTCAACCTGTTGATATTGGACGAACCTACCAATCATTTGGACCTGAAGACGAAGGACATTTTGAAGCAAGCCTTGGTGGCGTTTGACGGCACGCTGATTGTGGTGAGCCACGACCGGGACTTCTTGGACGGATTGGTTAGTAAAGTGTACGAATTTGGTCATGGAAAGGTGCGTGAGCACCTGTGCGGCATTTATGAGTTTTTGGAACAGAAAAAATTGGAGAACTTACAAGAGTTGGAGCGGAAACGTTGATTTTTTCCCCCTTTGCCGATATTTTCCCGTGAATTTCTGGGAGAAAAAAAATAGAATGCTTAATTTTGTCCCAATTTTGGGGTTCTGTGTAAAGCGGGACTCTCGAAAGCGTGTGATTGTAAAACAACTATAATTCTGAAAAGAGGATGAAGAAACAATTCAAAAAGGTCTTGGTTTTGGGTTCCGGAGCGTTGAAAATCGGTCAGGCCGGTGAATTCGATTATTCCGGTTCACAGGCACTGAAAGCATTGCGCGAAGAAGGTGTCCGTTCTGTGTTGGTTAACCCTAACATCGCTACCATTCAAACTTCCGAAGGAATTGCCGATGAGGTCTATTTCTTGCCGGTCACTCCTTATTTTGTGACGGAAATCATTAAAAAAGAACGTCCCGACGGCATTTTGCTGGCATTCGGAGGCCAGACGGCGCTGAACTGCGGAACGGAACTGTATCGTAACGGAGTGTTGAAGGAATACGGCGTGGAAGTGTTGGGTACTTCGGTAGAAGCCATCATGTACACGGAAGACCGTGACCTTTTCGTGAAGAAACTCGATGAGATTCCGATGAAGACTCCTGTCAGCAAGGCGGTAGAGAATATGGAAGACGCCTTGGCCGCAGCGCGTGAAATCGGTTATCCGGTCATGATACGTTCTGCATACGCATTAGGCGGTTTGGGCAGCGGCATCTGTCCGGACGAGGAACGTTTCATCGAATTGGCCGGCAGTGCTTTTACCTTCGCACCGCAGGTTTTGGTGGAAGAATCCTTGAAAGGCTGGAAAGAAATCGAGTTCGAGGTCATCCGCGATGCGAACGACCATTGTTTCACCGTAGCCAGCATGGAAAACTTCGACCCGTTGGGAATCCATACGGGCGAGTCCATCGTTATTGCCCCGTCACAGACGTTGAGCAATACGGACTATCATAAATTGCGTGAACTCGCTATCCGCATTATCCGTCACATCGGCATTGTGGGAGAGTGTAACGTGCAGTATGCCTACGACCCGATGAGCGAGGACTACCGGGTAATCGAGGTGAATGCACGCTTGAGCCGTTCCTCTGCATTGGCCTCTAAAGCAACGGGTTATCCGTTGGCATTTGTGGCGGCAAAACTCGGCTTGGGCTATGGTTTGTTCGACTTGAACAACTCCGTAACAAAGACCACAAGCGCTTTCTTCGAACCTGCTCTGGACTATGTGGTTTGCAAGATACCGCGTTGGGATTTGGGCAAGTTCCATGGAGTGGACAAGGAACTGGGTTCGAGCATGAAGTCGGTAGGCGAGGTAATGGCTATCGGGCGTACTTTCGAAGAAGCTATTCAGAAAGGCTTACGTATGATAGGCCAGGGCATGCACGGCTTTGTGGAGAACAAGGAACTGGTGATTGCCGATTTGGACAAGGCTCTGCGCGAACCGACGGACAAGCGTATCTTTGTCATCTCCAAAGCCTTCCGTGCCGGATATACGGTGGACCAGGTGCACGAATTGACCAAGATAGACCGTTGGTTCCTGGAAAAGCTGATGAACATCATGGATACCAGCAGGGAACTGCACTCTTTTATGGCTGATGGAGAGTTGCCAATGATTCCCGTAGACTTATTGCGTAAAGCCAAGGTACAAGGCTTCTCTGATTTCCAGATAGCCCGTGCCCTCGGCTTGGAACAAGCAATGGACGGCGAAGAAGCCATCCTTGCCGTCCGCAATTTCCGCAAGAGTGCAGGCATTCTGCCCGTAGTGAAGCAGATAGATACCCTTGCCGCCGAATATCCCGCACAGACCAACTATCTCTACCTGACGTATAGCGGCACGGCAAATGATGTCCGTTACCTCGGCGACCGCAAGTCCATTGTCGTATTGGGCTCCGGCGCCTACCGCATCGGTTCTTCCGTAGAGTTCGACTGGTGCGGCGTGCAGGCCCTGAACACCATCCGCCAGGAAGGCTACCGCAGTGTCATGATAAACTACAACCCCGAAACCGTGTCTACGGACTATGACATGTGCGACCGTCTCTACTTCGACGAGTTGACCTTCGAGCGTGTGATGGATATCATCGAGATGGAGCAGCCTCATGGCGTCATCGTATCTACTGGTGGTCAGATTCCAAACAACCTGGCTATGCACCTGGATGCACAGAACGTGCCAATCCTGGGTACTGCTGCCAAGGACATCGATAACGCTGAGGACCGTGCCAAGTTCTCTCAGATGTTGACCAACAACGGCATCAACCAGCCAGAGTGGAGCGCCCTGACCTCTATGGAGGACATCGACAACTTCATCGAGCTTGCTGGCCAATGAATTTTTTGTCTCCAAAGCAAATTATCTGCGGCTCAAGAACGTCACTTTAGGGTACTCTTTACCTGATAAAATCGTTAAGAAGATGAAAATGAACCAGTTCCGAATATATATCACAGGGCAAAACCTCCTGTCGATGACCGACCTTAAGTTCAAAGGATTTGATCCTGAGTCCAAGAGCATCGATTCGTTTGTGTACAGGATGTTTAATTTCGGGTTGAATATCAATTTCTAAATAAATATAGGATAAGTAAAATGAAAAGATACAGATTATCATATATTGCACTGGCCGCATGGGCGGTAATCTCATTCGGCTGCACCTCTATCGAAGATTATCCTGACGGAAGACTGGAATTTGACCAGATATTCGAAAATCAGAAACTTCTCGGAGGCTACCTCAACAGTTGTTACGGTGCAATCGGGAATAACATGGGAAACAATTATACAGATAATACGTTTCTGGCTTCGGCAAGCGATGAAGCCCATGACGTAGGCGATGTCACCAATGGAGTGATGTCCCAGTGGTGCAACGGCTTTGTATCGGCATTCTCCAATCCGTTGGGAACTCCGGAAAAGTGGGATTATTATGAACCTATCAGGAAATGCAACATCATAATTGCCCGTATCGCTACCGCTAATATGCACTTGGAAGACCAGCGGGAAAGCTACAAAGGAGAAGCACACGGCCTCAGAGCCTTTTATTATCTCCAGATGATTAAGAATTACGGAGGAGTGCCCATTATCCTCGACGACCCCTCTGCCGAAGGGTACGACTTCTCCAAACTGCGTCGTGCAACGTTCTCCGAGTGTGCCCGGCAGATTATTTCAGACTGTCGTATTTCCATGGAAAATAAGACACTGGGATGGCACTCCGGGTCATCCGATAGTTACCGCTTCCGGTGGAGCAAGGCGATGAGTGCGGCAATAATGTCACAAGCCGCCTTATATGCGGCCAGTCCCCTCAATAACGATGGCACGTTGGATTGGGACGAAGCTGCCCAGATAACGAAAGAAGCGCTGGACCTCTGTCTGGCAAACGGGTATTCCCTGTACAAGGCCGTCCCCTCGGGAGGATTTGCCTCCTTGGCATATACCCCTTACGACATGTATTTCATGACAGCAGCCGATGTAAGGGGAGTAGAAGACCCGGAAACGATAATGACCGGGCGTAACAAACTCACCGTGTGGGAGCATTGCGGATTGCCCGTTACCGAAGGGCAAGTACGGGCAGGCTCATGCCCTTCGCAGGAGCTGGTAGACAGCTATGAGACCATCGACGGAGAGATGCCTATACTCGGATACGAAGACGAAGACCATTTGAGACCCATCATCAATCCGAAAGCCGTGCTGTATGATGAGAATAATCCCTTTGCCAATCGGGACCCGCGCCTGAAAGCGTCGATATACTATAACGGGGCTCCCTTTCAGGTCGGAGGAGACACCTACGTCTGGACATTCGAAGGAGGAAATTGTGCTTTGTCGAGTACGAACCGGAGAAATACACGTACAGGATATTATATGCGTAAGTTCGGAAACCCCACGTCAAACCGTGCCAACGGTAACAATGACGGCTACTTCCGTATATTCCGTCTGGCAGAGTTGTACCTCAATTATGCCGAAGCCTTGAATGAAGCCGAAGCATCTGATATAGCTCCCGATGCCGCTGTAGATGCGGTAAATGCAGTCAGGGACAGAGTAGGGATGCCCGACATTCCGTACGGGCTGGCAAAAGACGAGTTTCGGAAAAGATTACGCAACGAGCGCCGGGTGGAATTTGCCTTTGAAGAACAGCGTTTTTATGACGTGCGTCGTTGGAAAATACTGCATGAGACCGACCGGATTGTCACCGGTATGCGGGTGACGGACGAAGGCAAATACGAACGGTTTGTCGTAAGTCGGCGCAATGCGTATACAGACAAGTTCCTTCGTTTCCCGATACCGGGAGAAGAAGCGATACGCTTGCAGGTACATACCGGGCTCAATTTCCAGAATCCCGGATGGGAATAATCCCTTATAATGTTTCCTTAAAAGTAAAAAAGAACCGGAAAGTAAATATAACAAGATGAGCAAACAAGAAAAAATCATTCTGGCAGGATTGAGCCTGTTGCTGGTGACGTCAACGCTGAAAGCCCAGACATGGGAGACATATCCCGATACATGGGTGGCTGTTGACGAATTGGGGAGAAATGTAGCCCAGTCCGATGAGGGTGTGACACGCGGCAGTATCGACAAGAACTGCACAGTCGGCATGTTTTATTACATCTGGCACGGAATGCATCCGATGGCAGGAAAAGATGTGACGGAACTTCTCAAGGAAAATCCCGATAATCCCGATTGGGGAGCCGAGCAGACCTTCCATTGGGGGAGTAAGCCCTGGTTGGGATACTACACGGCAGGAGACAAATACGTCGTGGCCAAGCACATGCAGATGCTGGTCGATGCAGGAGTAGATTTTCTCTTCCTGGATGCTACCAACAGTTATCATTATCCCACGCGGGTAGAAGTGCTGATGCGCGAGATGGACCGGCGGGAGGCTTTGGGCATGAAAAGCCCGAAACTGGCATTTATGGTACACTCCAACGCTACGGCAACAGCCGAGAATATATACAATACCTTTTATAAGGATAGTAAATATGATAAGTACTGGTTCGAGTATGAGGGTAAACCTCTCTTGCTCGGGAATAAGGCCGAGATATCCCATACCCTGGTGAAAGGATTGGTAGACCGCTTTACCTTCCGTAATTCCTGGGCGTGGATGGGCGGGGCGAATGCCGACGAGT
>ENA-OOWO01001015-OOWO01001015.1-human-gut-metagenome-genome-assembly--contig:-NODE-1015-length-18579-cov-2.001242_pt1 | contig 18579 bp, 13 predicted proteins | sample MGYA00241579_ERZ501327 | MGnify/ENA primary metagenome ERZ501327 (study PRJEB25962, sample SAMEA2042836) | human gut metagenome | biome: human gut; feature: human-associated habitat; material: faeces...
GAAAGTTTCTATAACGAAGCGGTGACGTTTTTCTATGAGGGGCACGACAACGGAAGTTTGACGAACTATATTATGGAGAGCGGACAGTGTCAGGAAAGCGGACGTGACCAAAACCACACGATGCTGGGGATAGGACATCTGGCAGAAGCCTGCGAAATTGCTTATAATCAGGGTAACGAAACGCTTTGGAGCGCATCGGAAAACAGACTTATGAAAGGGTATGAATATACAGCTAAGTATAATCTCGGGTACGATGTGCCTTTTGAACCTTTCACGGATGTGACAGGAGTGAGATGGAATAATATCTCTGATGACGATAGAGGAAAATTCCGACCGGTATTTGAGATTGCTTACAATCATTACGTAACTCGCAAAGGTCTGGAAATGCCGTATACGCAACAGGTTATCTCAAGAATCTCTCCGGAAGGGGACGCAATGTGGTGTGACCATCCGGGATATGGGACACTACTGTTCCGTACGGAATCGGGTATGCCGCCGAGCGAAGGAGCTATTGATGCGAAAGGAACCGAATGGAAGGTCGCTACGGCCAATGCAACGACTGCAGCAGACGGAGATAATTTGGTGGTGACACCTGCTTTGCAAAGCAATGGAAAATATAGAGGTGATATAGAGAGAAAGTCAACCTTCCACGTAGGTAATTATCCTATTGTAGCGGTAGTTATAGAAGGTCTTCCAGCGAAGAAAGCGATAACATTTGACTCTCCCGAATATGGATCTTTAATAAATGATAAAGGTAACCAGCACGGACATGGCACTTATTCTACCGTTGAGAAGGAGTATGGTACTGTTTATTACTGGGATTTGGTGACGGGAGCAAGTTACACGTTAGGTAAGCCGATACCTACGGATCAATCATTCAATATGTCTCTCAAGTTGAAGATTGCTGATCTTGAATATCCGGACGGCGTATCGCCTTATACCGTTAAATGGATGAAATCCTTTAGAAACGAAGCGGAACTGATTAAATATTTGGAAGAAAACTAATCACCTTCCAATTATAAGGTAAAAAAATAGGTAAAAAGAGGATAAAGGGAGGGTGTGTCTTGAGTTACTGTAGACTTTCGATACACCCTCTTGTTATTATATACACCATTAAAATATAGGTAAATGATAAAGAAAAGAATACTCTCTTTGTGGATAAGTTTATGCGTTATCTGTATAGCCGGTGCCCAAGAAAAAGAACTGGCTTACTGTAATCGGCAAATACATAAAACATTGAAAGCAATAGGAACTTCTTCGAAACTTCCGAGAGCTATTGAAGCCGGCAAGTCATCGTGGAATATGGTGAGTCCCCACGACTGGACAAGCGGATTTTTTCCGGGAGTCCTGTGGTATGATTACGAATACAGCCATGAACCGGAGATAAAGGAAAAAGCTGTTCATTTTACAAAATTGCTGGAGTCTCTGTCGAGTAAAGTTACCAGTCACGATATGGGATTTCAAATGTTTTGTAGCTACGGTCATGCCTATCGCCTTACGAAAGAGAACTATTACAAAGATATCCTGCTGAAAAGTGCGGACGAACTGGCAAAACTTTACAACCCCCGTGTAGGCACCCTCTTATCATGGCCTTGGAAAGTGAAAGAAAGCAATTGGCCTCATAACACGATTATCGACAACATGATGAATCTGGAACTGATGTTCGAAGCGACGCGTCTGTCCGGCGACTCTTCTTTCTATAAGATTGCGGTGTCGCATGCCGATCGTACCATGGAGGAACATTTTCGCCCGGATGGAAGTTGTTACCATGTGATTGACTACAGTATCAAGGATGGTAAAGTGCGCCATCGCCAGACGGCACAAGGATATGCCGACGAATCTATCTGGAGTCGCGGGCAGGCATGGGCTATCTACGGTTATGCGGTATGCTATCGTGAAACCAAGGACCGTAAATATCTGGATCAGGCCTTGAAAACTTTCAATATGATGAAGAATCTGGAGAATATGCCGGAAGATCTGATTCCTTACTGGGATATGTCGGCTCCGAATATCCCGAACGAACCACGCGATGTATCGACGGCTTCCTGTATCGCTTCCGCGCTTTATGAGATCAGTACGATGGATGTTCCGGATGCAGCCGGCTATAAAATGTATGCCGACAGTATCATGGTTTCACTTTCTTCTCCGGCCTATCGGGCTGCATTGGGCACGAATGGAAACTTCCTGCTGATGCATTCTGTTGGCAGCATTCCTCACAATTCGGAAATAGACGTCCCATTGAACTATGCCGATTACTATTATCTGGAAGCATTAAAACGTAAACGGGATATCGAGAAAGGTCTTTAGTTAATGAGGATGCATTATGCTTAAATATCTATTTCCCTTATCATTTTTCTTTTTTATATAATATTCATAACTTTGCTTATCCGCGCGTATCGGGACCGGCAAGGAGAGTTTCCGTTCGATAAACCCTATTATTTGCTGATCGATATGTTGTTGGGTGGAGCTTGTATTGGCGAAGTCGATTCTTTGGCTTTGCCGGTGGAGATGAAAGTGGGGCAGGTACGATATTATAGGAAGGATTGATATATTTAATTTAAGATAGCATGAAAACAGGAAAGTTGATTTTCGCATTGGTATTTCTGATGTTGTTTGCCGATGCTTCGATGGCTGCCAAGTGGAAAGCCAAACATGTAGTTTTGATCGGTCTGGACGGCTGGGGCGCTTATAGTGTGAACAAGGCCGAAATGCCGAATGTGAAGAAGTTGATGGAAGAAGGATCTTATACGTTGAAAAAACGCTCTGTACTTCCGTCTTCCAGTGCCGTAAACTGGGCTTCCATGTATATGGGAGCGGGACCGGAACTTCATGGTTACACGGAATGGGGATCGCAAACTCCGGAACTGCCTTCCCGTGTAGTGAATAAGCACGGTATTTTCCCGACTGTGTTCAGCTTGCTTCGCGAGTCTGATCCGAAAGCTGAAATCGGCTGTATCTGTGAATGGGTGGGAATCCGTTACGTTGTCGATACGTTAGCTTTGAGTTATGATAAAAATATTACGGAAAAGCCGCAGAATCCGGCCACTGCCAAATGTGCGGTTGAATATATCAAGCGTGCACATCCGGCATTGGTCAATATCGTTTTCGACGAACCCGATCATGTCGGTCATGCTGAAGGTCATGACACACCTGCCTACTATGAAAAGCTGAAAGAGCTCGACGGCTATATCGGCCAAATCATTCAGGCGGTTAAGGATGCAGGTATGTTGGATGAGACTATCTTTATCGTCACAGCCGATCATGGTGGTATCAAGAAAGGGCATGGCGGCAAGACCATGGAAGAAATGGAGACTGCCTTTATTATTGCCGGCAAGGGAATCAAGAAAGGATATGAATTCCAGGAAAGCATGATGCAGTTCGACTGTGCTTCGACAATCGCTTATATCTTCGGGTTGAAACAGCCGCAGGTTTGGATCGGACGTCCGATGATCCAGGTGTTTAAATGACCGTTTTCTTTCTGTATTCAGCCGGGGTAATTTCAAACTGGGCTTTGAAGCAGCGGGTGAAATAACGCGGAGAACCGAAGCCCAGCCGGTCGGAGATGTCGGCGATCTGTAGATCGGGGTTTTCCGTCAACATGATTGCGGCCCGCTTCAGTTTGCAGTTGAGGACAAAGTCATTTGGTGTCATACCTGTCAGTGCCTTGAATTTGGCATACAATGAACTTCGACTGAGTCCCAACTCGCGAGCCATCATATTCATGTCGAAGTCGATATTATCAAGATTCTTTTCAATGATCGAGTTGACCGTGTCCAAGAACTTTTGGTCTATCGGGTTGCTTGCCAGCGATTGTGCATCGAAATCTTTCTGCTGGCTGAATTTCTTTTGCAGGATAATACGGTTACGGACCAGGTTATTGCAACGCGCCAGTAGTACCTTTGCATTGAATGGTTTATTTATATAGTCGTCGGCGCCTCGTTGTAAGCCTTCGATATTTTGCTCGGCGGAAGTGAGTGCCGTAAGCAGTACGACCGGGATGTGGCATACATCAAAATCATTTTTGATCTTCAAGCACATCTCTGTTCCGGACATTTCCGGCATCATGACATCGCTAACGATGATGTCCGGTCGTTCTGCGCGTGCCTTTTCCAATCCTTCTTTGCCGTTTCGTGCCAGCAGGACGCGGTAGGTCGGTGAGAACAGGGAGTTGAGTATCTGGAGTAATTCTTCGTTGTCTTCGACCAGTAGGATCGTATGAGGGGAATCGTCTCCTTCGATCAATAGCTCTTTTTGTTCCGTATCGGAAAACTCTTCCATGTGATCGGAAAAGGCGACCGTGTCGGGAATCAGGCTTTCCGTTTGCTTTTCTTGCTGCTTTTGTGCCAGTTCTTCCTCGGTAAAAAGCGTGCAGCCTTTCTGGAGATGGACAATGAAAATACTACCGTAGCCCGGTGTACTTTCCACTTGTATCGTTCCGTGGTGCAACTCGATTATGCTTTTGGTCAATGAAAGTCCGATCCCCGTGCTGGGAGTCTTGGTGATATTCGAGATACCGTTTTCAGCCTGATAGAATCGGTCGAATATTTTGTCTATATCTTCTTTGCTGATACCGATACCGTTGTCGATAACTTTAATGGTAACTTCATTTTCTTTGTTTTCCAAAATCATTTCAATGGCTGCATTCGGTTTGGTGTACTTGAAAGCATTGGATAGCAGGTTATAGAAGACTTTTTGCATTTGCTTCGGGTCGAAATAACACAAAACATTCTCTTGCGGAGCCGTGAAATTGTATGTGATGGAACGGCTGGACGCATATTCATAAAAAGACAGGTAAATCTCTTTCAGGAACGGGACGATGTCTTGCTCGTACACTTTCAGCTTCATATGTCCCTGTTCCAGTTTACGGAAATCCAATAACTCACTGATCAAGTTCCGCATATGATAAGTGTTTTTATATACTTTCAGCAGTTTGTTGTATACGGAAGGTGACAATGAACTGCTTTGTAATAAGAGTTCTATCTGGGAGATAATCAGCGTCAACGGTGTCCTGAACTCATGCGAGATGTTGGAGAAGAACTGTAGTTTTGCCTGATTCAACTCTTCGATCGCTTCTTTTTCCTTCCGTTCCATTTCCAGTGAAGTTTGCAACATGTATTGTGATTTCTTGAAACGGTAAATGCTGTACAGTATACTAATGATCAAGATGAAGTAGAGGAAATAAGCTAAGTTGGATGCATACCAGGGGGAATGGATATGAATGTCCATCTTGATGGTACGCGGTTGTTCCTGATTCGGGTCGTATTGTATTTCCCGGACGATGAGCGTGTACTTTCCGGGGTTCAAGTTCGTATAGAAAATATTGTTGTCTTTGCAGGGTATCCATTTCTTGTCGAAACCTTCCAACATGTATTCGTAAGACGCCTTTTTCAGCGTATTGACATAGTTGTTCGATGTAAAAGTGAAAATCAGATTATTTTGATTATAGGCCAGCTCTATTTCTCGAGTGAAAGGTAGGGCGGTGGCCAGCACCTTGTTGTGGTCGCCGGGAGAAACTTGTTCGTTGTTAATGAACAGGTCGGAAAAATATAGTTGGTAGTCTTTGGCGGAGTTGAACAACTGCTGTTCAAAGAATGTCGCCATGCCATTGCTGCTGCCGACGAATATTTCTCCGTTTTTGCAGACCAGGATTCCGCAACCGATGTTTATGCCTGTCAGAGGCAGGGCCGTCCCCAGTTCCACGACCTTGAACAGGTTTTGATCCGGATCGAAAAAGGTAATTCCTTTGTCGCCTGTTATCACTAATTGGTCCAAGGTCGACAAGGTGAGTTCATAGCAGTAGTCACTGGCGATGAAGCTATTTTCGGTTGTATATCCGATAAACCGTTTGTTCTTCTCGTCATAGTGGAACAGGCCGGAACCACGGGTTCCGAGGAAGATCCGTCCCTCTTTGTCTTCGATTATTTGAGATATGGGAAATGTTCCCAATCCGTTTTCACCAGAACGGTATTGTACCTTGTCTTCTTCATTTTCGAGGTTGATCTTCCAGACACCTTTGCCGTAGGCCAGCCAAATGTACCCTTTCGAGTCAATGAGGAAGCAGGTGTTCCCGTAATACTTACCGCTTTTGAACAATGGAGATACTTTTTCTGTATATAGATTCATTTTGAAGATTCCTTTCGGTCCGGTACAAATTAATTCGTCATTGTAGATTCTCATCTGGTTGATGCGGTCGCCTGCTATTACGGCATAAGACGGATCTTCGAAATAGGGATTTTTGAACCGTTTATTTTTGATGTCGTAGATGGATAGTCCTCCGGTATGTGTTCCAATATACAATTTGTTGCGTTCAGGGCTGTAGGCTATTGCCTTCAGGTTGTTGTGAGCAATGGAGTTACGATTCTCATCGGCCATGAAGTAGGTGAATTTTTTCGTTTTCCGGTCGAAAAAGTTCAACCCACCTCCTTCGGTACAGATCCAGATATTATTGTCTTTATCTTCCACCATATTACCGACGAAAGGATAATTTAGGCAATCGTTCCGGCTGTTGTTAGCTGCATAAACCGTGAAAATATCTGTCTCCGGGTTGAAATAATTGACACCGCCGTAATAGGTCCCCAACCAGATCGTGCCTTGTCTGTCTTTGTAAACTGGGAATACGGATGAATGTGTCATGCTGCCGGGCAAAGGGTTGCGGGCATAAACTTCGAACTGATTGCTGATCGGATTGTATTTGTTTAGCCCGGTGAAAGTACCGAACCAGATGTTCCCGAAGTTGTCTTCCACGAAATCCCGGACCTGGTTGCTCGATATGTTGTTGGGGTTGGAAGGATCGTAGCGGTAACGGGTGAAATTGCCGTGCACGTCCCTTTTGTACATGCCATTCATGCGAATGGATATCCAAAGATTATATTTGGAGTCTTCATATAGGTCGTAAATGTCTTCTCCCATGATCATACAGGTCAGGGATTTGTCGTCATTCATCCTGAAGAGTCCGTCTGTAGTGCCGATCCAGTACCGGCCGCCGGAATCTTCCAACAAACAGGTCGCACGCTGGTTCCGGTTTTCCAGCCTCGTGACGAAATCGAAATCGTTTTTATCCGGATTCCAGGTGAGTATGGAGTCAGCTATTCCTACCCATATTGTTCCTTTGATAGAAGCGACGGTATATACGTTTGATTTCCGTAGGCATGAGAATTTCTGTGTCTGGATGTCATAGCGGATCAAGGATTGATCGGAGTCGAAGAAAACATTTCCATCTTTGTCGCCGGCAATGAAGTGCGTCTGGTTACCTATCGGATTGGCGTTTTGGCGGTGAAATTCGGACGGTTTGTATGCTTTAGTCTGAACCCCGTCGTATATGCTGATTCCCTCTTCCGTTCCGAACCACATTCTACCCAAATTATCCTGGTAGATGGCCATAACAGAAAGTTGTGACAGGCCTTCCTGCATACCTATATGCTTGAAATAGATCGGGTATGTGCCGGAACAAAATCCTACAAGCAGTATGAGTGATATGATGATTCTTCTCATAGTATATAGTATATAACATTAGCAGTTCTGTTGTTTGAGGGGCTAAGGTAAAGATTTTTTTCCAAAAGCATTATCTTTGCAGGCATGAAAAAGCAAGCCTTCATTTTTTATCCGTTTTTATTAGTTCTCCTGTTGCTGTTGTTTGCCGGCGGACTGGTTTATGGCGCTGTCTCGATACCCGTTGAAAGTGTGGTGAATATATTGCTGGGAGAGGGAACAGAGCGACTTGCATGGCAGAATATTGTGTTGCAGAGCCGTTTTCCCCAGGCTGTGACGGCTTTGTTGGCAGGTGCTTCGCTGGCTGTTAGTGGATTGTTGCTACAGACATTGTTCAGGAATCCGCTTGCCGGTCCTTCTATATTGGGAATCAGTGACGGGGCCAATCTGGGAGTCGCTGCGATCATGCTCTATTTTGGCGGTTCGTTGAGTATGGTGACCGATTTGCCGATCAGCGGCTATCTGGCGGTTATCATGGCCGCATTTAGTGGTGCGGCCTGTATTTTGGGATTGATTATTTATTTCTCGGCGAAGGTGAAGAATAACGTCATGTTGTTGATTATCGGTATTATGATCGGTTATCTCGCTTCATCATTGATTTCGATTCTGAATTATTATGCATCGACAGACAAGGTGCATGCATTTGTGATGTGGGGATTGGGGAACTTCTCCGGGGTTTCCTTGCAACAGCTGCCTTATTTTGCAGGTTTTACCTGTATAGGATTGTTATTGGCCATTCTTTTGATCAAACCCCTGAATGCATTGCTCTTAGGAGAAATGTATGCTGCCAATTTAGGAATCAAGATCAGGCGGACGCGTATTCTGATCCTGTTGTGCACGGGGTTGCTTACTGCGACTACGACTGCCTTTTGTGGTCCGATCTCCTTTATCGGGCTGGCGGTCCCGCATGTCGCACGTTTGATGTTGGGCTCATCCAATCATAAGATGTTGGTTCCTGTAACGTTGTTGACCGGTTCTTGCATCGCGTTGCTTTGTAATCTGCTGATGGTACTGCCGGGTACGCATAACATATTGCCGCTGAATGCCGTGACTCCGATGCTCGGTGCGCCTGTCATCATTTATGTAATTGTGAACCGGAAGAACATTCAATATTTTGACTGATCGGCGTATGACAAGCATAGCTGCAATAGAAACAAAAGGACTTTGTATCGGTTACCTGCTGAAAGGCGGTAAGCGGAAAGTGGTCCATGAGGATTTGAACCTGCAACTCGTTTCGGGCGAGGTGACTTGTTTGTTGGGACTGAACGGTGCCGGTAAATCGACGCTGCTTCGTACGCTTTGTGGTTTTCAACTTCCACTCGGAGGGGAAATACGTTTGATGGGGAAGCCTCTTTCCGGTTATTCGCAGGCAAACTTTTCCTTGACTGTCGGTGTTGTACTGACGGAAAAGACTAATGCAGGAGGAATTACCGTCTATGAACTGGTTTCGTTGGGTAGGCATCCTTATACCGGCTTTTTCGGACAGTTGAAGAAGCGGGATCATGTTATCATCGAGCAATCGCTTGAAGCTGCCGGAATAGCTCATAAAGCCAATAACTATGTCTCGGAGCTAAGTGACGGTGAACGGCAGAAGGCTATGATTGCCAAGGCGCTTGCTCAACAGTGCCCGATTATCCTGTTGGACGAACCGACCGCCTTTCTGGATGTGACCAGCCGTATCGAAACAATGGTTTTGTTGCATCGCTTGGCAGTCGAGCAAGAGAAAGCGGTTCTGCTTTCTACTCACGACCTGGACCTGGCTATCCAAATGGGGGATTGCCTCTGGCTACAGGAGAAAGGACGTCCGATGGCTTGCGGAACTCCCGAAGACCTGATTATGAGTGGAGCTTTTGAATCTTTTTTCGGTAAGGAGGGAATCGTATTCGATCCGGCAACCGGAAAGCTGAATACGGAAGCTCCTACGTCACCCATCGGTGTGGAAGGCGACTTTCTGACTTCTTATTGGGTAGGGAATGCTCTGATCCGTAATGGCTACCGTCCTTCGCCCGTAAAGGAAGGGCAGTTGAATATTACTTGCAAGAGCCCGCATGAACTGGTTGTGGCTTTCCCTGAGGGCTGCAAGGAAGAACTCCGGACGGTGGCGGAGCTTGTCTCTCTGATCAGCATGAGAAAAAGTTTTTATGGACATGGAAACAACGTTTCTCGCTTATGACAATAAATTTTTCCCGGTAGGAAATAAAAGTTTTGTTTAAGATTAAAAGGAATAAATATGGCAAACGAAATAACATGGCGGCTGGAGCATGAGAGGATCGGCCGGTTGTTGTTGCATTATGCGATACCGGCAGTGATCGGTACAATGGTGAATGCTCTTTATAATATTGTCGACCGTATCTTTATCGGTCAGGGAGTCGGTCCGCTGGCAATGGCAGGATTGACGCTGACATTCCCTATTCTGTTGTTCCTCCAAGCGTTTGGAATGCTCATAGGGGCGGGGGCTGCGACGCGTGTCTCCATCTATCTGGGACGGAGGGAGAATGAGATGGCGGAAAAGGTATTGGGGAATGCTTTCACCTTGACATTCATCATAACGCTTGCGACAGTAGTTCCCTGCATGATCTGGATGAAAGATTTATTACTGGCTTTCGGGGGAAGCGAACAGACCATCCCGTATGCACAGGACTATCTGAATATCGTGGTTCCGGGGACGCTCCTGACCTCCCTCAGTTTTGGCTTCAACGCTGTCATGCGTGCTTCCGGCTATCCGAAGAAAGCGATGTTTACCATGCTGATCGGGGCGATAACCAATGTGATACTTGATCCTATTTTCATTTTCTGGCTGGATATGGGGATTAAGGGGGCTGCCATTGCGACGATCATCTCGATGCTGCTCTGTACTCTTTTTGTCATGAACCATTTTGTCCAAAAAGACAGTATCGTCCGTTTCCATAAAGGGACGTTCAAGCTGGAAAAGCATGTGGTATGGAATATCCTGACGATCGGTGTTTCGCCTTTTGCCATGCAGTTGGCGGGAAGTTTGGTGGTGGTGATCCAGAACTATGCACTCAAACAGCATGGGGGAGACTTGGCATTGGGGGCAAACGGCATTATCACCAGTGTCGGAATGCTTTTGGTGATGCTGATTATCGGGATCGCGCAGGGGATGCAGCCGATTGTCGGTTTCAATTTCGGGGCAAAGAAATACGAGCGTGTCCAGGAAACGTTACGTCTGGTCATTATAACCGCTACCATTATCATGGGAGTCGGCTGCTTTTGTAGCGTGGCGTTTCCGAAATTGATCACCCGTGCCTTTACGAACGATCCTGATTTATTGGATGTGACGGCAAATGGCTTGCGGATCAGTTTGCTGGTATTTGTGGTCGTCGGTTCGCAGATCTCGATCAGCCAGTTTTTCCAAAGCATCGGGATTGCTTGGAAGGCTATGTTTTTGAGTTTAAGCCGCCAAGTCTTGTTCCTGATACCAGCGATGTTGCTGTTCTCCCGCTTTTGGGGGTTGGATGGTGTCTGGTATGCTGCTCCCTTCTCTGATTTTGTTGCGGCTGTAACTGCTTGGCTCTTTTTGTGGTATCATGTTAAAAACATGAAAAGTAAGAATTCGGATTGAACTTTTTAGTATCTTGTTTGTCATACTATATGAAAGTAGATTGATTAGGTTTCAACTAAAAGAATGAGAAGTATGAAAAGAGTATTATTATTACTGGCTGTCCTGCTATTTAGTGCAGGGACAATGATGGCCCAGCAGGATAAAGCTGCCGAGAAGGCCGCCAAGAAAGCAGAAAAAGAAGCGAAGAAAGCCGCCGAAGCAGCTGAACAGATGGCCTTGTTCGAACAAGGTGTACAAGCACTGAAGGAGAAAGATTTTGTATTGGAAGCCGAACGTGTCGAGTTTAAGCGTGGACAATTCGTCTATGTGACCCCGAGCACGAACTTTGTTTCCATGAAAGGTGACCGGGCGACTATCCAGTTGGCTTTCAATACTGCCGCTGCCGGCCCGAACGGGATCGGGGGGATAACGGTCGATGGCAGTGCTTCAAATATAGAGATGAAAACAGACAAAAAAGGAAATGTTACGTTTAGTATGATGGTACAAGGTGTTGCAGTCTCCGCCAATGTGACAATCCGTATGGTAAAAGGCACGAACAAGTGTACGGCAACTGTGAGTCCGAACTTCAACAGCAACCGTATTTCGTTTACCGGTTATCTGTATCCGTCGGATCAGTCCAACGTGTTTAAGGGACGTGCCATCTGACGTGTAGATTCTTTGTTCAGAAAAAGCTGCTTTCGGAAAGGGAAGCAGCTTTTTTTATGCAACGTATTTTATATCTTTGTCCGTCAAAATATCATAAACATAAAAGTCATGCAATTAGCAATAGATCAGAAAGACATAGATAAGTTCCTGATGGTGGGTGACAAGGTGCTTATCAAGCCGAAGAACCCGCAGAGTCAGACAAAATCCGGATTGTATCTGCCGCCTACCGTCCAGCAGGAGAAGATTCAGAGCGGCTATATCATCAAGGTCGGTCCCGGCTTTCCACTTCCTTCCCAGAGCGAGGAGCATGAAGTATGGGAAAAGAAAACAGAAGGTGAGGTGCATTATCTTCCTTTGCAGGCGCATGAAGGCGATTTGGCTGTATTTCTACAGAATGCGGCTTACGAGATCAATTTTAATGAAGAGAAGTTCCTGATCGTCCCTCATTCGGCTATTTTGATGTTGGTTCGTGACGAAGGTTTGTTCGAATAACTCCTTTTTGTTTGGCAAAATACTGTGCTATCCAGTTTTTTGATGTATTTTTGCAACCAAATCAACAAGACTAACTATCAATAGTAGCGATTATAATGAATAGAATTGTAAGTAAAGAACATTTCTCTGCCAACGTAGTGAAACTGGAAGTGGAAGCACCTTTGATTGCTCGCTCCCGTAAGGCAGGCCACTTTGTTATCGTGAAGGTGGGTGAGAAAGGTGAACGCATTCCCCTCACCATTGCCGGAGCTGATACGACGAAAGGAACTATCACACTCGTGATCCAGGCTGTAGGAGGTTCGTCAAAAAAGATATGCGAACTGAATGCCGGTGATTATATTACCGATTTGGTCGGCCCGCTGGGGCAAGCCACCCATATCGAGAAAGTAGGCACGGTTGTGTGTGCCGGCGGTGGTGTCGGTGTGGCTCCTTTATTGCCGATCGTGGAGGCTTTTCATAAGGCGGGCAACCGTGTGATTGTAGTGCTGGCCGCCCGTACGAAGGATTTGGTTATCTTGGAAGAGCAGATGCGCGCCAACTCCGATGAGGTGATCGTGATGACAGACGACGGTTCTTACGGTACAAAAGGTTTGGTGACGAATGGCGTGGAAAGTGTGATCAACCGTGAAAAGGTGGATTTGTGCGTCACGATCGGTCCGGCCGTCATGATGAAATTCGTCTCTGCCCTGACGAAGAAATACGAGATCCCGACAGTCGCCTCTTTGAATACGATTATGGTGGACGGGACCGGAATGTGCGGCGCTTGCCGTATTACGGTCGGAGGAAAGACGAAGTTCGTCTGTGTGGACGGACCGGAATTCGATGCTCACCAAGTAGATTTCGATGAGATGCTGATGCGCCTCGGTGCTTATAAAGATATTGAAAAGAAATAACGAAACCACAGTAAACAAATGACAACAGAAGAACTGATCGCTGCCCGTCGTGCCGAACCGTGGAGAGAAGCACTGCGTAAAAGCAAAAAAAATAAGGAACGTACGGATATCCCCCGTGTAGAAATGAATGAGCTGGATGCGGAATACCGCAGCCATACCCGCCTCGAAGAGGTAAACCTCGGATTGACGAAGGAGCAGGCCATGCAGGAAGCCCAGCGTTGTCTGGACTGTCCGAATCCGACCTGTATGCAAGGATGTCCGGTAAGTATCAATATCCCGACGTTTGTGAAGAACATCGAGCGGGGAGAGTTTCTGGAAGCAGCCAGAGTGCTGAAGGAAACAAGTGCATTGCCGGCTGTCTGCGGCCGTGTATGTCCGCAGGAAAAACAGTGCGAAAGCAAGTGCATTCATCTGAAGATGGGTAAACCGGCTGTCGCTATCGGTTACTTGGAACGTTTTGCCGCCGATTATGAACGGGAAAGCGGAAACATTTCCATCCCGGAAGTAGCGGAAAAGAACGGCATTAAGATTGCCGTTGTCGGTTCAGGTCCCGCCGGCCTTTCGTTTGCCGGTGATATGGCAAAGCGTGGCTATGACGTGACGGTGTTCGAAGCTTTGCACGAAATCGGTGGTGTGTTGAAATACGGTATTCCCGAATTCCGCCTGCCGAATAAGATTGTGGATGTAGAGATTGAAGGGCTGCGCAAGATGGGTGTGAAGTTCCTGACAAATTGTATTGTAGGTAAGACGATCAGCTATGACGACTTGCATACGGATGGTTTCAAGGGGATCTTCGCTGCCAGCGGCGCTGGGCTTCCTAACTTTATGAATATTCCGGGAGAGAACCTGGTCGGGGTGATGTCTTCCAACGAATACTTGACACGTGTCAATCTGATGGATGCAGCCAATCCGGATAGCGATACGCCTGTCTTGCAGGGTAAGAAAGTGGCTGTCATCGGTGGTGGCAATACGGCGATGGACTCGGTCCGTACTGCTCGCCGCTTGGGTGCCGAACGTGCCATGATCGTTTATCGCCGTAGTGAAGAAGAGATGCCCGCACGGTTGGAGGAGGTGAAACATGCCAAAGAGGAAGGTGTGGAGTTTATGACCTTGCATAATCCGGTCGAATATCTTGGTGACGAACGGGGCCGTGTCAAACAGATGCGCTTGCAGAAGATGGAGCTGGGTGAACCGGATGCTTCCGGAAGAAGACGTCCGATCGAGATCCCTGGATCTGAATATGAGATTGAATTAGACACTGTTATCATGTCTCTTGGAACATCTCCAAACCCATTGATCTCTTCTACAACAAAGGGACTTGAGACAAACAAGAGAAAATGTATCGTAGCAGAGGAAGAGAACGGACAGACTTCAAAAGCTGCCGTATTCGCAGGTGGAGATGCCGTAACAGGTGCTGCAACTGTAATTCTTGCTATGGGTGCAGGTAAAGCAGGAGCCAAAGGTATCCACGAATATCTGTCTAAAAAGAATGCTTAATTCTTTGTGCACAGTGAAAAGATGATGTTATAAGCACTCATAAATATGTACAACACGTAATTATATAAGAGATATACATGAGAATGATTCTGGTGTATATCTCTTTTTGCTTGCCATGCGTTCGTAAAAAGCTGCCAGTAGCAGGTCCTGCAGACAGTACATCCGGACTTGAATAAAAACAGATATATGTGGTATGATTGTAAGACACATTTAATGCTGAAAACAGCTGAAAATCAATCCTGCTGATATGTAAGGATAAAACAAAAAAAGACAGGTTGGAGATTATGACAGAATTAGATTTAACAGACGGAAAGATATTTTTAAATAAAGTAACAGAGAAGATCCGCACACGCCTGGCCGAAGTAGATGCATCCATCGAAGCCGGACAGAAAGACATCCAGAGTATGAATGAATACTACTGGGAGAATTACACCGAGATGGATGAATACGGCTATGAAAATTATGACAACCAGCAAGCTCTTTTACACCAGGTCAATGACAATCAGGAAAAACTGAAGATGCAGCACCGGCTTCGTAAAATGCTGGAAGCTCCGTTTTTCGGACGTGTGGATTTTATCTATGATGGCGAAGACGAACCGGAGATATTCTATATCGGCATCGGTAACTTTGCGGAACGTACGGGTATGCTGCCTTTGATCTATGACTGGAGAGCACCGGTCAGCGGGCTTTTTTACGATTATGACAAAGGCCCTGGATCTTATGAGGCACCAGCCGGACTGATCGAAGGTGAAATTGCCGCCAAATGGCAGTACAAAGTGAAAAATGGAAAGATGGTCTATGCATTCGAAAGCGATACCAAGATCGATGATGATATTTTAAAGCAGGAGCTGGGAACGAACAGTGATGTACAGCTCAAAAACATCGTCCGTACGATCCAGAAAGAACAGAATGCGATCATCCGTAATACACATGACCGTATCCTTGCGATCCAGGGTGCTGCCGGAAGTGGTAAGACTTCCGTTGCTTTACACCGGATTGCCTATCTGTTGTATCATGACAGAGAGCATTTGAAATCCTCTAATGTACTGATCCTTTCTCCAAACAGTGTATTTTCAGATTACATTTCCCATATTCTTCCGGAACTGGGCGAGGAAAATATTCAGGAGATGAGTTTTGACCTGTTCGCATACCGGGAATTGAAAGGTATCGTTCCGGACTGTGAAGACCGCTATGACCAGCTGGAAAGAACCATGAAGCTTCAGGACCCGTATCTGACAGAACGCTTTGAAGAGAAGCAGTTGGAAGGCTTTGTCGGAATGATGGAAGGATTCCTTGCAAGACTGGAAGATGAACTGATGGATTTCCGTGCAATCGAATATAAAGGAATTCAGAAGACAGAAGAAGAACTGATCAATCTCTTTTATTTCAAATTCCAGAATGCACCTCTGCTCAGCCGGATGGATGCAATCAGAGATTATTGTGTTGATGAATACGAGACATTACTTGGACGTGATCTTTCGGAAGAAGAGCTCCTGATCGTACAGGAGAAATTCGATAAGATGTATGTAACAAAGGACATCTACAAGATATACGGCTGGCTTCTGGAAGAATGCGGATACCCGTCACTTCCGGATGTCGAATATGAAAAGCGCAAACTGGAATACGAAGATGTATTTCCTGTATTGTATCTGAAGTACCGCCTGACCGGAAAAGCTGTGCATAATCACATCAAGCATCTGGTTATTGACGAAATGCAGGACTATTCTTATCTGCAGTATGTGATCCTGAATCAAATCTTCAAATGCCGGATGACCATTCTCGGTGATAAAGCACAGACTTTAGATGAACAGATGCGTGATGTATTGCAGTTCCTTCCGGGCGTATTTGATCAGAAGATCCGCAAGATCGTGATGAATAAAAGTTACCGGAATACAATGGAGATTGCCAGATATGCCGAAAAACTGACTGGTGTCAAAGACGTAGAACTCTTAAAACGTCATGGAAAAGAAGTGGTAGAAGAACAATTCCAGACAGAAGATGCAGTTCTGGATGAAATCCTTTCAAAAGCCAAACTTGGAGAAGACGAGTATGAGACTGCTGCCATTATTACCATGACGGAAGCAGAGGCATCCACCTTATACCAGATATTAAAAGCCCGCGGCGAAGAAGTGCATTATATCGACCGCAACAGTTCCGTATTCAAAAAAGGACTTACCGTCACGACCTTTTATCTTGCAAAAGGTCTGGAATTCGACCAGGTATTCGGTGTGTTCCAGGATGCCGGAAACCCGATGTTGAATCAGGCAAAATATATCTGCGCAACAAGAGCATTACATGAATTATATATGTATCAGATAACAGAATAGAAGAACACTAATCACTAAGGCAGAAAAATTATTAGCAGAATAGATGTGCAGAAATTAGTTTTTCGAAAGATTATTAATTATAGTTAAAATTAAAAAAAGCAGAGATAGAAAGAACAATAGAATGAAGATAACATTAATCACAGTGGGAAAGATAAAAGAAAAATATTTAAAAGATGCAATCGCAGAATACAGCAAACGTCTAAGCCGCTACTGTAAGCTGGAGATCATCGAGGTAGCAGATGAAAAGACTCCGGACAATGCAAGTGAGACCGTAGAAGATGGTATCCGCGACAAAGAAGGAGAGCGGATTCTCAAATATGTCAAGGACGATGCCTACGTCGTTACACTTGAAATCAAGGGAAAACTTCTGACCTCAGAAGAACTGGCAGAAAAGATTGACAAGCTTGGGATCCAGGGAACCAGTCACATTATATTTATCATCGGCGGCTCGATCGGACTTGGAAAAGAAGTGCTGAAACGCTCGGATTATGCACTAAGTTTTTCAAAGATGACATTTCCACATCAGCTGATGCGGGTGATCCTCCTGGAACAGATCTACCGAAGCTACCGGATCATCAGCCATGAACCATATCATAAGTAAAATGCCGAAATAAAAGAAAATATTATAGAAACAATTGCAGATATATAAAAGATATTATAAAAAATTCTTGTTTCAAAAGATATCATCCTTTATACTAATAAGGATGAAAATGTCAGGAGAGGATATACTATGAAGCAAGTGAATTTAAAAAATCTGTGTATGATCTTGTTGGGGAATACAGTTTATGCACTGGCGATCGTCATGTTTATTCTGCCAAATGATATGATCACGGGCGGAACGACAGGACTGGGTATTGCAATCCACCATTATTTCGGGCTTCCAATCCATACATTTGTATTAATCTTCAATACATTGATGTTCTTACTTGGAGCGGCTGTCCTTGGAATGAAATTTGCACTTACAACACTGGTCAGTACATTCTATTACCCGGTTATTCTGGGTGTGCTCGAACAGATACCGGCACTTCAGAATGTAACAGACGATAAGATGTTATCAACAATCTGCGGCGGTCTGATGATCGGAATGGGAATCGGAATTGTAATACGCTGCGGTGCATCGACCGGGGGAATGGATATTCCGCCGTTGGTTCTCAACAAAAAGTTCGGACTTCCGGTATCTGTGATGCTGTATGTATTTGATTTTATAATCCTGATCTCACAGATGCTTTTCACCAACAAAGAAGAGATTGTATACGGTATCTTACTGGTACTGATCTATACCGTCATTCTGGACAAGGTACTGCTGATGGGATCTACCAGAACAAAAGTAGAGATCATGACTGAAAAATACGAAGAACTGAACCGTCTGATCCAGGAACGTCTTGACCGCGGAACGACACTGGTCTATACACAGACCGGATATCTGAGAAACGATCAGCCGATGATCCTTACCGTAGTTTCCAATCGTGAACTTATGCGCCTGAACCAGCTGGTACAGGAGATCGACCCACATGCATTTATGATCATTGGAAATGTAAATGAAGTGCGAGGAAGAGGATTTTCACAGCAGAAAGTTTATAAGAAAGAAACTATCGAAAAATAAAAATACGCAGAATAATACAGAAAATAAAACCGACAGACTGTGCCCGGGAAT
>ENA-OOWO01001022-OOWO01001022.1-human-gut-metagenome-genome-assembly--contig:-NODE-1022-length-18514-cov-3.238691_pt1 | contig 18514 bp, 6 predicted proteins | sample MGYA00241579_ERZ501327 | MGnify/ENA primary metagenome ERZ501327 (study PRJEB25962, sample SAMEA2042836) | human gut metagenome | biome: human gut; feature: human-associated habitat; material: faeces...
TACAGCTGAAGGCTTCGGTAAAAATGCTACGGGAGGTCGTGGAGGAAAAGTCGTTATAGTGACCAATACCAACGATGACGGAGAAGGCTCTTTTAGATGGGCATTGCAGCAATGCTCACAAAACGAAGCAACTACTGTTGTTTTTGCAGTTTCGGGCAAAATAGAATTAAAGTCGGAAATCCGTTGCAAAGCTAAGAACTTCACGCTGGCTGGACAAACAGCTCCCGGTGATGGTGTTTGCATCATTAAGAATGAAATAAATTTTGGTGGTTCGGAGAACTTTATTATTCGGCATATGCGTTTTCGTGTCGGTGAAAAAGATGCGAGTGGAAAGGAACATAATGCTGCCTGTCTGCGAGTGGAAAATGCGAATAACTTTATAATTGACCATTGTTCCTTCAGCTGGGCTAGTGAAGAGAATACCGATTTTATTGATACTCATTTTTCTACAGTGCAATGGTGCATTTCCAGCGAGGGGCTTTATTATTCGGTCAATAAAAAAGGTGCACGTGCTTATGGTGGTGCGTGGGGAGGAACTTCATCTACTTATCACCATAATCTGTTTGCTCATTGTAATAGCCGGACACCATTGATGAATGGCGCACGGGGGAAGGATCCCGGACAGGATATCGTTGTTTATATGGAATATATTAATAATGTGAATTATAATTGGGGTAGCCAAATGGCTACTTATGGAGGTATGGACGAGTCTCAGGATCCGGAACATCATGGATGGTCATGTAATTTTGTGAATAATTATTATAAACCGGGGCCCGCTACGACAGCCCGGGTAAAAGAACTGAAATTCTTCCGGCAATCAAGCGCCCGTGAACCCAATAAGGCACCTTTGCGTGCCGTTTCAAAGTGGTACTTTCATGGTAATGTAATGGAGGGTAATTCTCAACTGACTTCCGACAATTGGGAAGGTGTATATACGGATGGTAATTATCCTTATTCTATCGATGAGATGAAAGCTTCTTCTTTCATTATTCCTTCAGGGAATTATGAACAATATTGGTTCGACTGGGAATCATACACTTTATCTGACCAATATGAATCTGCGGAGAAAGCTTATCAATCTGTGTTGGCTGATAAAAGTGGTGCCGGCGCATTTCCCCGTGATAAAGTAGATGTGCGTATTGTAAAAGAAGTGAAGAGCGGACTTTGTACTTATACAGGAGCCGGAGACGCCAATAGTGGTGCTATCCCGGGCATAATAAATAGCCCGGATGAGGCTGAAGGTCTGGATGGACTGACGTATAAAACCAGCGGAACCATTACGGATACGGATCAGGATGGCATGGATGATGCCTGGGAGAAAAAGGTTGGTTTGGACCCTGCTAATCCGGAAGACCGTAACAGGACAACAGAGGTTGGTTATACAGCTTTGGAAGTATATCTTAATAGTCTGGTAGATGAAAGTATTTCCTACAACTTTAAGAAGTGAAATCAGTGTTAATATTAAAATAGAATGCTATGAATTTATTGAAATTAATGACAGTAGGGTGCCTGTTAAGTTGTTTTTCAGGACTGATGACAAGCTGTTCGGACGATGATGATGCCGGCTCAAAAGTATTGTTACGACCGGTTACTGCTATGGAGATAGTGCAAAACAAGGCATATCTTAGTTGGAAAAGCGTAGAAGGAGCGACCGAATATATCGTCGAGGTGTATAAGGTGGTGGATAAAGGGGAAGAACTTTATAAGACGGAGACCGTGCCGGGTGACCGTTCTTCCTGTGTGATAGATTTAGACTGGGAAGAAAACTACAAGTTTAAGGTGAAATGTGAAGGTAACGGAAGGCTGTCCGGTTATTGGGAAACAGAGGTGACGGGTATTCTTTACCGCCCTTTGTCGATAGAGTTAGGAGAAGCTCGTACTATAGATACACAGGCTCTTATTTCGTGGACGCCTAATGATACTGTTGTGATTACAGCTCTGACTGCTGTTCCGATGGGGCTGGAGACTGTTAATTCTCAAGATATAAAGGTTTATAACGTTTCTTCCGAAGAATATCTGGCCGGCTCCAAAATCATAGATGATTTAACTCCGGAGACTTCTTATCGTGTTAGTTTATATTCGGGTGAGGAACAGAACTCGGATACTTATCAGGCACGCATAGAAGTAAAGACAGCTGTAACCGAAAATCTGGATGAAGATTATGGGACGGCAAACCGGATAGATTTGCGTAACGAAGCATTTGATCCTGATTATTTTAATAAACTTGACTGGAACTCTCTGGCAGAAGGTACAACCTTTGTGCTTCCGGCAGGTAAGACGTACGTGTTGAATAGTGGAGAAACTGTTATTGAGTTTGCACATTCAGTTCATTTTGTTACTCCGCAAACGTTGGAAGATTATCCGACATTTAGTTTTGATAACGCTTTCCGTATAGTAGAAGGCGGAGTTGTAGACAAGGTTACTTTTAAACGCATCAATCTTAGGGCTTCCAAATCATTAAGTGAGGTTGCTGATAACAGTTTGAGTGGTAAACAAGTGATTTGTCCGGAGTCCGATGTTTTTCTGATTAACACGATTGATTTCACTAATTGCTATATTGAGAATTTCCGTTCTATTGTCCGTTCAAAAAAGGCTACAGGAAATGTAGGAGCTATTGCTTTCAAAGAATGTACCATTAACGCAATCGGTAATCAGGGTATAGTTTCGACTGATGGCAAAAATGGAAATTACATCAATGATGTCTCTTTTGATGAGTGTACTATCACTAATATTTGCGGTATTGCAGATTTGCGGAATAGTAGCAGCGGAAAGAGTATTTCGATTACAAACACTACATTCTGTTATGCGCCGATGGAAAACTCCTTCTTATTCCGGGTAGATCCGAGTATTGCTGTCAAGATTGAAAATTGTGTATTTGGCGGTTCCATGAAAATAGATGGAAAACTTCCGAAATTTAATGAACTGGGGTCCGGAGGACAGGATGATTATACCGGCGTATATCCTTTCAGTTCGGTTAATAGTTTTCAGGCTAATGATCGTACCTCAAGCAAAGGAAACCTCGGACTGAGTGATTCTAAAATGTCAACTACCACTCTGTTCACTGCTCCGGGGACTAACAATTTTAAATTGAACGAGTTATTCACAGGTTGTTCCAGCGTAGGTGCTTCAAAATGGAGACGATGAACCGCGCATTAAATAATATATATAATATGAATAAACACATTGTATTGATGAAGTTCAAAAGTTCTTCATTCATTAAAAAGGTAGGAGTGTTATTGTGTTTCGTAGCATTTGCGCTGTCAGCTAACGCACAGACCCGAAAGGTTACAGGACAGATAGTGGACGAAAGTGGTCAGCCGATTATCGGAGCTACTATACGGTTACAGGATGCTACGACAGGTACTATTACTGATATTGACGGTCACTTTTCGCTGAATGTGCCGGATGGAAAAAAGGTGGTAATATCTTATATCGGATATCTGAAACAAGTAATCCTGCCGAAAGGCGATACTTTGAAAGTCATTCTTCAGGAAGATAACCAGAAACTTGATGAAGTAGTCGTAGTAGGTTACGGTAGTATGAAACAGAAAAACATTACCGGTTCCGTATCGACTATTTCTGCTGAAGAACTGGAAGATCTTCCGGTATCCAATCTTTCGGAAGCCTTGCAGGGAATGGTGAATGGCTTGAATGTACAGTTAGGCTCCAGCCGTCCGGGTACGAATGCCAATGAGGTTTATATCCGTCAGAACCGGACTTTCACCGGAATATCCAAGGATGGTGGTAATTCCACCCCTTTGATTATTATTGATGATGTCATTCAGTTAGGAACGAATGGTCAGCCGAGTATGGAGCAGTTTAATATGCTGGACCCTTCGGAAGTAGAAAGTATAACTGTGTTACGTGATGCCAGCGCAGCGATTTACGGTTCTCGTGCTGCCAATGGTGCAATTCTTGTAAAGACCAAAAGAGGGAAAAAAGGAGTACCTGTTATTTCCTATTCAGGTAAATTTGCCGTGAATGATGCCGTTAGTCATTCCAAGGTGCTGAAAGGTTCTGCTTATGGACGTTTCTATAATGCTTTGGCGATAGGTTCCAATAAAGCGAGTGGTTATGATGACCTCGACGTGTTGTATAGTGATATGGAATTGGCTGAGATGGATAACCTGAATTATGATTGGCTGGATAAAGCAGGCTGGAAATCGGCTTTCCAACAGACACATACACTGAATGTTACCGGTGGAAGTGAACGTGCTACATATTATGCCGGAGCTACTTATTTTGACCAGGGAGCTAATTTGGGTGATCAAAGCTATAAGCGTTATACTTACCGTGCCGGTGTTGATGTGCGTTTGACGAATGATATTAAATTATCAGCCACGGTTGCCGGTAATGAGGGTAAATCCGATCAGATCTATACAAAAGGAGCCCGCTTTAAACTGTACGGGATGAGTGGAAGTACGGAAAAATCAGACTATAGTGCTTTGCATCATATGCCCAACCATATGCCTTGGAGTGTGACTTTATCGGATGAGAACGGGCAAGATCAGGAATATTGGCTGGGACCTATCGAGAATACCTATAGTAGTCCGAGCTTTAATAGAGATTATGTTACTTCCTGGAATTATTTTGCGTTGAATAATAGTGGTTCGTTCAGTAAGAACAGAAGCAACAGCTGGAATGCTGATATTTCATTGACCTATGAAGTTCCTTTTGTGAAAGGTTTGTCACTCCGTGCCACTTATTCGTCTTCGCATTCAAGTGAAGCAACCGAGCAGGCTAGTTTCCCTTATGAACTGGCGTATGTAGGCGGCAGAATGCCTGCCGACCAGCATTTGGTTTATACCATCCCGAGCAGTTCCTTTAAAACGGCTATCTTTGATAAGAACAGTACATTATCATTTAAAGATAAACAGGCGGAAAGACGTCAGATGAACTTTTACGTAAACTATGACCGTACGTTTGGCCAACATAGCATTTCGGCTATGGCTTCCATCGAGCGTTATGAATCATTCTATGATTCTCGTGATATTGAATATGCTGATCTGGCTCATGACATTTCTGATACTTATCTGGGAGTCGGTGGTCCCTCCATCGTCGGGCCGGACGGCAAGTCAGCTCTGGCTTCCGACAATACAGTGACGCTTAAAGGTGAATCGGGCTCGCTTTCTTACTTGGGACGTGTGGCATATTCTTATGCTGACCGCTATATGCTGCAGTTTATTTTCCGTTCGGACGCTTCGACTAAGTTTGCTCCGGAGAATTACTGGGGATTCTTTCCCGGTATCTCTGCGGGATGGATCATGTCTGAAGAATCATGGTTCAAACGCTCGCTTCCTTGGTTTGAATTTTTGAAGGTACGTGCATCCTGGGGACGTACGGGACGTGACAATATCAAGATGTGGAAATGGAAAGAACAGTACAAGATGGACTTGAAAGGAATGCAGTTCGGTGCCGAAAGCGGAAAGCCAGGTACCAGTCTGATCCCGCAGTCATCTCCGAACCGTAATGTGAAATGGGATGTTTCCGACAAGTTTAATCTTGGTTTTGATACTCGTTTTTTTGATGGTCGTTTAAGTGCGGTATTCGATTTCTACTATGATATCAATGATAACATCTTGAATCAGTTTATGGCTAGCCAACCGGGAATTCCCGTGTATGCCGGTGGTTCGTATGCTGAAGAAAATTTTGGCCGTGTTGATACATATGGCGGCGAGTTGTCTTTGACATGGCGTGACAAGGTAGGACAGGTGAACTATAATATCGGTATGGATTTCGGTCTGAACGGTAGTAGAGTGAAAGAGTGGGTGCCGGGTTTGCGCTATAACAAATATCCGTCCAGCTCAAGCTGGGAAGAAGGAATGTCTACATATCTGCCGGTATGGGGATTCAAGGTATGGAAAGGAACCTCGAATGGTGACGGAATTTTGCGTACGCAGGATGATATTAACAGATACTGGTCTTATCTGGAATCATATACTCCCGAAGGCGGACAAACTAAATATCTGGATAAGACAAGTAAAGACGATTTGCGTCCGGGTATGCTGGCTTACCAGGATTTAGGGGGCGAAATGGTCAATGGAGTTCAACAAGGTCCCAACGGACAGATTGTATTGGAACAGGATTATGGAAAGTTATGTGAAAAGAATAAGACTTATAATGTCTCGACAAGACTGGGTGCCAGCTGGAAAGGACTTGCTATCAGTGCCAATATCGCTACTTCATGGGGTGGAGTACGCTTTATAGACCGTGCTTCTATGGGTGGTAATAAGAGTACAATGATATGGGCACCGGATTCTTTCTGGGGAGATATGTTTGACGAAATGTACAATCCGAATGGTAAATACCCTAACTTGGGAACAGAATCTCTGATTTCCAGTTCGGCTATCGCCAACTCTGATTTCTGGATGATTAGTACCTTCCGTTGTTACATACGTAATCTGTCTGTCAGCTATACACTTCCTAAAAAGTGGATTGCTCCGTTGAAAATGTCGGCTGTCCGTCTGAATCTGACCGGTAATAATTTGTGGGATTTGTACAATCCATACCCTGACCATTACCGTAATATGTATGATGCTTCTTCTACAGATTATCCTACTTTGAGAACTTGGTCATTAGGTGTTAATGTTACATTTTAATAATTGTGTCAACGATGAAAAAGAAAAACTTTTTATATACAGGAACTTTAGCCCTCGGTATGTTTATGTCCGGTTGCAGTGATTCATTTTTGGATATGAATAATTACGGAGCTTATGATGATTTTAATTCTGAAACGAAAATCACCTGGTATCTGGCCGGATTATATCAGACTAGTTTTGAAAACTATACATCTCCGACGTCTCAGTATTTGGGATTGTATACTTCTTATGCGCAGGATTTTAACGAATTCACGGATGAGATGTGGGGAATCACGTCTACCAGCCGGATTGACCCGAGTACGCAATATTCGACCATTGATGATATAAAAACACAGACAGATGCTTCCAGCGGTAAAAGTTACGACCCGTTGTTTGCCGGTTATTTCGGCAAGGCACTAGGTTCAAGTGTTACGAACAATGCTTATACGCGTATACGTAACTGCAATATCCTGCTTCGTGACATTGATGCTTCCTCGGTTTCGCAGGATACCAAAGATAAGGCAAAAGGGCAAGCCCTCTTTTTACGTGCCATGCAGTTGTTTGATTTGGTTCGTATGTATGGTTGCGTACCTATTGTGACAACAGTGCTGAATGCTGAGGTGACCGATGCCGGACTGCCAAGAGCCTCTGTGACCCAATGTGTGGAACAGATTGTGAAAGACCTGACCGATGCGGCCGCTTTGTTGCCGGATGAATGGGGAACAAACGATTACGGACGTCTCACACGTGGCGGAGCATTGGCATACAAGAGCCGTGTGTTATTATTCTATGCCAGCCCCATCTTTAATAAGAATTGGAATGATCCGGGCAACCTTCGTTGGCAAAAAGCCCTGGAAGCTACTCAGAACGCTATTTCCGGTATTACTGCCAGTGGATTGGACGGTGTGACGGATGCTGCAAGCTGGAGTAAAATATTGGCGGATGATGATAATGAACATTCTAACAGAGAAACATTAGTTGTCCGACTATTGGCTAAGGAAAGCAACTCGTCATTAGGTTACAAGAATAATCGCTGGGAGAAGAATATCCGTTTGAGTTCTCAAGGAGGAAGCGGTGGAAAAGGTGCTCCTATTGAGTTGATCGATGTATTCCCTATGGCTGACGGTACACTTCCCGATGCCGCTCATCAGGTTACCGAAGGTAGTTTGCGCTTTATGGAAAACCGTGATCCGCGTTTCTACCAGACATTTGCCTTTAATGGTTTGAAGTGGGGACATAAAGATGTCACCAATGATACGGTCTGGGCTTATCGTTGGCGAACTTCGGAGTCAACTACCAGCGGCTTTGCCTATAGTGAAGGAGTAAATATAACCAGTCCGGTATTCGTACGTAAGATGAGTGGACTCAATACTGCTTCTGCCAACAACTACGAAGCTTCGGGAGTGCATATCTATGATTTCCGTTATGCGGAATTGCAATTGAATCTTGCCGAGTGTTATGCGGCAACCAATCAGATTGATTTATGTAAACAGGCAATCGGGAAATTGCGTGCGCGGGTTGGGATTCCTTCCACTAATAATTACGGTTTGGATACTTATGTGTTTGACCGGGCATCGGCGTTGGCTGCCTGTTTGCGTGAACGTCAGGTCGAACTGGCATATGAAGGCAAAAGATATTGGGATATTTGGCGTTGGATGCTTTATGATGGAGGACGGGGAGAAGCTATGCAGTTGAGTACCACTAATACCTGTTCATTCCTGGGAGTAACTCCGTTGACCGAAAGATATCGTACAGCTAAATATGTGGATGTAAAAGATGGATATACTCCAGGCAGTAAAGATGTGTTGTCGGAACTGCGTAAGAATATATTTGCAGACCCTGAATCTGCCGATTTCCAGAAGCAACTTAAAGAAGTGGCTGATTTTTGGGAGTCTAATTTCCAGTACGGGGAGCCCAATGTGCAACCTGATAAGAACAACAGCAATGAATGGATTAAGATCGGATGGCGATCTAATTATTATATAATGGGTCTGTCAAAAGATATTTTGGACAATAACTCCTGGCTCGGACAGACCAAAGGCTGGACAGACCAAAATGGTGCTGCCGGAACTATAGATTGGCAAGATGATGAAACTCTGACCATAGATTAAAACTGTTTTCAGGATTAGATTAAGGGCCATAGTAAGGAAGAATTTTATAATACTTTTCTACTATGGCTTTTTTATGAATTATTTTCCGGAGATATACTTTGTTTGAGTACAATTTTAATAGACGAACAGGTAAATGACTATTTTTTACTCCTAATCTGTCAATAATTGAACTTAGGGGGAGTAGACTTCCATTACTTTTGCTTGTGAAATGGGAAAAACATATCAATGAAGATATGGATATTTCTGTAAGTAGTTATCAATAGGAACCCGATAAAATAAATTAAAAAGAGATGAATGGAATTTTGAAAAAGGATTTGAGAGTTGTGCTGACAGGCGTTATGATATTTATATCATATCAGGTTTATTCAAATCCGGAAAGTGGAACAAAAGAACAGGGAGACGTATACAGGAATCTTCCGTTTTCAATGCCTGAAGTGAGCCAACCTTCCTTTCCCGATTATGAGGTTAATATCCGTGATTTCGGCGCACTCAGCGATGGTGTGACCTTGAACACAGAGGCGATAAACAATGCAATCAAGGCGGTAAGTTCCAAAGGAGGGGGGAAAGTTATCATACCCGAAGGATTATGGTTGACGGGGCCCGTCGTACTTTTGAGTAACGTTAATCTATATGCCGAGAAGAATGCTCTCATTGTATTTAGCAGCGATACATCTCTATATCCCATTATCGACACTTCTTTCGAAGGGCTGGACACTAAGCGCTGCCAATCGCCGATTTCGGCAATGAATGCTGAAAATATAGCCATCACCGGCAATGGTGTTTTCGATGGGGCAGGAGATAGATGGCGTCCGGTCAAGAAAGACAAGATGACGGAACGGCAATGGAAAAATCTGGTGAGTTCGGGTGGTAAAGTGGATGAGAACGGAAAAGTATGGTATCCTGATGCGGGTGCTTTGAAAGCCTCTGTACTTATGACCGGACAAAATAACGGGCAGAAAGAAATAACCGATGAAGAGTGGACTTACATGAAAAGCTGGTTGCGCCCTGTCATGCTGAGTATAGTAAAGAGCAAACGGATTCTGCTGGAAGGGGTGACTTTCAAGAACTCACCGGGCTGGTGTATCCATCCTTTGTCTTGCGAATCTTTGACTTTGAACGATGTGAAGGTGTTCAATCCCTGGTATTCGCAAAATGGCGATGCGCTGGATGTGGAGTCGTGTAAAAACGTACTGGTCACTAATTGTTTTTTTGATGCGGGGGATGATGCTATCTGTCTGAAATCGGGTAAAGATGAGGATGGACGCAGGCGGGGAGAACCTTGTGAGAATGTGATTATTAAGAATAATACGGTTTTGCATGGGCATGGCGGATTTGTAATCGGCAGTGAAATGTCCGGTGGTGTCCGGAATGTATACGTATCGGGCTGTTCTTTCGTGGGCACAGATGTCGGTTTGCGGTTTAAGAGTACCCGCGGACGTGGTGGCGTAGTGGAGAACATTTTCATAGATAATATCAACATGATTGATATTCCCAATGATGCTCTGACGATGGATTTGTATTATGCTGTCAATGACTTTCCGGAAACTCCGATACCGGATGTGAATGAGGAAACTCCTGTTTTCAGGAACATTTATATTTCAAATGTTCTTTGCAGAGGTGCGGAACGGGCAGTATATTTCAACGGGCTGCCGGAAATGCCTCTTAAGAATATCTTTATCAAAAACATGACTGTAACTAATGCCAAGAAAGGTATTGTAATCAATCAGGCTTCTCAGGTGAATATGGAGAATATCAAAGTGGAGGATCCTGAGGCTCCGGGCATACAGATAAAAAATGCTACAGGCATTATTATTAACGGGAAAGAATATAAAAAGGATTCCGGAAAAATGCTGCTTTCCGGAAATCAGCGGAATTAACAGATTCGGAACTGTTGCTAACTTATTGGAACATAGGGATAAATAAGTATCCTGCTAGCCAAAATCTTTTATGTCTTTAGTCGTTTTTCTTTCGTAGCACCTAGGTGAGACGAATGTATTACCTAGGTGCTTCAGTTATCTGACCTGGGTGCTACAATTGTCTGACCTAGGTGCTACGAAAGAAAATAGCCGGTTATGGTGATTAATGAATGCGTACGGTCGGCTTCTTTTTTTATTTATTCTTCTCTTTATATTCGGAAGGCGTGATACCTACTACCTTCTTGAAGCATTTACTGAAATACTTCGGGTCATTGAAACCGGTCATATAGGCTACCTGTGAGAAATTATATTCCCCGCTGTCTATTAGCTGTGCTGCACGTTTGATGCGTACTTCACGTATGAAGTCTACAGGAGTCAGTCCGATGATGGACTTCAGTTTCCGATAGAAGATGGTGCGGCTGAGCATCAGATGCTCTGCAAATTCGTCGATGGTCAGTTCGGCATTATCCATCTGTTCTTCTATGAACTCCATTACCTTTTGCATGAATTGCTCGTCGTAGGGAGTAATCTGCGGTTGCGACGGGGTAAGAGCTTCTGCGACAGCTATTTCTTTTCCTTCCGTCAGTTTGGCCATATAGATTTCCTGCAAGGATTTGCGTTGGCGGAGCAGTGAAGCGATACGTGTTTTCAGATATGTGGCGCTGAAAGGTTTTGTGATATAGTCATCTATACCTTGCTCCAGTCCGGCAATCCGGTCATCCAAAGAGGCTTTTGCCGATAATACAATAATGGGAATGTGGCAGATGTTATTGTTTTCTTTGATTTGCCGAATCATCTCCAGACCGTCCATAACCGGCATCATTACGTCACTGATGATAAGATCGGGGATATTATCAACTGCGTGTTGCAATCCTTCTTTTCCGTTCGAAGCGGTGATAACAGTATAATTCTCAGATAAGATGTTTTTTAAGAAAGCTTTCAGTTCCTCATTGTCCTCAACCACCAATATAGTAAGCGTATCCGGAGCCGTATTATTCTCCATATCTTCTTTGTCTTCCGCTTCTGGTCTTTTCTCAGTCTGGAGGCTGCTGTCCGGATGGGTAGTCGGACTTTGACTGTCATTCAGAATAAATTCCACCTGACTGTCTTGTTCGAAGACTTCTTTTTGAAGAGGCAGAGTTACTATGAAACGGCTTCCTGCTTCCGGCTCGCTCGTTACTTTGATTGTACCGTGATGCATATCGACCATTTCCTTTACCAATGACAGACCGATGCCGGAAGACGGTTGGAGCATATTCTGCTGTGCCAGCGTTTCGAAGCGCTGGAACAAAGTACGCAGTTTAGTCGGTTCAATTCCGATGCCTTCATCCACCACAGAGATTGTCACTTTATCTGTTTGTTTTGTCACTTCTATTGTAATCGCCTTCTCAGCCGGTGTATATTTGAATGCGTTGGATATCAGATTAAAGAATATCTTTTCAAACTTATCGCGGTCTATCCATGCATATATTGATTTAAGTTCGCTTGCCAACCGGAAATTAATCTTCTTTTCTTCTGCAATCAAGCGGAAGTTGATCATTACTTTTTCAAGAAGTGGAATCAGGTCTGTCTTCTCCACCAGCACTTTCATCTTCTGATTCTGTATCTTACGGAAGTCCAGAATCTGATTCATGAGACGTAGCATACGTTCGGCATTCTTTTGTACCACAGTCAAGTGCTCACGGGCTGTGGCGGATAAGTCTTCATTTTCCAGAACTTCATTGACCGGACTGCTGATCAGAGTCAGCGGTGTCCGGAGTTCATGAGATATGTCAGTAAAGAAACGGAGCTTGATATTGGATAGTTGTTGCTCGATATCCACTTGGTGGCGCAACCGATAAATATAAAAAAGTACATATACGATACTGCCCGTAAAGAGAACGAAGAGAATAACGTAGAGCAGCCATGCCCAGCCCGTCTCCCAGAAAGTGGGCAGTACGTTGATGGATAAAGTGCGGATATTGTCCATCCATACTCCGTCGCTGTTGGTGGATTTGATTTGCAGTTTATATTTGCCATTCGGCAAGTTGATGTAGCTGGCAGAACGGTTCTTGTCCCCGTCGTGCCACTCTTCTTCCAGTCCTTTCAGTCGGTATGCGTAACGGATTTCTTTGGAATCGACATAATCGAGTGCTGCAAACTGGAAAGTAACATTACGCTGAGAGGGGGTGAGGCGTAATTCTTCCAGATCGTCAATGGCGATGACAGAAGATTGTCCCTGCACTTTCAAACCGGTAAAGACAATGGGAGGGACATAGGAACTTTTCTGCATCTCTTTGGAAGAAATCTCAATGAATCCCTTGTCTGTACCGAATACGATTTGATTTCGAGCGTTGATCACCGGTGCCGCTTCTGAGAAGCTAAATTCCTGGTGCAGAGAGTTAAGCCCGTAATTCTCGAAAGTCTTTCTTTGAGCGTCGAATTTAGAAATGGCATTTTCCGAAAGAATCCATAAGTTGCCTTGTTGGTCTTCCTGCATGGCTTGTACCAAGTCCGAAGCCAGTCCGTCATCCGTTGTATATGTCTTGAACTCAATCTTGTTGCTGAGCAGGTTCTTGGATACGATTTGGCTGATGCCTCCCGTAAAGCTGGCTATATAGGTTCGTTTTTGCTTGTCGGTGTATGTATGCATCACATCATTTCCGCTCAGGCTGGTACTTATTCCTGACTCGCAACAATTACGATAAAACTTGATTTCTTCCGGTCTCTCAAATTGATTGGAGAAAGTCAGTAATCCGTTGGTGGTTCCTATTAACAGCACACCGCCCGGCGCTTCGGATATGTGGCGGACTTTCGAAGCGTAGCCGGTCGGGTAATTCTTCAACTCATTATCGCTGTGTATAAATTCTGTCTTACCGTCCTTATTGTAGGTTAGCAAATTGATTCCTCCGCCATAGCAGCCTATCCAGATACGTTTATGGCTATCTTGAAAAATGGAATATACACTGTTGCCACTCAAGCTGTATGGCATATTCGGTTGATGAGTGAATTGTTGTACGGAATAGGAATCCGGCGACTTTTTCTTTAACAGATAAATGCCGTTTTCCTTTGTTCCTATCCAGATATTGCCTTCATGGTCTTCAAGAAAGCAATATACGCTTGTAAAACTCTGTTTATCTTTGCTTATTTTTCCTTGTGGCGTCAGATAGCCTTCCAACTGTCCGTCCGGTTGGTACACTCTGATCATCTGTGCCTTCGAAGAAACCCACAGCCTCTTTTCATTGTCGCATAAAAAAGCGCGGGTCTCGAATCCATTGTCAATATGCACCAGATTATAGGTATGTGGAAAGAAGGACAATTTGTAAATGCCACGTGTACTGGTCAGCCAGCAGTTACCCTGATTGTCCAGTGTGTAAAAGCGGACGAGCGGACTGAAAACAGACTTCGGATTGTTGCTGTCCTTCAGCATGGGTTTCAGTTCTTTGTTTTCACGGTCATAATAAGACAGATTCCCTTCCGGGGGGAGAACCCATAACGTGTGTTGCCGGTCTTCAAAGATCACATTCTTATTTTTCCGTTCATATCTGATCACTTCGTCGGCCGGTGTGAATAAATGCTGCATTTCCTTGGTGGATGGATTATAACGGATCACTCCTGTCGTTTGGGGGAATATCCATAGTTCCTTGTAATGGTCTTGATAAACTGACTGTACGACGTTGGAAGGTTGCGTTGATGTGCGTATATCAATCAACTGGAATTCTTTTTCTTTTATCTTATAAATAATCAGTCCGTTATCTGTAGCCAGCAAAAGTGTATTGGAGTCAAACTTCTTGACTTCGTTAATCATCGAAACATGATAAGGAATCTCTATGAATTTGAATTGTCTGGTCTTAAAGTTGTAAGAGGCCAATTTGTCCGATTGGGAAACCAGATAAATAATTCCATCCGCTTCTTTAATATATTGGAACGGGAAATCGCTGTCTACCTGCTTCTTTCCTATGATAGAAATTCCTTTGTTGGTCAGTATCCATTCATCTCCTTCGGAATCTTCGAAAACGGTATATATCTTGTCTCCCTTCAAGTTTTGTTTGAAGGAACTGTACAGAGTGATTCCTTTCCCCTGTTTGCAAAGTTGGTCATCTATGCGGATGGCGGCACATTCGTTTTGAAAGGTGATCCATGAGATTCCTTTGGAAAGGGTATAAATATGGTCGGCATAATTATTCGTTATCATCGTTTCTGCTACTGAACCTAAAATGTCGATGAACTTCTCTGTCTGATTGTCGAACATATACACCCGTCCGTCATAGGCTTGGCACCAGATATCCCCATATTTCGTTTCCGCTATCTGACTGATCCGGTTGGTATTCAGAATATAGCCGTCTTTGTAAGATGTCTTATAGTTTTTGAATGTATATCCGTCGAATTTATTCAGCCCGTTCCATGTGCCGAACCATAGAAATCCTTTTTTGTCTTGTATGATCGTCTGTACTATTCCTTGAGACATTCCGTCATTGACGGAATAATGCTTGATCTGATAGGTAGGCTGGGCCACTAATATGCAATAGTTAAAAAGAGAAATAAGAAGGAGCCGGGCGCGTTTCATAATATCGGTGTTTTTTGTTAGAACAAAAATAAATAAAAGGATGGAAAACAAGAAGCCCGGACGCTACATTGAACGGATAATACGAAAGTTTGCCTATTTTTTCCTCCCTTTCGCTGTCTTGTCTGCCTGCTTATGCTAAAAATCCTCTTTATATTCTGTTTTTAGAACATAAAGAGGATAGTTTATTGACGAGAGTCGCATGGGGTATGGTGAGATGAAATCATAATTGGGGAATAATTGCACAAGACTTTCACAAGTATCCTCCCGTCAATGCTTAAAATCACACAAAACTAACTAAATAGTTTCTGCTTTCGCAATAAATATTAATTTATCTTATGCACTTTATGTTTTTTTTAATATATTGAAGATATTTTGGGGCATCTTTCCGTAACTCGCTGTTTTTTCTTATGTTTGCCACACAAATAACAAATGAATTAAATAGATATGTCTTATCAAATACAATATAATGATTTCCCAACCTTTCTGCGAAAACATTTTCCTTACAAAGTGCAGAAAATATCATTAAATGCCGGTTTTACTTGTCCTAATCGGGATGGGACGAAGGGATGGGGCGGTTGTACGTATTGCAATAACCAGACTTTCAACCCGGACTATTGCCGGACGGAAAAGTCGATTGCTACCCAACTGGAGGAGGGGAAATGTTTCTTTGCCCATAAATATCCGGAGATGAAATATCTGGCGTATTTCCAGGCATATACCAATACTTATGCAGAACTGGAAGGACTGAAACGTAAATATGAAGAGGCGTTGCAGGTAGACGGGGTAGTAGGATTGGTGATCGGTACGCGTCCGGATTGTATGCCGGAAGAACTGCTTCAGTATCTGGAAGAACTGAACCGCCGAACCTTCGTGCTGGTGGAATATGGCATTGAGAGTGCCAATGATGAAACCTTGAAACGCATCAACCGTGGACATGATTTTGCCTGTTGCCGTAGTGCCGTAGAGCGTACTCATGCCAGGGGAATCCTTACGGGCGGCCACATCATCATCGGCTTGCCGGGAGAAGATGCGGAAGAAAGTCTGCGCCAGGCTCCTCTCATCTCTTCCTTGCCGCTTGATATTCTCAAGATTCATCAGATGCAGATTATCAGGGGCACCCGGCTGGCACAGGAATATGCTGAGCACCCCTTCCATGTTTACACGGTAGAGGAATATATTGATGTCATCGTGAAATACATCCGTCTGCTCAGAAAGGATTTGGTGCTGGAGCGCTTCGTCAGTCAGTCGCCCAAAGAACTGCTGATTGCTCCCAAATGGGGACTCAAGAACTATGAGTTTACCAATCTCCTGAATAACAGATTAAAGAGTTTACAATAAATATGGCAAAAGTAGCAATCGTTATATTAAACTGGAATGGTCAGAAGATGCTGGCAAAGTATCTTCCGAATGTCATCGAATATTCCCGTCAGGATGCTGAAATCTGGGTGGCAGACAATTCTTCTTCTGATGGTTCGATGCACCTTCTGGAGACTCAGTTTCCTCAGGTGAAGACCATTGTGCTGGAGCAGAATTTCGGCTTTGCTGAAGGCTATAACCGTGCCTTGAAGCAGATTGATGCAGAATATTATGTGCTCCTGAATAGCGATGTGGAGGTTTCGCATCATTGGCTTACACCGCTCATCGAGTTTATGGATTCGCATCAGCAGGTGGCTGCCTGCCAGCCTAAGCTGCTTGCGGAATACGATAAGGACAGTTTTGAGTATGCTGGCGCTTGCGGCGGATTCCTCGACAAATACGGCTATCCGTTCTGTCGCGGCCGCATCTTTGATACGGTAGAGCGCGATAACGGGCAGTATGATTACCAGCAGGAAATCTTGTGGGCTACGGGTGCCTGTATGATGATCCGCTCAAAGGATTATTGGACTGCCGGCGGTTTAGACGGCCGTTTCTTTGCTCATAATGAAGAGATAGATCTTTGCTGGCGCTTGCGTCTGATGGGCAGAAAAATCTACTGCATTCCTGAGAGTGAGGTTTATCATGTGGGTGGTGGAACCCTGCCGAAAAGCAATCCGATGAAGACTTATCTGAATTTCAGAAATAATTTAACCATGCTTTATAAAAATCTGAGTGATACGGAGTTGTCTCATGTAATGCGTATGCGTAGATTCCTGGATTATCTTGCTGCTTTCGAGACATTGGTTCTGAATCGCAACTGGGGCGACTTCAAGGCTATCTTCAAGGCGCGCAGGGCTTTCAAGGCATGGAAACATGAGTTTGACGAAGATCGCAGAAAGATACAGGCGAGTAGGGTGAAGGAGGAGATTCCGCAGGTTTACAATCTCTCTATCATCTGGCAATATTACGCCAAGGGCAAGAAACTCTTCTCGCAGTTGTAGACTATTCATAAACAAACTTAAAAATAAAAATCTATGAAGAAAAAACAAATGATGATGGCGCTGGTTTCGCTGATGGTTCTGTCAGCCCAGGCGCAGGCTAATTTCCAGGTGTCGGTTTCCAATCCTTCCAAGGTGGCAAGAACCGATGCTCCGGTGGTGGTAGATCTCAGCAAGTTGGGCGCTATCGGCGACATTCAGCGCGCTGTAGTAACCGTTGACGGCAAGGAGATTCCTTCCCAGCTCGACGACACCAACCGCGATTGTACCAACGATGAACTCTGTTTCCTTGCCGATTTGGGCAAGAAAGAAACCAAGACCTATCAGGTGCAACTCTATCGTGAGGGCGAGCAGGCACAGTATCCGGCTCGTACCTTTGCCGAACTCTGTCTGCCAAGCAGAAACAGGAAGCTGGCTAAGAACAGGCAGGATATTTATCTGCGCAGCATCTCGTTTGATAAGAAGACCAAGGACCCTTATCACTACGTCCATTCTCATGGCATCTGCTTCGAAAGTGAACTGATTGCCATGCGTGTTTATTTCGACCGTCGTCAGACCATCGACCTTTATGGCAAAATCAACAAGGGACTGGTGGTTCAGGATACGCAGTTCTATCCTTCAGAAGAGCAGATTCAGGCTGGTTCGGGCGATGATTGTCTCTGGGTAGGCAACACCTACGGACTGGGTGCGCTCCGTGGCTGGGACGGTAAAGACCAGGTGCTGTTCAACAACGTGAAATATCAGGAGCAGCGCGTCATTTCAGAAGGTCCGCTCCGTGCCATCGTCGAGGTAGTGGATAAGGGTTGGGTTCCGGCTCCGGGCTTGCAGCCTGTCAATGCCACCATCCGCTACACCATCTATGCCGGTCATCGCGATTTCGATGTAGATGTATTCTTCAACAAGGATGTTTCTGATTATCAGTTTGCTACAGGACTCATCAACGTAAAGGGTTCCAGCGAATTTGCTGATGGCAAGGGATTGCGAGGCTGTTACGGCAGCGACTGGCCAA
>ENA-OOWO01001032-OOWO01001032.1-human-gut-metagenome-genome-assembly--contig:-NODE-1032-length-18437-cov-3.508650_pt1 | contig 18437 bp, 19 predicted proteins | sample MGYA00241579_ERZ501327 | MGnify/ENA primary metagenome ERZ501327 (study PRJEB25962, sample SAMEA2042836) | human gut metagenome | biome: human gut; feature: human-associated habitat; material: faeces...
ATAGGCTTTATATTATTCATATTAATTCTTATGGTAATATCTGTTAAACGCATTATTAAAGAAATAAAACAGAAGGATATCGACTTTACAGAGATAATTCCATATACAATAATATTAGTTAATATCGCAATATTCATATTCTCTTATACTTTATATGATGGATATTTTTTTGAATACCGCTACCTTATTATTGTATACCTTATGCAGATTGTAATATGCTTAAAGGCTATTAATAAGCTCAGTGATGAGCATATATTTAAAGCACTCATTACATTTGCAATATCATTCGTGCTCTTATGTGAAAGCGTTGGATTATTCAGGCTCTATCACGAAAAGACTATAGACTCCGATACTCTTGTTCCTCTTCTTGAAGAAGTCGATACTCTTGATGTTCCTATAGCATATGTATGGGGTACAACTTCTGCGCAAATGCAGATAGATGCAAGAAATTTCAGAATAATGGATCTTAATCTTGTATACAGAACACTTACTGATGATACTTATCAGAGAAGCAACCGCTGGGGCGATTATCTTTATTATGATGAAAACAGCCAGTGGACAGGAAGAACCGTGCTTATCACAACACTTGATGATTTGACAACACTTCCTGAATTTATAGTTAACAAATATACTTTTGTTAATAATTACGGCGATTATCTTATATATGTATCAGAAATCAATCCTTTTGATTTAACTGCATTCGATAATAACTGTACCAAAAATATTAATTTTATGTATTCAGAAGGCGTTGATATTGGATGGGCTGAACTTGACAGTAATGGCTATCTTGTCGCTGATGATACTGTTTCTGGCAACATTATGAATATGACACTTCCTGGTGTTGAAAAAGGAACATATTCCGTTACAATAAACTACTCATCTGATGACAATAATTCAGATACTTATTTTGAAATATGTAACCTTGCTGATGACAGTGTTATTGCCAAGGCTTCTGCCTCAACAGATAATGAAACTATAATTAATAATATCGAAGTTAATGATACTTCTGATTTAATAATTAAATGCTTCAAAAAAGACGGCTACAGCCTGATATTAAAGAATGTGCATATTAACAGGAAATAGCTGGAATAAATCTTATATCAATAAAATCCCCTTATATATTGGAAATACAGCCAGTAAGATTTCTATCTTCTGGTCATACACCCAATATATAAGGGGTATTTTATAGTTATTATAATGTTTAAAACGCAACAAAATATTTTAACCGGACATAACCAATTAATAATTTAACCTCTATTATTAATTAACTGGAACCCAGTATTCAAGCACTGCTGAGCCTACTGTAAATTCATCTGATAATTCAAAGCGTTCATAGAATTTATCAAGATTAACACCTTTATCAGTTAAAGTATAATGTGCATTATAATCCATAATTATCGGCTCATCAATGTTATCAAGTTCATTCTGTAAATATTCCAATGACTGAGGATATACATCTAAATCTGCAAAGTCTATAAAATAATATCCACTATCCCAGCCAAGTTCGTAATATACCATAGGAATTGAAAATCCTATCGCCTTAGTGTCTTTAGCACATACATCCGCTATATGCTGTATCTCACTGTTATATACTTCTGTATTTCTCATATCTGACAGTTCATTACCGCCCTCAACATATGAATAGTTGTATACTCCTGCCGCACACATAGCAAGAAGTATCCCTGCTAAAAATCTACTGAGCCTAAATCAGTTGATTGGATACCTCTAATTTGCGAAGAAAATTTGAATTACTGTTACTTCCCACCCCTCTTTATTGGGGTGGGAAACTTTAGGCATAGTTTTAGAATTTGTATCAAAGGGCGGTCTGGGTTGGTGTTTCTCCGTGAAATAAACTGTTTCATATTAACTGACCGCCCTTATGTATTGTACATATCCATCAGTTTTTCATCTCAATATATGGATACAATGTGTTTGAGTAGTATTTCACGCCCGTTCTGCCAGTGATGGTCGGATGAGTATTTGCTTATCTCATTCGGTTGCCTTATCTTTACAGATATTGTAAGGTAATTAGATTGAAGACAGCTTGAAGAGCCTCATTGTCTGTGAAGATAGCGTTTCATAAGCTTTATACTCGGGTCAGGCTTTCTTTCTCACTCTACAAAAAATAAAAGTCTTCCGGAATGCAGTGAACACTATTGATAAGAGATGTAACCATAGCCATTATACACCATTATTCGGAAGGCTTGGATGAATAGAATAGAAACCATGTGGGAAATGTTCAGTTATCTTAAGGCTCTTATTTTTTGTTACAATAAATACTTTGCTACAGACTTCCAATTTGGAAACTGTTCAGAACCGAATAATATAAGCTTGCCTTTAAAATTAGCAGCACCATTCTTCTTCCTATCATCTATTAAGTAATCACCTGCATTTAAGTTTTTATGATGCGACAAGATTAAACGCTTATAGCATACTTCACCCAAATAACGTTTTACCCATTCCAATTTATCAGACCATGCACTTGGGTTGTCCCATGGAGCTGTTGATAATATGTAAATGTCATATTTGTTCTTTAAACAATTTATAGCATCTATTGCCCCTTCATTGGGTTGCATTTTGGAAAATATATTAGGGACTCTATCATAGCACCCCGCGTATTGTTTTTTTAGCTTCTCACTTAAAGCGTCTATGCCAGATTGGAAGTTTACCAACACATTATCCATGTCTACATATAGAACTTTCTTATTTGAGCACTGTTCGAGGTAGTCCAATGCTTTTTTATATGTTTCCATTTTCCAATGTGGCTTACCATCCAAACGGGACAAATCCATATTGTCTTTCAAATCTTGTATTTTGACTTTTACGGCAAGTGGATTGGTTGCTACACGTTGGATGAATGTTTGGTAGTCCTCATCTTCTATTTGGGTCAGACACTTTAAAGCAGCCAACACTTCATTACTAAACCCTTGTGCTTTTAATTCTTCCAATGTCATAGAGGTATCTTCTACCACATCGTGTAACAATGCCACAATCTTTTCATCTTCTGTTTGGCAATGTAATGCCACCCTTGTAGGGTGAAGTTTGTAAGGAGTGCCAGCTTTGTCTGTCTGACCCCAATGAGCCTTGTAAGCAATATCTAAAGCCTTATTCAACATATTATTTTAGTTATAAATATTCATCGGGTAGTGGTGCACGTGGAATGGAAAATGTGCCTTCGTCCAAAAAGCCACCAGCCATTTCAATATAGTCATATATAATGTTGACAATATGTTCCAACTTACCATACGAAAACATAATCTTCTTTTTTTAAATTGATGGTCTATATAATTTACAGTTTCTTCAAAACTTACATAATTGCCAAAACCTATAACATCATTCCAGTAATTGCCGAAAGCCGTGTCAATTGCTTCCCTAATAATTATTGGAAGTTCAAATTTAATTCGATTATATACAGCAACTTTTACCCTATCTACATTTATGGAACCTGTGTCCATTTTAGTTTACGATATTGTTAAAGTTTGAACTATACCTGACACAAAGATAACCAAAAAAGTTAGGTCTGTCGATTTTTTAGCTAAATTAACGTGAAATAAAATTAGAAAATAGTGAGTTGCTTGTTATTGATGAATTTTACATCAATAGCGGGTTGCTTCTCAAAAAAGCAGTATGCTACGATAGTTAACAATGAATTGGCAATAAAATTACAGAAAGAACGATGTCTGAAGTGTCTATCTGTGCAATGTTCTTCAATTCGTCATTGACCGTCTCAATCAATGCTCTTTTTCTGAGCAGAATCTTGTCAGCTATGCTCATCGGGGAGTTTCCCATATTATAATACATGAAATATTCAAGTAGGGAATTTTTTTACCTTCATTATTATATTTCAATTCGAAGCCGGTAAGTTCTTTCAGATAAAGATTTATAATATTCATCTATTATTTCTTTTACTTGGTTTAATTAACCTTCCATCAAAATTGAAAAGTAAAATAGCTTAACCCATTGGCGAAATCAAGGTCTTAAAAGGCTCTTATATATATACTGTTGATATTTAATAAATTATAAAGGTATAATTATTTAATTTGCATTTTTTTCGACATATGCAAATGTATGGCTGGTAATTTAATCAATGGATTGGATTCAGTAATATTTTCAGTAGACATGTTGTACCCACTTTCCCATCATGAAAGCCATTACTCAGCTATTGCTGTCGCAAAGTACAGATATTAAAGAAACTTCAATATGTTATATAAGATTCGTCAAATAGGAGTTTTCTTCGTTGCCAGGGTAAAAAAATCATGTAGACTTGTCAGATGGGAACGGAGATTAACTAATAATGTATTTGGATATAACTATCATAGCAACAATGCTTTATATGGGTTGGTACTATATATTGCCTCTCCGTTTAGTTGGAACCGAGATCAAGAACAAAAACGCGAATTTGTTTTTAGCCAACTAGACGCACATATTTTCTCTACAACCAGCTGAACTTTACAAGAACCGTTGGAAAGAACTTTTCTTCAACTAGTTGCACCCCTCAGAATTAAGTTTTTTGGGGGAACTACTGAAAATACCATAAGAATATAAATCTGCCTATGTTGTCACTTGTAGTTGCTATTGTCCCAAAAAACATGCAACTCGACAGAAATATTCTTTAAGTTTTGCAAATTCCGAGTATATCATTTGATAGGCAAAACTCTCCTCAGAATCCTCTTCATCAAAACTAAATTTCAATATGACAAAGAACGGTTGATTAGACTTGAATGAGCCAAGCTTATTCGATTTTTAATAACGTTCCCATTTTAATAGTACACTCATGAGAGCAACTATCAAATCTCGCAGACTTTCACGATTAGAAAGTTGGCCAAATATCAAAGCAAGTAGTTGATTCCAGCAGGTGAAGTGCTTCACATATTTATCGCCATCATACTTGGTGACTATGCGGTTAAACTTACTTCGATTCAGAAATGAAGCCAATTGAGCGAAAACGTATTTGTCTTGGAACATATGCCATCGGATTAATCTGATGCAAAGCTACAAATTCAAGTCCGTTCGCTCGGAGAATAGCTGTAACTAACTAAATTTCAAATATTTCAAAGAACTCTTTTAGATTTTAATGGGACAGTAATGAGTTGCTCTTGAAGCTCATCATTCCAAATGTTATCATTTAGGAATGGGTAAAAATGTATCAAAGTCATCGCTGGCAAGAGCAAATCAAGATAGAGACTATCACATCTTTGAAGAATATGCTTACTACCTAGTTAGCGAAGCACGACAAAAGTGTGCTAATCATATTTTCAAACTTGGCGGTAACGTTTATGCTTTCGATTCGACAACTATTGACCTGTGCCTTTCAGTCTTTTGGTGGGCAAAATTCCGCAAAAAGAAAGGTGGTATTAAAGTGCATACATTATATGATGTGGAAACACAGATTCCTGCATTCTTTCATATCACGGAAGCATCCGTACACGATTCTAAAGTCATGATTGAAATTCCTTATGAACCAAGCTCTTATTACATCTTTGACCGCGGTTATAGCAACTTCAAAATGCTGTATAAAATTCATCAAATTGAAGCCTACTTTGTTGTCAGAGCAAAAAAGAATCTCGGGTACAAATCCATCCAATGGAAACGTAGGCTGCCTAAGAATGTGCTTTCAGACGCGAGTGTACTTCTGACAGGATTCTATCCTAAACAATATTACCCAGAGCCACTTAGGCTGGTTAAATATTGGGATGAAGAACAAGAACGAGAATTTATATTCATAACCAATGCGATGCATATATCTGCGCTTCAAGTTGCTGAACTTTATAAAAATCGCTGGCAGGTAGAGCTGTTTTTCAAATGGCTCAAGCAGCACCTTAAAATCAAAAGATTTTGGGGAACTACAGAGAATGCTGTTCGAATACAGATATATGCTGCTATATGCGCTTACTGTTTGGTGGCAATCATTCAACACGATATGCAACTGGACAGAAGTACATATGAAGTGTTACAAATACTGAGCATCTCATTGACTGATAAGACTTATCTGAGAGACCTCTTTAATAAAACTAAATTTCAAAATGACAAAGAACGATTCGGACCAAATGGGCCAAGTTTGTTTAATTTTTAATTCGTCCCAATTTTAATGGGACACTAATGAAGTATACAGAATTATAAATACGAAGAAAAAGCTCCTAAAAACATACAGAAACAGCTCGTATAAAGCAGAATTATCGGGCTTATACGAGCTGTTTTTAGAATATAGGGAAAATTTAAATACCTTCTATGGCGGAAGCTGGAACCCACCCTACTTTACCGTCTTCCAAACGAATTTCTTTCCATTCACGCATAGAGTTGTCTTTTATTTCAACTTTACGTCCCTCATGAAGAATGAACAGACTTGTACCACTTTCACTGGGAGTACTACGCACTGTGACACTAGGTGCTAACACTATAGCTTCACTACGTTCCATCAGTTCGCCTTTCTGCTGAGCAGCAAACACATTACTCAATATAACAAGAGCCAGGAATACTATTCCTGCAATAAATCCCACTTTCTTCCCCATAATCTGTTTTGAAAAGAAAAAGAGATAGAATGAAACGAGTAATAGTACAAAGAACACAATCCCCAACTTAGCCCATGCATCTACGCTAAGACAATTAATCAACGATTTAGTCCAAGATACAAAGAAAACCTCAGGAACTGGGATTACCTTATCGATTGTCTTAGAACGTGCTATTTCCAAATTTGCACGAATATCAGCATTACCAGGTTCCAACAACAAGGCACGCTCATAATTCAATATAGCTTTTGCTATATCATCTGCCTTATAATAACTGTTGCCAAGATTATAATAGACCTCTGCAGCCTCTCCCTTCTTTAACAGATTCTCATATATTTGAATGGCAGAAGCATAATCATTCCGTATATAGGCGCTGTCACCTTCAGCCTTTGTCACATTGCTTTCTTGTCTTGCAGCAGAGAATTCCGCATGTGAACCGACGGATGTAGAGTCACTACCAGTCTGTAATGTATCTACAGATGCAGGATTCTGCCCATAGGCAGTAATTGCCATCACTAGACTAAGAGTAAAAAACAATATTCTATTCATTACCATTTCCTCCTGATTAATGTTTTATCGAGTTTTCCATTTTGCTGATAACTTCCAAAGAAGCTGAATATACCTTATCCATAGCCTGGTTATCATCACCCGGAGCAAAGCGGGCAAACTCACAGTTGTTCAATGCATCGAGGAATTCCTTTATCAACGCATCATTCACACCATAATTACGAAGTTCCTCTTCGATATTATCCTTAGACAAACGGGATACCGGAATGTTCAGTTTATCACTGATATACCCCCAAAGAGCCTTCAAAACCTCATCATAAAATGCGTCTTTCTTATTCTCGGCCAATAATTTACCAGCTTGTTTCATACGTTTCACCGCCACTTTATTGGCTTTCTTAGTACGCATCTTTGCTACATTTGCATTGGCTGCTATTTGCTTACGATAGATGATAAAGAATGTAATGAATGCAATACCCGGTATCAAATAAAGCAACCAATACGTCAACGAACCGAAGAAGAAATCACCTTTGGGAGACAAAGTGACATTATTCTGCTTGATAAAACGAATATCCTCGTTTAATACTTTCAAGTCTTCCTTGCTTGTAAAGTTTGCAATGGTCTGAGCTGCATTACCTGCTCCCTTTTCCACATGCAATTCATACTCTTCCGTAGTCAGCGTTTTATACGAACGGGAATTAATATCAAAATAACTGAACTTTACGGCAGGAATCTTATAAGTTCCCGCATTACGGGGAATTGCCAGATACTCAATGACCTTACTACCGGAGAGGCCCGAATTTGTCAGACGGAATTTATTGTCCACCTTCGGATCATATACCTCAAAATCCTCGGGGAATTTGACTTCCGGATTAGAAAGCAACTTCAGATTGCCGGTACCAGAGATGACAAGTTTGACAGTAACGGCATCATTGGTCTTGACATTTGTACTATTGATAGAAGAAGTTATATTGAACTCTCCCACTCCTCCAGAAAAATCAGCTGGCTTACCTACTGGCAAGGGTTTTACGTCAATCGTCAATTGCGGAGTCAAAATTGTCTTTTTAACTTCTACGTAATTGCTTCCTCCATTGAAAAATGCCTCGAACGGATCAGCAACTTGTGTAGCCTTTGCAATGGAAGCGTCAAAGCGTGCAGCATCAATCGTCAACTTACCGGCTTGTTGTGGGAACAACACAAACTGACGATAGATTGTAGACTGATAATTTCTACCTTTATAATGCTCCAATCCCCATCTTCTGTCATTAGGAAGTTCCACTTCCTGAGAATGGAATCCTTTGAAGTCGGGCAACTTCACATTGTCAAACATACGCAAGTCCACCAAGGTATATATCTTATATGTCAATAGGAATGCTTCTTGTTCATACACCGTCGTCTTACTGGCAGTAGCTGTAATAAACAAATCACTATTCGATACAGATGTCCCGGAAGAAGCGCGGCTGGCAGTGCCACTGCTCTGTCCGCCACCATTTCCTGAGGATGCTCCATTGGTAGCCTGATCTGCCGGAAGAACCCTTACTTGTACAGAATTCGAAACCATTTGGTTACCATCAGCAGTGATAGTGGCTCCTGGAATGGTAAAATCACCTTCTGCAGTCGCCATTAAAATATAAGTGAATGTAATACTGCTGGTTGAAGTCGTCTGCCCATTAATCATCTGCACGCTACTCTGTTGCGAGCGGCTGGGCCCCATCAACACATCAAATCCCTTCATAGAAGGAGCACGAAAATCCCTTACCTTTTGTGTAGTCACCGTATACGACAGTCTGAACTGGTCTCCTACCGCCACAGCGTCAGGAGCAGACGCAGTAAACGATACCTTGCCATCGGCAAAGGCATTCATACTGGCTGCAATCAGTGCTATCCATAAGAAAACTATTTTTCTCATATATTATTCCTATTATGTTTGTTACCAATCTTTTTCCAGACGACCTCCTTGAAGTACCTGCTGCTTTTTCACTTTATCCTGCACATCCTTCTCGTCTTGCATGACAGAGTTCAACAGCTGTTCGGCATTTTCCTTAGACATCTCATTATCTTTCTTTTCCGGCTGAGAAGGTTGTTGTTGTTGCTGGTCTTTCTGCTGATCCTGCTGTTTATCCTGCTCCTTCTGTTGGTCCTGTTTATCCTGATCTTGATTCTGATCCTGGTTCTGCTGCTGGTCTTGCAACTGTTTCTGTGCCAAAGCAAGGTTATAGCGCGTTTCATCATCTTTCGGATTATTGCGTAACGACTCCTTATAGGCTTCTACCGCCTTTGCATAATCCTTCTGAGAATGAAAGATGACTCCCATATTATGATAAATCTGTGCCAAGTTCGATTTGTCCTTTTCTATCTTGGTAGCTCCCACATATTGCTCCATCGCTTCCTGCAGCTTGTTCTGCTGGGTCAATGTATTTCCCAAGTTGAACATGGAAACCGTTGACTTCGGGTTTACCTCCAAAGCCTTCCGATAGTTCACTTCTGCATCCACATATACGCTATCCTTAAAAAAACGGTTTCCCTTACGGATATAATCGCGTTCCGCCTTCTGTGCAGAAGCTGAAGCTGCCACTAACAGCAGCAAAACTATTCCAATATATTTTTTCTGTAACATACGCATCATTTCTTATTAGAGAATAAATGAATGTTGCGGAACAGAGGATTCTTGCGCTCCAATATCAACATCTCAGCCAGTAACAACAGCAGAATAATCCATGCCACTGCCTGAAACTGTTCATTGAATTCCGTGTACACCTGTGTTTCCACATCTGCCTTTGCCATCTTATTGATTTCCTGACTAATCGCTTTCTGTGCACCATTGGTATTGTCTACGCGCACATAAATACCATTTCCCGCCTGAGCAATTTCCTGACACATCTGCTCATTCAAGCGAGTAACGATTACATTACCTTCACGGTCACGACGATAATCATTAGTACCCTCTATTGGAATGGGGGCACCCTCGGGCATACCTACCCCTAATACATTGACCTGGATACCTTTCTCTGCAGCAACCTTAGCAGCTTCTACGGCACCACCTTCATGGTTTTCACCGTCGGTGATGACAATAACAGTACGTCCCACTCCTTCTTGAGGTGTAAAACTCCGGGCAGCCAGATTTATTGCAGCTCCAATTGCCGTACCCTGCTTGGAAATCAGCGAAGGGTCGATGGACTCCAAAAACATCTTGGCGGAAATATAATCACTCGTAATAGGCAACTGGGTAAATGCGTCACCCGCAAAAACAATCATACCGACCTTGTCATTCTGCATCTTATCTACCAACTGTGCCACCAGCCGTTTTGCCTTCTGCAAGCGGCTTGGCTGTACGTCTTGTGCCAGCATGGAATTGGATATATCCAACGCAATCATCACTTCCACTCCCTGACGTTTTACCGTCTCCAGTTTGGAACCAAACTGCGGACGTGCCAACAGTACCGTGAACAACCCGATAGCCGCAAAAACCAACCAAAACTTCACATCCGGACGGTATTTGGAAACATCCGGCATTAGCTGTGCCATCAGTATAGGGTCACCAAACTTACGAATGGCTTTCCTCCTCCGATAATTGGAGTACAAGTAGAAGGCCGCCAATAAAGGCAGCAACAGCAACAAGTACAAATATGCAGGTTCTTCAAATCGAAACATCTTTTTATTTACAATTTAGCAATTTACAATTTACAATTTGGCTACGCAATGACTGATACACTAAAAGACATTCTCCTTTTTACGGTATCTTCTTCAATATAGAGTTGCGTAACAGTACCTCCAGTAATACGCACAAGAAAGCAGCCAACGCAAACCAGCGGTACTCTTCCTGGCGCTTGCTGTATTCTTTTACATTCAATTTTGTTTTCTCCAGCTTGTCTATCTCCTCATACACTTCCTTCAACTTCGAGTTGCTGGTGGCACGGAAATAGTTACCTTCCGTTGTTCCAGCAATCTGTGTCAAAGTCTTTTCATCAATTTCGACGGGCATATTGACATATTGCACTGTTCCACCTACCGGATAAGGATAAGGAGCCATACCATTGGTTCCTACCCCAATAGTATAAACGCGAATGCCAAAGCTCTTGGCTATTTCAGCAGCTGTCAAAGGAGAAATATCACCTTTATTATTGACACCGTCCGTCAGCAGAATAATGACTTTCGACTTTGCCTTGCTATCCTTCAAACGGGTAACGGCATTGGCAATCCCCATACCGATTGCCGTTCCGTCTTCAATCAGCCCGCACTTCATATCTTTAAGCAAGTTCAACAATACGGCATGGTCTACTGTCAATGGACATTGCGTAAAGCTTTCTCCAGCAAACAAAGTTATACCTATATTATCATTCGGACGTCCGTTAATAAACTCTGCCGCTACATCCTTCGCCGCTTCCAACCGGTTAGGTTTCAGGTCTTCGGCCAGCATACTGGTAGAAACGTCCATGGCAAGCATGATATCAATACCCTCAATCTCACTGTTCTGCCAGCTATCGGTGGTTTGCGGACGTGCCAAAACAAGAATAATCAGTATCAAGGCAATTATCCGCAATACAAACGGTACATGCAGCAAGTAGTTCTTATAGCTTTTAGGGGTATGGGCATACACACGGGCATCCGAAATCTGAAGCGTAGCTTCACTATTCTTCCGCTTCATAATATACCATACTATATAAGGTATAAGCAACAGCAAAAATAAATATTCAATATTGGCAAAAACCATATTTATGTACGATTTAACGATTTACAATTCAGCTTCGCTCCAAACATCCCTCATTTTTCACTCATGTATATCCGATTGAAGTCACTTTTTCAGTATTAAGCAAAATAATTATACAACTCCAATCCAATATATATCAAGGAACTGACAAGGGCTACAGCCAACACTACAATACCCGCTCCCAGCAAAATCTTGGTACGCAAAGAACGTTTCTCGATAATGGTAATCTCCGTAGGCTGCGGTTTAGCATTCTCCTCTTCTTTCTCCTTGGTTTCATTAATAAAGTCAATGGCATTAATCAGGTTAGCGTCATTTTCGTTCACCAATGGATTATGCTTGGCAAATTTCACCAAATCAGCAGTCTGGAACAATTCACGCAAATCTGATAGAGCTTCCTTATCTTTCATTTCCAGCAACTTATCTATGATTTCCGTAGAAGTCATTTCCAAAGCATTGAAACCAAAACGGTCTTTTATATATGTACGAAGAGCATCAGTCAATTCCGTATAATATTCCTTCGGCTCCCCTTTCTGCCATACCTTCTCATTCTTGATACGTTCTATCTCCTGCATAGCCAACTGATGGGGAGGCAACTTAGGTTCTACCTTCACCTTACGGATAATAGGCTTATTGTCGAAGAAACGCATTATCAGATAGACAAGCAATATCCCTATCGGGATAATCAGCGCACCACAAGCCATAAGACCATACCAGTCTTCCCAAGCAAAAGGCGCTTGCATCACTGTTTTGGGACCGAAAAACTGTTCCGGATTCTCCGGATCTAACGGGACATTCACCGAATATACTTTCAATGCCAACGCTTTGGAGCGATACTTCTCATTATCCACCGTCACTTCCATAGGCGGCAGATAATAAAGAGCCGAATCAAAAGAGGTAACTGTATACTCTTGAGTTATCAATGCACGCCGGCCATCATTCAGCAGTTGCGTATCCGGCTTGGCCACATCAATAATTTCAACCCCATTCACCAGCGTATCGGTATATACCGGGAATATGGCACGCTTATCGGCATCTAGAGATACTTGAAGTTTTATCTTTGCCTGCTCTCCAATAAGAATCTGCAAAGAGTCAATCGTAGCATCTACCGTTACCGACTGGGCTACTACCCTTCCCGACCATGCTATTAATAACGCTATCAGAAATAAATATCTTTTCATTTTCCGATTAATTTCGTTTCGCAAACAAATTCATCAATGCCTTGACATAATCCTGGTCGGTACGTACCGACACATTGTCGACATTACTCTTGGTAAACGTTTCATTCAATTCCGCCTGCTTGTTCACCCACCAATCATGATGGGCACGGCGCACGGCACGCGAGGAGGTGTCAATCCACTGCTCATGTCCCGTCTCGGCATCCCTAATCTTCATCAGTCCCACGGGAGGCAATTCTTCCACACGACGGTCGTACACCTGAACGGCAACCAGGTCATGCTTACGATTGGCAATGGTCATGGCGTTCTTGAAACTTTCCTGGTCGATGAAGTCGGACAAGACAAATGCCGTGCAACGGCGTTTCATTACGTTTGTCAGATACTCCAAGCCCAGACGAATGTTCGTCCTCCGGCTTTCCGCATGAAAATCTATCAGTTCGCGGATGATGTAAAGTATATGCTTACGTCCCTTCTTGGGCGGAATAAACTTCTCAATCCGGTCCGAAAAGAAGATGACACCAATCTTGTCATTATTCTGAATGGCAGAGAATGCCAGTGTGGCGGCAATTTCCGTCACCATATCCTTCTTCATCTGCTTTACCGTACCGAATTCCAAACTACCGGAAACATCTACCAACAACATCACTGTCAATTCGCGCTCCTCCTCAAACACCTTGACGTAAGGCTTGTTGAAGCGGGCGGTCACATTCCAGTCAATGTCGCGTATGTCGTCGCCAAACTGATACTCGCGCACTTCGGAGAATGCCATACCTCTACCCTTGAAGGCAGAGTGATACTGCCCGGCAAAGATATTGTTGGACAGTCCGCGCGTCTTTATCTCAATCTGACGGACTTTCTTCAAAAGTTCTGTTGTTTCCATTGATTTATTTTAATAATCTCATTTAAGCACACAAGCGCAATTTAGTTTATAACAGAAACTTCCCTATGAAAAGGGGTGAAGTTTTCGGTACTCAACCCTAAGGTTTACGACGCTAACCTCAGGTATTGGATTGTAAACCTCAAGTTTACGAAAACCTCTATTATGCGTTAGGGCACTTCAACCTTGTTCAGTATCTTGCTGACGATTTCATCAGATGTCATATTGCTGGCTTCCGCCTCGTAAGTCAAGCCGATACGGTGGCGAAGTACGTCATGTGCCACAGCGCGCACATCCTCCGGAATGACATAACCGCGACGCTTGATGAACGCGTAGCTACGGGCAGCCAGGGCCAAGTTGATGGAGGCACGGGGCGAACCGCCGAAACCAATCATGTCTTTCAGCTCTTTCAAATCGTATTTTTCCGGATAACGAGTAGCAAATACAATATCGACAATATATTTTTCGATTTTCTCATCCAGATATACCTGGCGAACCACCTTGCGGGCTTCGATAATCTCGTCAGCCTTCAAGATTGGCTTCACGTTGAACTTCTCTCCATTGATATTCTGGCGAATAATCAGTTTCTCCTCTTCCTGCTTCGGATAGTCAATTACAACTTTCAGCATGAAACGGTCCACTTGCGCTTCGGGCAGCGGATAAGTACCTTCCTGCTCAATAGGATTCTGCGTGGCAAGCACCAAAAATGGTTTGGGCAACCCGAAAGTTTCATTGCCGATAGTAACTTGACGTTCCTGCATGGCTTCCAGCAAAGCACTCTGTACTTTGGCCGGAGCACGGTTGATTTCATCAGCCAAAACAAAATTTGCGAAGACCGGACCTTTTTTTACTTGGAACGTTTCATCCTTCTGGCTGTAAACCATTGTACCTATTACGTCGGCAGGCAACAAGTCTGGCGTAAACTGAATGCGGCTGTATTGCGCATCAATCAACGAAGCAAGCGTCTTGATAGCTAAAGTCTTTGCCAAACCGGGCACACCTTCCAACAACACATGTCCGTCAGACAACAAACCGATTAACAACGACTCTACCAGGTGCTTTTGTCCTACAATAACCTGGTCCATGCCCGTAGTAAGATTGGTAACGAAAGCACTTTGTCTTTCAATCCGCTCGTTCAATTCGCGGATATCAATTGTTTCAGCCATAAATCAATGTATTTTAATGTTTAATTTTTCGTTTTCGCCCGGCCATACACCGGTAATTATAATTCGCTTCCAAAAGTACGGGAATAAATTAACCATAGCAACTAATTTTTATTAAAAAACAATGTGAAACCTTTAGATTAAACTACTTTCATAGAGTTTAGAGCCTGTTTAATTTTGTTCAGCATTCTTTTCAAGAGTTCTTCTTTGAAAATATTTTTCTGTTTTTACTAAGAGCATAGCAGGCTATGTAACGGATAAAAAGAGGAAAACAGACCGGGAAGAAACTCAAAAGGAACTGAAAAAATACTTCTTCAAGAACATTTAAACAAGCTCTGAGTATTTAACAAAAAAGAAGCAGTATCTTTTTACTGCTTCTTCACTAATTTAGGTATCTTTATTGTTGTGCCCGCAGGTACATTATCCGGTTTTTTGATAACGTCCGGATTATGTTTTACTATATATGGATATAACGCTTTAGTTCCATAAAAACGAAGAGCCACTCTGGTCAATGTCTCACCCGGCTTTATCGTGTATGTCGCCTGCGTTCCTGCAATGGTATAATTGGTAGAATCGGGTACATACTCAACTTTCTTCTGCTTTTTCGGCTGGGAAGCAGATGTAGCAGCTGCCACAGGCTGTTTGACGGCAACCGGTGCTTCCTGCTGTTTTATTACAGGCTCAGCAATCTGCTTCTTCGACACAGTATCTTTTACGGCAATCGCCACACTATCCTTAACACCGACACTATCCATCAAAGCCGTATTACCTGCCTCATTGCCAGCTTCATTGCCAGCGGTTTCCTCCACAGGCGGTTCAGCCGATAGTCCGTCAAACCAATCAGGATAATACAAATAAGCGACGGTCCCTGCACATAGCAATACCACAAGAGCCACGATGGCAATGAAGTATTTCATTGCGGAAGATTCAGCCGGGCCGGCAGTTTTGATAACCTCCACCCTCTCTTCATTAACTTCCTCCGAAGCCACAGTCTCCACAGGAACAACGGCTTCTTCTACAGGTTCCGGTTCGACAGGGCTATCGGTTTTTTCCGCAATCTCCGGTATCTCAACCGTACTACCGGCAACCACTTCCGGCACAACATCTTCCACTTTCTGCTCCGTATCTTCATCTTCCTCACTGCCACTATCTACAGGGGTATCTTCTAAAACAGTACCTTCATTGAGCACTACTGTTTCAAAATGTGCAAACGGCTTATTGATAATATCTTTCAGAGCAGGTTCCGGAGTAAATGAGACTTTGGTATGGCCCTGTATCTCAAAGCGTTCCCCAGTATTGACATTTACACTCTCCCGGCTTTCCACATCAATCAGTTTAAAAGCGCCCAGGCCTTTAATCTTCACATACTTGTCTTTTTCCAACGCTTCTTCAATCAGTTGGAAAAACTCTTTCACAAAACTATCGGCATTCTTCTTGCTCATGCCATGCTTTTCAGCCAGCAAGTCAATCAGATCCTGTATGTTTAGTTTTTCATTCATAATATGGAAGATTTAAAAAGAAAGATTACTTAAACTTATCCTTTAGCAAGGTACTGGGTTTATAAGTCAGCACCAGTTTAGGTGGAACCAGCATACGCTGTTTGGTTGTTGGATTTACGGATATACGTTCCGCTTTCTTTTTCACTTCGAATGTTCCAAAGCCTTGTATGGAAATCGTATTTCCTTCTTCCAGTTGCCGCGTCATATCCGACAGTAAAGATGTAACCAATTCCGAAGTATCCTTCAAAGTATACCCCAACCTGCGTGACAATTCCGAAGTAAATTCTTTGTTATTCAAAATCCAAGCTTTAAAATTGTGAACTACGGTGCTATATTAGCAAATCTTCCCCACATACACAAGAAGTACGAAAGGAAATGTTTAAATAATCCGTCCAAAAAGGTCGAAATCATCGGAGTTTATTATCTCTACCCGATAAAAGCCGCCAATCTCCAGCGGTTCATCACCACATTCAATCAGCACTTCCGGGTCTACTTCGGGAGAATCGAACTCCGTACGTCCGATATAGTAATCACCTTCCAAACGGTCGATTATCACTTTCATCTGCCTGCCTATCTTTGCCGCGCTCAGTTCAGCGGAAATACCTTGTTGGATGGACATCAATTCATCCAACCGGGCTTGCTTTACTTCTTGAGGAATGCTGTCTTCGTAATGGGCAGCGGCATACGTACCTTCCTCCTCGGAATATGCAAATGCCCCCATTCTATCGAAGCGCACCTTGCGGACAAACTCCTTCAACTCTTCAAAGTCAGCTTCCGTTTCTCCTGGATGCCCCACCATAAGCGTAGTACGCAAATGAATTCCCGGCACTTCTTCACGGAACTTTTCTATCAGCCGATAAGTATCCTCTTTGGTAACATGACGGCGCATTTTCTCCAGCATATTATCACTGATATGCTGCAAGGCAATATCCATATATTTACATACATTGGGACGCTCGCGCATCACGCGGAATAAATCCATCGGGAAATGAGCCGGATAAGCATAATGCAAACGTATCCATTCCACACCCGGAATTTCTGAGATTTTTTCAATTAATTGGGGCAACATCTGCCTCTTATATAAATCTACGCCATAATAGGTCAACTCCTGCGCAATAACCTGAAACTCTTTCACTCCGCGAGCCACAAGATACTTCACCTCATCCAGAATTTCTTCCATAGGACGCGACACATGCCGGCCTGTAATAATAGGAATGGCACAATAAGAGCATTTGCGGTCGCACCCTTCCGATATTTTCAGATAAGCATAATGCTGGGGAGTGGTCAATGTACGCTCTATGTGCAGTTCCTCATGGTATGCCTTACCCAAATCCTGCAGCAACTCTTTCCAATTGAACTTGCCGTAAAACTTATCCACCTGAGGAATCTCAATCGCCAGTTCCTTCAGGTAACGTTCCGAAAGGCAACCCATGACATAGAGTTTCTCCAGTTCGCCTTCTTCCTTGGCCTGTGCAAATTCAAGAATCATATTGATGGACTCCTCTTTTGCATCGCCGATGAAACCGCAGGTATTAATTACGGCAATCTCTCCTTTCGGACGCTCGGCATCATGCGTCACATGAAAACCCGCTTCCTCCAACTGGCGCATCAAATGCTCCGAGTCCACTAAATTTTTAGAGCAGCCTAATGTTATGATATCAATGGTTTTCCGTTTCATGCATTCCCTCCGAACAACGAATCGACAAACTCTTTTTTACGAAACACCTGCAAGTCCTCTATACCTTCTCCCAGACCGATGTACTTTACCGGAATCTTAAACTGGTCGGAGATTCCGATTACAACACCGCCTTTAGCCGTTCCGTCCAGCTTGGTTACAGCCATTGCCGTAACCTCCGTTGCCAAAGTAAACTGCTTGGCCTGCTCAAATGCGTTCTGTCCGGTGGAACCGTCCAAAACAAGCAGTACCTCATTCGGAGCATCCGGCACAACCTTTTTCATTACATTCTTAATTTTGGTCAGCTCATTCATCAGACCCACTTTATTA
>ENA-OOWO01001034-OOWO01001034.1-human-gut-metagenome-genome-assembly--contig:-NODE-1034-length-18430-cov-2.228952_pt1 | contig 18430 bp, 10 predicted proteins | sample MGYA00241579_ERZ501327 | MGnify/ENA primary metagenome ERZ501327 (study PRJEB25962, sample SAMEA2042836) | human gut metagenome | biome: human gut; feature: human-associated habitat; material: faeces...
GATGGAGGTCATCATGGCGCAAATCAGCATCAGGATCAAGCCCATCACTCCCGGAACAAAGTTATAAGCACTCTTCATTTGCGGGTTATACAACAGTTTTATATCCGACGTTAAACGGGCAGCCGACATATTGGGCGGCATCATTTCCTGACCTACCATAGAAACAATTCCCGTTGCATAATTAACCTGCGAAGTCGACATATTCGGATCTGTCGCATCTACTACCAGCTGCACACGAGCATCACCCGTATAGAGATCATCTATAAAACGTTCGCTAAAAACAATCGCCATATCAACCTTATTCTTCAGAAAAGCAGCTTCCATTTCCTGGGGCGAATGAAAACGTGCAGTAACGGTGAAATACTCACTGGCATCCAAACGATCAATTATCTTTCGTGTCACCACATCATTAGAAGGATCGAGCACCGCCAACCGAACATTCTTCACTTCCGTGCTGATAGCAAAACCGAATAGAATAATTTGCACGACAGGCATCCCCAACAAAATCAGCATGGTTCGCCGGTCACGGAAAATATGATAAAATTCTTTCTTTACAAAAGCAATAAATTGTTTCATAATCAATCCGCTTTACGCACCGCATGGCGGGCAAGTTGTTGAAACACATCATCCATTGTCTCCACACCAAACTGTTCTTTCAGCCGGGCCGGTGTATCCAGTGCCTTGATCTGGCCGTCCACCATAATCGATATCCGGTTGCAATATTCCGCTTCATCCATATAGTGTGTGGTAACAAATACAGTGATTCCACGATCGGCAGCCTGATAAATCAGCTCCCAGAACTGCCTGCGAGTAGCAGGATCAACTCCTCCGGTCGGTTCATCAAGGAAGACTATTTTCGGCTCATGGAAGATAGAGACAGAAAAGGCCAGTTTCTGTTTCCAACCCAAGGGAAGGCTTTTCACCAACGTATCCCGTTCGTCTGCAAACCCCAGGCGTTCTAACAATTCATCTGTCTTTTCTTCAATCTCCATCTCCTTCATCCCATAAATTCCGGCAAAGAGACGGATATTCTCCCAGACTTTAAGATCCTCATACAAAGAGAATTTCTGACTCATATATCCGATATGCCTTTTGACTTGTTCGGCTTCCCGAAAGATGTCATAGCCTGCCACCTTTCCTACTCCCGAAGTCGGACGGCTCAATCCGCAAAGCATACGCATCGCAGTCGTCTTACCTGCCCCATTGGCTCCAAGAAAACCGAAAATTTCTCCCCGCTGCACTTGAAAAGAGATATGATCGACTGCCGTAAAATGTCCGAAGGATTTGGTCAGCTGCTCCACCTCGATAACAGGAACTGCCATCTGTTGCGCCTCCTCCCGTTCCAAGGGTGGCGGACAAAGAATGGAAGCAAACTTCTGAAGGATCCGGTCGGGCGTATCGATTCCGTGCACCTGCCCGTGATTAATAAAAGCAATCCGGTCGCATTGACGAGCCTCATCCATAATAGGAGTGGAAACAATGATCGTAATCCCCTGTTTTCTCAAATTACGGAGCATCTGCCAAAATTCTTTCCGAGACACAGGATCTACACCCGTAGTCGGTTCATCCAGAAATAAAATATCAGGTTTATGAATCAGGGAACAGCTCAATGCCAGCTTCTGCTTCATACCTCCCGACAAAGCACCTGCCCTTCTTTTCTTAAAGGGCTCGATCTGCTGATAAATATCTTTAATCAAATCATAGTTTTCCTGTATCGACGTATGAAATACCGTAGCAAAAAATTCCAGATTCTCTTCTACCGAAAGGTCCTGATAAAGCGAGAACCGTCCGGGCATATATCCTACTTTGGTACGAATCTGCTTGTAATCCGTCACCACATCCAGTCCGTTGACAGTTGCCGTACCTTTATCAGCCAGCAGCAAAGTGGTCAGGATGCGGAATAAGGTACTCTTCCCCGCCCCGTCGGGACCGATCAGCCCGAAAATTTCTCCCTGCTCTACCGCAAAAGAAATCTCTTTCAGTGCCTCTACTTTCCCGTAGCTCTTGCTGATTTCCTTTACAACGACTATGGGTTCTCCTTTTTCCATACCACACCTCCATACATACCAATCTTCAACGAACCGTCATTTTTCACGGCAATCTTCACTGCGTATACCAGATTGGCACGTTCATTTTTAGTCAGAATCGTTTTGGGGGTAAACTCCGAACGGTCCGAGATCCAAGTGACCACACCGGGATAGGCTTTCTGTTCCGAATTTCCATAATCGGAATACACCGTCACTTCATCCCCCAATTTTACTTGGGACAATTGCTCTGAAGTAACATAAGCCCGCAAATACATCCGGTCTACCTCACCCACTTTAAACAACGGTTTGCCAACGGATGCCAGTTCTCCCGCTTCCGCATATTTTGCCAGCACCGTACCTTCAATAGGTGACTGAATATGGCACTTGCTCAACTGGTCTTCCACCTGTGCCACTTGTATACCGACCGAATTTCCCTGTTCCGTCAGACTGTTCGTACTCTTCATCAATGAAGATTCCTGTGCAATCAACTGCCGCTGAAGCAAGGTTACCTGTGCATCCCAGTCATCTAGTTGTTTCTGATTGGCAGCTCCGGCAGCAAGCAGGTTCTCTACCCGCTTCTTTTCCCTTTGCGCTGTAGTAATTTGCTGTTTGGTAGCAGCTATCTGTTTGGCCAGATCGGGACGCTGGCTTTCCACCGATTTCATGCTTGCTTCCAGTTGCAACTTTTTCAGATATAACTGGACAGTATCTACCAGCCCTACTTCTTCGCCGGCTTTCAATCTCGTTCCTTCTTCCACTTCCAGTTGCAGCAGTTTTCCCGCCGCTTCGGCGGAAACGATCACTTCCGTAGCTTCAAAGGTTCCTGTTGCATCATAATCGGGCGTTCCGTTTCCACAGGCAGAAAGCAACCATACTGCCATCCCGTATATTCCTATTTTTGTCATTCGTTTCATATCTGACAGATTTTTATTAATGATTAGTAGTATATTTCAATTGATAGATACCCATCAACCGTTGAATCTCATGCATTGCCTTCGCCTGACGGGCAAGACTCTCATTCGTGAGTTCTCTGAGCATTTCTGTTACTGTCAACGTACCATTCGCAACTTTGGCTTCCGCAGCCCGACGAATATTCGTACGCAACCGGATAATTTCATCATCATCCTGCATCTGCTTCTCCAACGAACGGACAGACTGATCCTGCTGCGTCATTTCCAGTCTCGTATTAAAAAGAAACACATCCCGATTGCTGCCCAGTTGCTTCCGTTTATTTTCAATCACCCGACGGTCATTCTTCAACGTATACAGACTTCCGAAATTCCATGAAAGCCGGACACCTGCAATATAATAAGGAGAAAATTCATTCTTCAGCATATTTAATCCCGGATTACCGTAAGCTCCCTGCACAAACAATCCGAAATGAGGAAGATGGCGCACATTCAAGGCTTTCTCTTGTACCTGCAAACCGGCCCCCTGTGCGTCAAACCACGACAGCTCCGGTCGGCGAATCTCACTGACAGCCGACAATTCGTTTTGAGGAACAGGCTTCTCCAATACTGTCTCCGTCGAAAGCACCTCTCCCATCAATAACGAAAGCATCTTCAAATAAGCCATACGGGAAGAAGTCAGTTCCACTCTCTTCTGACGGGTATTCAACTGCTCCACTTTCACAGCATCCAGATCGGCCTGATTAGCTATTCCATTTTCCACATAAGCCGTAATCTGACGGAAGTTCCGTCCCAGTTCGTCTTGCAGCAAGGCATTCTGAGCCAACTGCTCATCCAACATAAGAATTCCGAAATACAAATCATTCACAGGGCCATTCAACGCATACATATCGACGTTCAACTTTTCCCTGTCGATCTCCGCTTCCGCCGTAGCCTTTTTCTTCTGCATCCGGATTCCTCCGCCATCCCATATCTGTTGCTGTAACTCCAGCATCACCTGATACTGGTCTTTGGCCATCCCTTTGATATCCACACCGGGAATGGTTATGGGCAACTCCGTCACATCACTTTGATAAGACGCCTTTGCCGAAAGAGCAAACTGAGGCAAGTATCCCCTCGCCGCATTTTCCAGATTATATTCTTTCGTCTTCTCCACTAAATCATATTGACGCACCAACGGATAGTTATCCTGCGTTTTTTGCTGACATTCTTCTAGTGTTATATGTCCGGTCTGCCCATACATTCCGGCCATGAACAGTAAAAGCGAAAGACTAAAAATAATTCTTTTCATACGCATTTTTTCTATGAATTTAAAGATAGACAAAGATAGACCTTTAAGTAATAGTTTCCCATTCTGATAGTTGGAAAATATGTCCCAATAGTTCGATTCATCCTAAAAAAAGAGAAGATTCAAGGGCTATTTCTTATCTTTGCCGGAAAAGAACTGAGAAAATGGAACAGAAGAAACCGATGGAATTAGGCCTCCAACTGTTGAAGGATATAAATATAGTACGTCACAACGAATTTCGCTTCATCAATGCCGAATTCGGATTCGTGACAAGTTTCTCTAAAATGGAAACGACTATCTTCAGTGTCGGACAACCGTACCGGCTACAGGAAGGCCGTATTGCTATTGTCACTAATGGCTCGGCACGTGTTTTAATCAATCTGATCGAATATATTTTCCTGCCCGACCATATATCCCTGATAGCTCCCAACTCTATCATACAAATCATAGAAGTATCTCACGATTTTGATGCTCACATGATGGCAGTAGACCTGAACTTTCTGCCGATATCCGGAAAGGAAGAATTCTTCACCCATTTCCTCCAACAAAAGAAAAATCTCCTGTTTCCACTGTCTACCGAAGAACAAATACAGATAGAGAATTTTGTGACGGTCATGTGGAGTGTATTGCAAGAACCTATATTCAGAAAAGAGGTCATTCAGCATTTACTGGTAGGATTACTATATAATATAGAGTATATAGCCAAAAGCAAAGGGCAGGCCGAACTCAGTCCATTAACCCATCAAAACGACATTTTTCAGCGCTTCATTTCTTTGGTCAACACCTATAGCAAGACAGAACGGAATGTCAGTTTCTATGCGGATAAACTTTGTCTCACTCCCCGTTATCTGAACACTGTAATCCGGCAAACCAGCCAGCAAACAGTAATGGACTGGATAAACCAGTCCATTATACTAGAGGCTAAAGTATTGCTAAAACATAGCAACCGCCTTGTTTATCAGATATCAGATGAATTAAACTTTCCCAATCCGTCTTTCTTCAGCAAGTTTTTCAAACGAATGACCGGAATGACGCCTCAGGAATATCAAAAGAATTAAGGATTACTTTGAAAACTCCTTTATCCGCTGTTCTTCCTCCAGTTTACAAATCAACAGTGTATTATCTTTCTCAGCAATGATATATCCATCCAGACCCTGAATAACGACCCGTTTCTCTTCACTGGTATGTACGATGCAGTTCTTGCTTTCGTACAAACGGACATCGGCCCCTACCGTAGCATTTCCGGATTTATCTTGTGGCAACAGTCCGCGGAGCGCTCCCCAGGTCCCCAAGTCCGACCAACCGAAAGAAGCCGGAAGTACATAGATTTCCTGTGCTTTTTCCATTACGGCATAGTCTATGGAAATAGCTTCGCAGGTTGGGAACAGCTTTTTAATCGTTTCATTTTCCTTCTCCGTATAGAAATCGGGGAAAATACGATCGAAGATTTGCGCTATGCCCGGAGCATATACACGCATCACGGAAGTGATAGTACGCACATTCCAAACAAAAATTCCTGCATTCCAGAAGTAGTTACCCTCGGCCAGATATCTGTCGGCAGTCTCCCTGTCCGGTTTTTCCTTGAATGCATCTACCGTAAAAATCTCTTTATCAGTCATGATCTGATCTCCGGCAGCAATATATCCATATCCGGTTTCCGGGCGAGTCGGTTTGATACCCAGCGTTACGATAGCACTGCTGTTGTCAGTAAAACGAAGTGCTTTCTCTACTACCCGGCGGAATTCACCTGTATTGATAACCAATGCATCCGACGGAGTCACCACCACATTGGCGTTCGGATGTTTTTTCTTGATTTTCCAGCAAGCATAGGCGATGCAGGGAGCAGTGTTTCGTGCACAAGGCTCTGCAAGGATATTGCTTTCAGGAATCTCCGGCAATTGCTCCCGGACGATATCAATATATTTCTCGGACGTCACTACCCACACATTTTCCCGTGGACAGACGCCATCAAAACGATCAGCAGTCAGTTGAATCAACGTACGCCCGCATCCCATTACATCAATAAATTGCTTGGGACATTCCGGTGTACTCATCGGCCAAAAACGACTACCGATGCCACCAGCCATAATTACGATATGATTATCCATGCTCATATTACTCCCCTGTTTTAGAATATTTGTGAAATAATTGCGCAATTTACACCAATTTGTCCAATCATGCAACTTATAAACATTAAAAAAAGATAGTGACACTATACAGGAAGGATAGTGTAAGCATACTGACAGGATAGTGACACTATCCCATGCTTATAGTGACACCATCCCAAAAACAGAAATTCATAAAAAAAGCCGCCCCCGAATGCACGGGAACGACTTTTCCAACTTATTATACAACAATTTATTATTTCTTACTTATACTCTTCCCAGCTCTTGATGGCAATATCATCAACGGTCATCGTACAGAAAGCATTGATAAATGCACTTGCCAGACGGGCGTTCGTTATCAACGGCACGTTCAGGTCGATAGCCGCGCGACGTATTTTATATCCATTATCCAGTTCTCCGGCAGTCAGGTTCTTCGGGATATTGACTACCATGTCAATTTCCTTATTATGAAGCATTTCCAATGCCTGCGGATGTCCTTCTTCACTCGGCCAGTAGACAAGCGTACTTTCAATGCCGTTCTCAGCAAAGGTTTTATGAGTACCGCCGGTTGCAAAGAGTTTGTATCCCTTGTTTACCAACATACGTGCTGCATCCATCATATCAGCCTTCTGCTTCATTGTACCCGTAGAAAGCAGGATGTTCTTTTTAGGAATACGGTAGCCGACAGACAGCATGGCTTTCAGTACGGCACAGGAAGTGTCACTTCCGATACAGCCGACCTCACCTGTAGAAGCCATATCTACTCCCAATACAGGGTCAGCTTTCTGCAAACGGTTAAAAGAGAACTGCGAAGCCTTAATTCCCACATAGTCCAGTTCAAAGAGATTCTTTTCCGGTTTCTCCACAGGAAGACCCAGCATCACTTTGGTTGCCAGCTCAATGAAGTTTATCTTCAGCACTTTGCTGACAAACGGGAAAGAACGGCTGGCACGCAGATTACATTCGATTACCTTAATATCATTATCTTTTGCCAGGTATTGGATGTTGAACGGACCGGAAATATTCAATGCCTTGGCAATCTCACGGCTGATGCGTTTGATGCGACGGACAGTTTCCACATACAACTTCTGAGGCGGAAACTGAATAGTGGCATCACCGGAGTGTACACCGGCAAACTCAATATGTTCGCTGATTGCATAGGCTATGATTTCGCCATTCTGCGCCACAGCATCCATTTCTACCTCCTTCGCATGTTCGATAAACTGGCTTACTACCACCGGATGCTTCTTTGATACATTGGCAGCCAGTTTCAGAAAGCGTTCAAGCTCTTCCTGATTGGAGCAGACATTCATCGCAGCACCCGAAAGCACATAAGACGGACGAACAAGAACCGGGAAACCGACTTCATCGACAAACTCATTGATATCCTCCAGCGATGTCAACTCACGCCAGCGTGGTTGGTCTACACCAATACGGTCGAGCATCGCTGAGAACTTTTCACGGTCTTCGGCATTGTCGATGCTCTGAGCACTTGTTCCCAGTATGTGAATGTTCTGGGCATCCAGACGCAAGGCAAGGTTATTCGGAATCTGGCCACCGGTAGATACGATGACACCGTGCGGATTTTCCAGTTCAAGAATATCCATTACCCGTTCGAATGTCAGTTCATCAAAGTAGAGACGGTCGCACATGTCATAGTCTGTAGATACCGTTTCCGGATTATAGTTGATCATAACACTGCGCCAACCTTCCTTGCGAATGGTATTCAGAGCCTGCACACCGCACCAGTCAAACTCTACAGAAGAACCGATACGGTAGGCACCGGAACCCAATACGACAATGGATTTATGGTCACCCAGATAATGTACATCGTTTGCCACTCCGCTATAGGTCAGATACAGATAATTGGTCTGCGCCGGATATTCGGCAGCCAGTGTATCGATCTGTTTTACCACCGGAAGGATACCGGCAGCCTTACGATACTTGCGGACATACAGGCTTCCATTTTCCATATCACCTTCATAACCGATAGCACGGGCAATCTGGAAATCGGAAAAGCCCTGAACTTTAGCCTTGCGAAGCAGTTCCACAGGCAGATCGGCAATCTGTTTATGATTATTTCCCCATTCGTGCATTTCTTCCGAAGTCTTCATTATATTCATCAACTTCTGAAGGAACCATTTGTCAATCTTCGTCAGTTCATGCACCTGATCGATGGTGTATCCTGCACGGAAGGCTTTTGAGATCACAAAAATACGTTTATCGGTCGGTTCGCGCAGTGCTTTGTCAATATCAGGAATTACTAGTTCTTTGTTTTCCACGAATCCGTGCATTCCCTGTCCGATCATACGGAGGCCCTTCTGAATAGCTTCTTCAAAAGTACGTCCGATTGCCATCACTTCACCTACCGACTTCATGGAAGAACCCAGTTCCTTGTCTACACCATGGAATTTTCCCAAGTCCCAACGTGGAATCTTACATACCACATAGTCCAAAGCCGGTTCGAAGAAAGCAGAAGTAGTCTTTGTCACCGAGTTCTTCAAGTCGAAGAGTCCGTAGCCGAGTCCCAGTTTGGCAGCCACGAATGCCAACGGATATCCGGTTGCCTTAGAGGCCAGGGCCGAGGAACGGGAAAGACGGGCATTTACTTCGATGACGCGATAATCTTCCGATTCGGGGTCGAAAGCATACTGTACATTACATTCGCCGACAATACCGATGTGGCGGATAATACGGATAGCCAGTTCACGAAGTTTATGATATTCACTGTTGGTCAGTGTTTGAGACGGAGCAATAACGATAGACTCACCGGTATGAATCCCCAGTGGGTCAAAGTTCTCCATATTACAAACTGTAATACAGTTGTCGAAGCGGTCGCGGACGACTTCGTATTCGACTTCTTTCCACCCCCGAAGCGATTTTTCCACCAACACTTGCGGAGAAAAAGAAAAGGCTTTTTCTACCAGTACATCCAGTTGCTCTTCATTGTCACAGAAACCGGAGCCCAAGCCACCCAGCGCATAAGCCGCACGGACAATGACCGGATATCCCAATTCCTTCGCTGCACGACGGGCATCTTCCGCATTTTCTACAGCTTCACTTTTAATGGTCTTGACATTGATTTCGTTCAGTTTCTGTACAAAGAGTTCACGGTCTTCCGTATCCATAATGGCTTGTACGGGAGTACCGAGTACTTTTACATTATACTTTTCAAGGATTCCTTCTTTATATAAAGCAACTCCACAATTCAGCGCGGTCTGTCCGCCGAATGCCAGCATAATACCTTCCGGCTTTTCTTTCTGGATTACTTTCTCTACAAAATACGGAGTGACCGGAAGGAAGTAAATTTGATCTGCCACTCCTTCGGATGTCTGTACGGTAGCAATATTCGGATTGATAAGAATGGTTTCAATCCCTTCTTCTTTCAAGGCTTTGAGTGCCTGCGAACCGGAATAGTCAAACTCACCGGCTTCACCGATTTTCAAGGCACCGGAACCCAGCAGCAATACTTTCTTTATATTTTCTTTCATGATAGTCGGTTATTTAAGCAGGTTTACAAATTCATCGAACAGGAATTCCGTATCCGTAGGACCACTTGCAGCTTCGGGATGGAACTGTGCAGAGAACCAAGGATTTTTCTTGTGTTTGATTCCTTCGTTAGAACCATCATTCATATTGATGAACAGCGGTTCCCAATCTGCCCCCAGCGTATTATTGTCTACCGCATAACCATGATTCTGCGAAGTAATAAAACAACGTTCCGTACCCACCATGCGTACCGGCTGGTTGTGGCTACGGTGTCCATATTTAAGTTTGTAAATCTTTGCCCCTCCGGCTTTCGAGAGCAACTGGTTGCCCATGCAAATTCCAAAGATGGGAAGTTTTTCGTTCGCCATCGCCTTGCGGATATTCTGTACAGCTGCGTCGCAGGTATCCGGGTCACCCGGTCCGTTGGAGATAAACAGCCCGTCAAATTCGAGTCCGTTAAAATCATAATCCCAAGGTACACGGATCACTTCTACACCACGCTTCAACAAGCAACGGATAATATTGGTCTTTACACCGCAATCCACCAAAACAACCTTCTTTAATTGACAATTGACAGTTGACAATTGACAATTAAGCTGCGCGACGGGCATGGTTAATGGAAAAGAACGGGATGTTCCATCGGGAAGATAGGAGATTATTTCTTTGCAGGAAACACGGTCTACGTAATTCACGGCAGCGTAATTGTCAATTGTCCATTGTCCATTGTCAATTTCATTGTCGAAGACGATACGTCCCATCATGACTCCGTGTTCACGAAGTATTTTGGTCAGTTCGCGCGTATCGATGCCTGTGATGCCCGGTACTTTCTCACGTTTCAGCCAGTCGCCAAGGCTTTCCACTGCGTTCCAGTGGCTGTACTCAGAAGAGTAGTCACTTACGATGATCGCTTCGGCATGAATCTTTTCACTCTCCATAAAAGTAGGCAGACCGTTTGCTTCGATTGTGAAAGGAGGAACTCCATAATTGCCCACCAGCGGATAAGTCAGCGTCATTAACTGACCTGCATACGAAGGATCGGTCAAGCTTTCCGGATAACCGGTCATTGCGGTGTTGAACACAACTGCACCGGCTACCGGTTTCTCATAGCCGAACGACTTGCCATGAAAGCGGCTCCCGTCGTCGAGGATTAATGTAACATTTCTCATTTTCTATCTATATCGTTTTCTTTAATATTGTTTTTCTTCTTTATATAAAGGCACCAAAACTGCTAGCGACTTCGTTCTGTAACGTTTCAGAACTGATAAATCTCTTCTACGTAATTGATAAAGGCCTGATTGACGAGTTTCACTCCACCCGGTGTCGGATAATCACCGCTGAAGTACCAGTCACCTAAATGTGCCGGACATGCCTCGTGCAATCCATCAAGTGTCTGATATACGATTTCAACCTTTGCCTGTGTACCAGCCGGAGTCAGCAATTGTACCATCTTGGCAGAAATTTCTTCGTCGGTGAATGGAGCATAAATTTCTTTCACGTAATTCACCATCTCTTCCTTCGGAAGTCCAAGCTGTGCTTTCGACTTACGATATGCTTCTTCTATCACATGCTGCATTCCTCTCTCTTCAAGCAATGCTATCGCGGCCTTGAAAGCAATGAACTGTTCCATACTTGCCATATCAATACCGTAATAATCAGGATAGCGCACCTGTGGAGAAGAAGATACAATCACAATTTTCTTCGGATGAAGACGGTCGAGTATGCTGATAATACTCTGTTTCAAGGTAGTACCACGTACGATACTGTCGTCTATAATAACCAGATTGTCTTCATAAGGAATCAAGCTGCCATAAGTTATATCGTACACATGTGTAGCAAGGTCATTACGTGTATTTCCTTCAGCAATGAAAGTACGCAATTTGATATCCTTGATTGCAACTTTCTCACTACGTATACGCTGTGACAGAATCTGCTCCAATTCTGTATGACTCGGCTTGTGTCCCAGGGCCTCAATACGCTGCACTTTCAGTTCATTCAGATAGTTATCGAAACCTTCCAACATTCCATAAAAGGCAACTTCTGCTGTATTCGGTATGAAAGAGAATACGGTATGTACTACATCGTAGTCTATTGCCTTCAGTATCGGATTAACCAGTTTCTTCCCCAACAGTTTACGTTCGCGGTAAATATCGATATCACTTCCTCGACTGAAATAAATCCGTTCGAACGAACAAGCCTTCTTTTCTTTCGGCTCATTGATTTGAGCCAGACGCATTTCTCCCTTTTTGTCTACCAGAATAGCTTGTCCGGGCAGTAACTCATGAATACTGTCAGCTGGTACATTCAATGCTGTCTGTATAACTGGACGTTCGGATGCCAGCACCATGATTTCTTCATCCATATACCAGAATCCCGGACGGATGCCCCATGGATCACGTACAGCAAAACTTTCACCGCTACCAGTCAGCCCACATATCACATAACCTCCATCCCACTTCGGACTGGATGTCTTCAATACGTTAGTCAAATCAATACGGTCTTCAATAGCATGTGTAATATCCATACCCTCCAGCCCTTCAGCCTTACACTCATTGTAAAGACGCTCCACTTCACGGTCCAGGCGATGTCCCACCTGTTCCAACATGATATATGTATCGGCATATTTACGAGGATGCTGTCCGAAGGCAGTAATGTCGGCGAATATTTCATCCACATTTGTCAGATTGAAGTTTCCGCACAAAGCAAGATTCTTGGCACGCCAGTTATTGCGACGCAGAAAAGGATGTACATACGAAATACCACTCTTTCCTGTTGTAGAATAACGTAAGTGTCCCATATAGAGCTCTCCGGCAAAGGGCAAGCACTTTTTCGCATATTCAGCATCATGAAGCTGTTCGGCTGTAAGATCTTTGAAATAGCTGTGTACCGTTCCGAATATTTCAGTAATGGCTCCAGCTCCCAATCCTCTTTCGCGGAACATATATTCCTCTCCCGGATCAGCCTGAAGTTTTACACACGCAAGCCCCGCAGCTTCCTGACCGCGATTATGCTGTTTTTCCATCAGCAAATACAACTTATTAAGCCCGTACATCCACGTGCCATACTTTTCCTGATAATACTCTAGTGGTTTCAGCAAGCGAATCATCGCTACTCCACATTCATGCTTTAGCGGTTCCATATTATTTCGTATCGTTTAGTTGGCTACTCTATATATACAAAAATACCTGAACTTACTGAAAAGTAATTCCAGGTATTTTTATTATTAACGCATTTGCTTAAAATCTTACAAAAGAAAAAATCAGAATGAGTAATGCCTAATGTAGCATTATTCAGAAAAAAGGAAAGCTTCGAGGAAAACAAAATCCCGAAAAGACCTCTGTTTTCCACCACTGCCTGAATCAAATTCTGCAATCTCGAATCCGGAGTAAAACCTTTTTTCTTTACCTGTTTCACTAAACTACACATTAGGGTACATCACAATTCGGGATGCAAAGATAAAGATTTATTGGCATATTTCGAATATGTTTCTTAAAATAATCTACATCTTTTTTAAAAACTTATCTCCCAACTGTAAAAAACAGGTCATACAGGTTATTCTTGCCAGCCTCCTCCAAGTGCTTTATAAAGATTTACCATACTAATCTGCTTGTCGCGTACGGCATTACTCAAACCTATCTGAGCGTCCAGATATCCACGTTGTGCATCCAGCAAATCCATATAACCGATAACTCCGTTCAGATATTGAAGCTGTGCAAGGTCAAGAGTACTTTTCGATGCCTGTTCAAGACGCAGACGAGTTTCATAGATTTCCTTTATCTTATTAAATTCGGCTATGGCATTATAAGCATCTTTAAAGGCATTCAGTACAGCTTTTTCGTATGCATAAGCTGCTTGTTCGCAAGCTGCCTTCTTTGCTTTCAGCATCGCACGATTCTTTCCCATAGCAAAAATCGGTTGCAGAATGTTAGCACTCAACAAATGGTAAGGCGATTTCAGTACATCACTCAATGCAGCACTCTCGCTGCCATAAGTAGCAGTCAATGTTATGCGAGGGAACAAATTGGTAAAAGCCACTCCTACCGCAGCATTTGCAGCAATGACAGCCTGCTCTGCCTGACGGATATCCGGCCGGCGTTCCAGCAGTGCTGAAGGCAAACCTACGGGTAAACTGGCAGAAAGCATAACATCTTCGGGCAACACCGAACGTTTGATATGATGTGGATATTCGCCACTTAAAAATGCGATTTCATTTTCTTTCAGAGAAATCTTACGCTCCAGGTCAGGAACCAATGTTGCTGTTCGTGCCAACTCCACCTGTGCCTGACGAAAAGCAGTTTCAGAAGTCAGTCCACCTTCGTAACGCACGCGCGCCAAATGCAAACTTTCCCGACGGGCATCTACTGTCTTTTGTACGATAGACAGTTCATTATCCAACGCAACCAGTTCAAAGTAAGCCTGAGCAACCTGTGCAACCAGACTCATACGAAGCGCACGCTGATTTTCGACAGATCCCACAAATTCGGCAAGACTCTTATCGCGTGCCCAACGAAGATTGCCCCATAAATCAAGCTCCCACGAAACAGAAGCCTTGGCATCAATCTCATAACCGGATTTATAATGATTGCCTCCATAATTTTCTGCTTCCTTCTCAGCATACACCTTTGCACCGACTGCCGGGAACATATTTGCATAATCAATGCGTTTCATTGCAGCCAACTCCTTAACACGCGCTGCGGCTATCAGCATATCTTTATTATACGACAAGGTCTTACGTATCAATCCTTGCAAGGTCGTATCGGTGTAGAGCTGTTCCCACGGATAATCTCCGATGGAAACTGTGTCTACACTCATGCTGTCGAGCACATCGGGCAAGTCCAGTTTCGGACGAGTATAATGTTTGCCCAACTGACAACTACCCAAAAGCAACAGAGTTGTCAGCATGTATAAAAAGCGATAAGTATATTTCGTTCGTTTCATACGTTTCAGGTTTTGTTAATTAGCTTTTTTGTTTTCAGCTTGTTTTTCGCCTTATAAATCATCACAAAGAAGAAAGGCACAAGCAAGATACCTACCGTCACGGCGACAATCATACCAAAGAATACACCCGTTCCGATAGCTTGACGGCTGGCCGAACCCGGTCCGGTTGCAATAACCATAGGAACCATACCCAGAATGAAAGCCAGTGATGTCATCAGGATAGGACGGAAACGAAGATGAGCTGCATGCAAAGCTGCTTCCACCAGATCTTTTCCATTATCTACTTCCTCTTTGGCAAACTCAACAATCAAAATGGCATTCTTGGCTGCCAGACCAATCAACATAACCAAACCAATCTGGAAATAGGTATCATTTTCCAATCCACATAAAGCTACGCCGGCGTACGCTCCAAGCACAGCTACCGGAAGTGAAATAAGCACGGCAATAGGAATACTCCAACTTTCATACAGTGCAGCAAGGAACAAAAATACGAACAAGAATACCAATGCGATAATGGCTCCGGTCTGACCTCCCGCCTGCTTTTCCTGATAAGAAAGTCCACTCCACTCAACACCAATGTTACTTGGAAGTTTTTCGCGTGCAATCTGTTCCAGAATCTCCATTACCTGTCCGGAGCTGGCGTCATTGGCTGCCGTACCGCGAATAATGGAAGTATTAAACATATTGAATCGCTTAATACTACCCGGACCAGTCGTATAATCGGTTGTACCCAGTGAAGTCAGCGGAATCATATCGCCGTCACTTCCTCTCACGAAATACAAGCCGATATTGTCACGGTGCTCACGATAAGGGGCCTCAGCCTGAATATATACACGATAAATACGGTTGAACATATTAAAGTCGTTCACATATACCGAACCTGTATAAGCTTTCATGGTAGAGAAGACATCTGCCATCGGCACTCCCGACAATTTGACTTTATCACGGTCAACATCGAAATACAACTGAGGTATTTCAGCCTGCAACGAAGTAGAAAGTCCTGCAAACTCCTTACGTTGCGAAGCATAATACATCAATGTATCGGTAGCACGAACCAGATCATCATAAGTTGCATCTCCACGAGCCTCAAGCTGCATTTCGAAACCACCTGAAGTACCCAACCCCGGAATAACAGGAGGAGTAGACAAATAGACCTTGCACTCAGGATACTGCTTCAGTTCATCCTGAACATCCTGCATGATTTGTCCGATAGTTGTATCATCTCGCTGTTTCCATTCTTTCAGTATCACGGTAAGCTGACTGCGGGCCTGACTGGTTCCTACACGCGGACTACTACCGGTAACGTTCTGAACATATTCTACAGAAGGGTCTTTCATCAGGAAAGCTACAGCTCTGTCGGTTACCTCACGGGTTCTTTCCAGTGTAGTACCTTCCGGAAGTTCAAGCTCTACAGTAAAGAATCCCTGATCTTCAGTAGGAAGGAAGCTGGTAGGAACCAGACGGTGGAACATAAATATACATATAATTACGATACCGAAACCGACTATCACCCGACGCGGATGTTTAACAACTCGCTTTATACCTGCTACATATTTAGTATTTCCAATAGCAAGCCATTTATTGATGAATGTAAACACACGATTTTTCGGCTTATTAGGATCGGTTGGCTTCAAAATGAGCGAACACATTACCGGGCTCAAAGTCAATGCTACAACTGTAGAAAGGATTACAGATACGGCAATAGTCACACTGAACTGGCGATACAGCTGACCTGTAATACCTGACAGAAAACTTACCGGAACGAATACTGCCGCAAGAACCATTGAAGTTGCAATCAAAGCACCTGTCAGTCCGTCCATAGCTTTCTTAGTAGCTTCATATGGACTGAGCTTCTCTTCTTCCATGATACGTTCAACATTTTCTACTACCACAATGGCATCGTCCACCACAATACCGATGGCAAGAATCAATCCCAGCAAAGTAAGCATATTGAGCGAGAAGCCGAATATAAGCATGAAACCGAATGTTCCGATCAAGGAGATGGGCACAGCCACAATCGGGATAACCGTTGCACGCCAGCTTTGCAGAGAAAGGAATACCACGATAATAACCAGAACCAATGCCTCGAACAAGGTTTTATATACCTCATGAATAGATTCTGAAATATATGTCGTTATATCAAACGGTATCTCATACTGCAATCCTTCGGGGAAATTCTTACTGATTTCCTCCATCGTTTCCTTTACTTTTTCTGCTACATCCATTGCGTTTGCACCAGGCAACATGTAAATACCTAATACAGCCGCATTACCTCCGTTTATACCACTCTCCGTAGTATACGAGGAAGCTTCAAGCGAAACGCGTGCAACATCACGCATACGGATAAGCGAACCGTCGGCATTGGCACGAAGCACGATTTCTTCGAACTGGTTAACCGTAGAAAGACGGCCCTGAGCCGTTATAGGAATGGTAATATCCAATCCGCTGACCGGCTGCTGTCCCAGCACACCAGCTGCCGACTCACGGTTCTGGTCTTTTAAAGCATTCTGAACATCCTGTACAGTCAGTCCAAAATTAGCCAGTTTGGCCGGATCTACCCATATCTGCATCGCGTAATAGCGGCTACCGATATTTGACACGTCCTACTCCAGGCACACGACGAAGCAAGTCGAGCACATTGATTGTCGCAAAGTTACTCAAATAAATTTCGTCAAACTTCGGATCATCCGAACGAAGACAGATGGTCATCAACTGGCTGGCTGCCTGTTTTTCCACCGAAATACCATTTTGGACAACTTCGGCAGGAAGACTCGATTCCGCCAGCTTGATACGGTTCTGTATTTCTACCGCAGCCAAATCAGGATCTGCTGAAATATCGAATGTTACAGTTGCCAAGAAACCTCCTGAGTTGGAGCTGTTCGACTCCATATAAAGCATACCAGGAGTACCGTTAAGTTCCTGCTCTATCGGTGTAGCAACAGCCTGCGATACAGTCACGGCACTTGCACCCGGATAAGATGCACTGATCTTCACTACCGGAGGAGTGATTTGAGGGTACTGGTCTATCGGCAACATTTGCAGTCCGATAATACCCACAATAACTATTAATATAGAGATGACAGCCGAAAAGACCGGTCTGTCGATAAAGAAACTCACTTTCATGAATCGTAAAGTTTAATGGGTTAATATGGTTAATCCTCTTTCTGCTCTTCCGACTCTGCCTTCGGAGCCTCACCTACACGGACTTTCAGTCCCGGAGTCAGTTTGTGGTAACCTTCAGTTACAATCATTTCTCCCGGTGCAAGTCCTCTTTCTACTACCATATTATTCTGGAATTCAGGTCCAAGTTCGATAAAACGCTTTTCTACAGTAGAGTCACGGCGCATTACGAAAACATAGGCTCCACCCTTTTCTATAATCAATGATTTTTGTGGAACAACGGTAGCATTTTCACGTACATCAAGCAAAAGTTTTACCTTGGTAAACTGTCCCGGCAAAAGAACATGCTCAGGATTTGCCATTTCTGCACGTACGGAGAATGTTCCGGTTTTCGGATTAACCTGAGGCTCCGCAAAATCTACTACACCTTTCTGTTCGTATACACTGTTGTCGGGCAAAGTAATAGTAACAGTAGGCTGCCATGAGCGAGTAGAATCTTTCTGTCCCAATGTAACATTACGCTCCTTACTTTTCAGATAATCGAGTGCCGTCATACTG
>ENA-OOWO01001048-OOWO01001048.1-human-gut-metagenome-genome-assembly--contig:-NODE-1048-length-18304-cov-36.548578_pt1 | contig 18304 bp, 10 predicted proteins | sample MGYA00241579_ERZ501327 | MGnify/ENA primary metagenome ERZ501327 (study PRJEB25962, sample SAMEA2042836) | human gut metagenome | biome: human gut; feature: human-associated habitat; material: faeces...
AAATACTAATAATTATGAGGACAAGATTCTTAAAGGTTTCTTTACTCTGCGCGTTTTTTGCTGCAGGGGTCTTTGTAACAGGATGTAGTGATGACAATGGATATTCAGATGTCGATGGACAATCTCCTGTTGCTGAGTTGAAGACCACTCATCTTCAGAGTGCGGCTGGACATGACTTCACAATTGAAGGAACACTTACGGATGCAGATGGTATATCTGCTGTTAGATTGACATGTGCAGAATTGTTTTTGGACAAAACTATTGATTTAATTGAAATTTATGGTGAGCCTAAAACTTCTTATAACTTGAGCTATAAGTTTAACATTTCAAAGAACGAAATTGGGGAACAATTTACGGTAAAGGTTACGGTTGTTGATATTGGTGGAAGGGAAACCTCACAAGATGTACTGGTTACAATGGATGGGGATTATGAAAACCCTGTCTTTGTGAAAGCTCCAGGAGAAAAAGCTATTGTTTTGCTGGCAGATGGAGTAACTCCTACATATACTTTAAATGTGAGTGTTACAGATGATCAAGTATTGAAATATTTGGAGATTTTAATAGAAGGTTTACCTGATTATTCTCCTTTGCGTGTCATGGCAGATGGTAAAGGTGAATTAAACTTTAGTAAGAAAATAGAACTTACAAATGAAGTTAAGGACTATAAAATGACTTTTACAGCAGTTGATAATACGGATAAAAGTACTGTGGTAAAAAGTGTGCTTTCAGTTAGTGAATTGCAAGATTTTGAGAAAATGTATTTGGCAGATACTGATGATCTGACAAATGATGTGTTTGGTGTACCGATGGTTATTAATCATACAGGCTCATTTCAATATAAGGCCCGTTATTACAATAAGGAGGAGGGTACTCAAATTTATTTCTTACCTCAAAAAGAATCTTTTGAACCTGTATGCTTTGGACTTAATCTTGAGGACAAAGATAAGCTGACGTATGCATCAGGAAAAGATGGAGTGAATCCGATCGTTTTGGAAACTCCTAATGTGTATTATGAGATTGATATAAATATTAAAGAGGCAACTTACAGCTTAAAAACTTATTCTGTGAGTGAGGCTACCGATCCTATTAATTATGAATATGGGCAGTTGTGTGACATGCCGAGAGATGCTGGAGAACCTCAATTTAACTTCTACATTGGATGGGGTGATTCTCCACAGAATGCGGGAGAGCATCTTTTTGTGCAAGACGCAAATAATCCGCATTTGTTTTATTATCCGGCTGCAGGTGAGACTTGGTCATTGGAATCCGGAGAAGAGATGAACTTTATTATTTCTAATTATCATCCAAATGGTTGGTGGGATCAGGTAGAATGGAGATGTGATAATTCTACAGATATAGAGAAGTTCGGATACTTTAGTAAAGCGGATAATGTTAATCCTAATTGGGAAGGTACAAATCGGAAATGGGCAGACGGTTCTTCCGTACAAGACTACTGGATGAAACCAACTATTACAAAAGGTGGAAACTATCGATTTGAATTTGATGCTCATTTAGGTAGAGGTAAAATTGTCCCTGCAAATTAATTAACCAATAATCATAGAACATGAAAAAACAATTTTTAATTGTGTGTCTATTGCTACTTTCATTATGTAGCTATGCACAGACCCTTACCGTGAAAGGTACGGTAACTTCAGCGTCTGATAAAGAGCCTATGATCGGTGCTACAGTGCAGATCAAAGGAACAGGAAACGGTTCTATTACCGGACTGGATGGTGACTATATATTGACAAATGTTTCTTCAAATGCTGTACTTGTCTTTTCTTCTATCGGATTTGACACACAGGAAATTCCTGTAAATGGAAAAACTGTCATTAATGTAGAGTTAAAAGAAGCTACAGAATTGCTGGAAGAAGTAGTTGTTATCGGTTATGGTACAGTAAAAAAGAGTGATTTGACAAGCTCTATTTCTACTGTAAAAGGAGAAGAGATTACACAGACTGTGACGGGTAATGCCATGGATGCTTTGCAGGGTAAGGTAAATGGTGTACAAGTAGCAAGCGGTGGTGGTCCAGGTACTACTCCTAAAGTATTGATTCGTGGTGTTACTACTGTAAATGGTAGCAATCCGCTTTATGTAGTGGATGGTATGCCGGTAGGTGATAATATCAACTTCTTGAATAGTAATGATATTGAATCAATGGAAGTATTGAAAGATGCTTCTGCAGCGGCTATTTATGGTACTCGTGCTTCTAATGGTGTAATCTTGATTACAACAAAAAAAGGTAAGGCAGGAAAAACTAATATTAATTTCACTACTTCTGTGGGTTTCCAGACTATTGCGAAACCTAAGATGGCAAATGCCAGTGAATATAAAGAAGTGTACAATAAGCGTTATACGAATGATGGTTCTACTTCTAACTGGAATGATACAGGAGCTACTACTAATCCGGGTGGAACTGATTGGTGGGATACTGTCGTAAACAAGACTGCCTTGGTTCAGAATTATGCGCTCAGTGTAGCAGGTGGAACAGACAAATTAGTGTATAACTTTAGTTTAGGTTACTATCGTAACAATTCTCAGTTTGATGTAGGTTATTGGGATAAGATAAACATTCGTTTGAATACAGAATATACTTTTAATAAATATGTAAAGATGGGTGTGGACATAGCTCCTCGTATGGAGTCTTGGGAGGACACTCCAGACCAATTTTCTTCAGCTATGTCGATGGATCCAACGACTCCAGTGTTCAAGCCTGAATCAGAATGGGTAGATAATGTATATAATAATTATCAGCGTTCTTATAATAACCAAACTTGGAACCCTGCGGCTTCAATCGCTCGTTCAAATAGTAACTCACGCGAAATGGGTGCTATTTTGAATGCTTATTTGCAGGTAAATCCAATTCAAAAATTGACTTTACGTACGCAGTTTGGAACAAATGCGCATTTCCGTCGTTCAGATAGCTTTACTCCGGAGTTTAGTTTGGACCCATTGGAAAAAACGGATTTAAGCGAAATCTCTCGTCAGTCACAGGAATGGTTAGATTGGAACTGGACTAATACAATTACTTATGCAGATACTTTTGCAGAGAAGCATAACTTGAATGTGATGGCAGGTTTTACTGCAGAACGTTATGCATGGTATAATACGAAAGCACTGCGTCGTGACTTACCGAGCAATATGGATCAGATGCAGGAAGTTAATGCAGGTAATGCAGATAATGCAGAGGCTTATGGTGAAACGACGTTTAATTCAATGGTTTCTTTCTTGGGGCGTGTAATGTACAATTATGCTAACCGGTATTACATTTCAGCTTCATTACGTGCAGATGGTTCATCTCGTTTCCCAACAGGAAATAAATATGCTTTGTTCCCTTCTGTTTCTGCTTCTTGGCGTGTTATTGGTGAAGAGTTTATGCAAGACCAGTCTCTTTTTAGCGACTTGAAAGTTCGCGGAGGTTGGGGACGCGTAGGTAATCAAAATATATCTGATAACGCTACTTTGACTTTGTTGGACCAGACTCAGTATTATTTTGGAACTTCTCCTACATTGGCAAACGGTTACTTTATTTCTACAGTAGGTAACAATCAGCTGAAATGGGAAACTGTAGAAGACTGGAACGTAGGATTGGATATGTCATTCCTTGATTCTCGTTTAGGTGTCACTTTTGAATATTTCCAGAAGAAATCAAAAGATATGCTTTATCAGAAACAGAATATTTTTGCTATTGGTTATCCGAACTGGAATAGTACAGTATGGATGAATGTAGGTAGCATGAAGGCGTATGGATGGGAACTTGGACTGGATTGGCGTGATCAGAAAGGTGATTTCTCTTACAATATCGGTTTGAACTTGTCTTCTGTACGTAATAAGGCCATTAAATTCTCTGGTGATGGACCGATTTATACAGGTGGATTTAACAGTGATCAGATTATTAGTAACGAAGATGGAGGTTTGATTTCTCGTTTCTACGGATATGTGGCAGATGGTTTGTTCCAGAATTGGGAGGAAGTCTATGCACATACTGATGAGCATGGAACTCTGATTCAGCCTAATGCTCAGCCTGGAGATATTCGTTTTAAAGATTTGAACCATGATGGTAATCTGGATGCAAATGATAAAACTTACATTGGTAATCCTTATCCTGATTTGATGGTGGGTTTGAACTTGGGATTTGCTTATAAGAATATTGATTTTGCAGCGAACTTCTATGGTACAATAGGTAATGATATATTTAATACAACAAAAGGATATTATTCTGGTGCTAATGGACAGAATGTGTGGGCTGGTACGCTAAATACAGCGTGGGATGGAGAAGGTACAAGCAATGATGTTCCGCGCTTGTCATACAATGATTTAAACCTGAACTATCAGCGTGTGTCTAGCTTCTATGTAGAAGATGGTTCTTATCTGCGTTGTAAGTTGCTCCAGATTGGATATACATTGCCTAAACAGTGGGTTAGAGGAGCAAACTTGCGTATTTCATTCTCTGCACAGAATCCGTTTACTATTACCGGTTATTCTGGTATGGATCCGGAACGTCCTATGTTAAATGCAAATGGTAGTGTTATTGAAACAGGTATTGACAACATTGCTTATCCGAATCCACGTACGTTCTTGTTTGGTATAGACTTTAAATTTTAATTCTGAATAACTATGAAACAGCTATTAGCAATATTGACATTGTTTGGCTCTCTGACTTTTACTTCTTGTGAGGATTTCTTGACAGAAGAAGTACGAGGCCAGCAAAACCTTGATACTTATTTTACTACGGCTGATGAGTGCGAGGCTTATATAACAGGCTGCTATCAGGATATTACCTGTGGCGGATGGTGGAACATTAATACCGTTTGGCTTTTGTCGGAAATGTGTAGTGACGATGCTTGGATGGGAAATACTACACAGAGTCAGAGTGATTATATTTCATTGGCACATTACCAAGGTAATGGCGCAAGTAATGGCCCTATTTCCAATTTCTGGCAATATCGTTATAAGGGTATTTTGCGCTGTAATGTTGCTATTGATCGTATTAGCAATACTGAATTGGAAGACAAGGAATTACAGGCACGTCTGGTAGCAGAGGCTCGTTTCTTGCGTGGATATTTCTATTTTGAACTGGCCAGAAACTTTGGAGGTGTTCCTTTGATTACAGAGTTCAAGATGCCGGAAGAGATTCAGGGTATAACCCGTGCGTCATTGGAAAATACTTATAAATTTATTGAGGAGGATTTGATTGCTGCTGCTGAGGTATTGCCGAAGCGTAGTGAATATGCAGATGCTGATATGGGACGAGCTACCAGTGGAGCTGCATTAGGTTTGTTGGGTAAAGTTTATCTCTATCAGGAAAAATGGACAGAAGCTCGTGATGTATTACAGAAGTTGATTCCGGAATCTGGCTATACCGGTGAAGACGCACAGACTACAGAATATGATTTGCTTCCTAACTTTGGTGATGTATGGGATAAAGATTTCGACAACAGTGTGGAAAGCCTTTTTGAGGTACAATATGAATATCATGCTACTTTGGCTGTAGGAGGTTCGCTTTCTACTGTAACAGGTGCACGTAGCTGTGGTGCTGCTTTGGGTGATGGATGGGCATGGTGTCAGCCTACCGCCAATTTGGAAGCTGCTTATAGTGAGGATGATGAACGTCGTGAATGGACAATCATTAAGACTGGCTGTACAGAAATTAAAGGTGAAACTGAAGAAAATTTCACTAAAATCCTGAATGACAATAAGGAAATATCTGTGTATGATGACTGTGTAGAGAAATATAATCTGCCTGCAAACAGTTTGGTGATTGATCCGTCAGGTCATAAGTCTGGTCGTATTATTCGTAAATATTACCTTCCTTTAAATGATCGTCCTGAGGTATATAATACGGATAAGAGCCCGCTTAATCATCGTATTTTGCGTTATGCAGATGTATTGTTGATGTATGCAGAGGCTTGTAACGAATTGAGTGATGATACTCATGCACAGGCTGCATTAAATAGAGTACGTAATCGTGCTGGACTGAGTCCTGTAAGTGTAACTGGAAATGAACTTCGTCATGCTATTCGTAACGAACGTCGCTTGGAATTGGCTTTCGAACAGAATCGTTTGTACGATATTCGTCGTTGGAAAGACGATAATGGTAAACCGGTGATTGCAAATCTGATGGGTGAAAACGGTTCATTTGTAAAATGGAACACAGATCCTGCTACTCGTGATGCAATGGAGTGGGATAATCAAGGAGAAGCAAGTGATAAGGGTAAGTCATTCCGCGAAGATCGTGATCTTCTTTTCCCGATTCCTTTGTATGAGGTAACTATGTCTAACGGTTCTATCGAACAGAATCCGAACTGGAATTAAAATATAACGGTAATTTAGGTTATATGTATGCCATTCAGAGGAATGTGTATGTCCTCTGAATGGCATTTTTATTTAAAAATCAAGATAATGAAAGGATATTCAATAATATTGGGCTTATTAGCTTTGGCTGCATGTAGTGATAATACTCCAGAAAATCCTGGGGAAGGGGGTGGTGATTCAGGAGAGATTGTCAGTGTGGAGAAGAGCGTGACAATTGATGCTGGACAGACGTTTCAGAAAATGGTGGGATTTGGTGCATCTGACTGCTGGACACCTGCTTATATTGGGAAGTATTGGACTAGTGGACGGGACCGTATTTCCGAACTCTTGTTTTCTTCGGAGATTGTAGATGGGCAACCCAAGGGAATCGGACTTTCTATGTGGCGTGTCAACTTAGGTGGAGGAAGTGCAGAACAGGGAGATGAAAGCGGTATTGTGGACAAATCTCGACGTGCGGAATCTTATTTGACGGATAATTTGTCATTAGACTGGACACACTGTGAAGGACAGCGTTATTTCATGAGTCGTGCAAAAGAGTTTGGTGTCAATAATTATGTTCTTTTTAGTAATACTCCTCCAGTACAGTACACTTTGAATGGTAAAGGATTTTCTCAGAATGGAGGCAGTGCAAACTTGAAAGCAGACTGTTATGATGATTTTGCTGCTTATATGGCAGAGGTTGCCAAACATTATGTAGATGAAGGATTTTCTATCAGTCATATCTCTCCGGTTAATGAACCTCAATATAATTGGGATGGAAATGGTCAGGAAGGTAGCGGATGGAAAAATGATGAAATAGCGAAGCTTGCAAGAGAACTTGATTCGCAACTGACTCAAAAAGGACTTTCTACTAATATTTTATTAGGAGAATCTGGAGATTGGGAGTATCTTTACAAAGTGAAAGACGATGCAAGCCGTAGTAATGTGCTTTCTGCATTCTTTTCTACCTCATCATCTGCTTATGTGGGTGATTTATCGCATGTGGAAAATTTAATTTGCGGACATAGCTACTGGACAGATGGAACATGGGATGGAATGCGTGAGGTACGTAAGAAAGTGGCAGAAGCTGCTACACAATATGGCGTGGAAGTTTGGCAAAGTGAGTGGAGCATGCTGGGAGATAATTATAGTTCGTCTGAATTTGTAGGATATGAAGCAGCTTCGGAAATGGATATTGCTTTGTATATGTCTAAAGTGATTCATAATGACCTGACAGTTGCTAATGTAACGTCTTGGAATTATTGGGTAGCTATGGATGTTTCAAGGTGGGGACAGAAAAACCGTTTCTTGTTGATTTCACTGACACCGAAGGGATGGGCTGGAGATAAGGAAAGTGTGGATAATCTGGAAGAAGAAGGAAGTTTTAATGCAACTGCTACTTTGTGGGTATTAGGAAACTATAGCCGTTTTATTCGTCCTGATTATCAACGAATTTCTGTTACTTTAAATGAGTCTATGAGTTTCTTTGGTTCTGCTTGGATTTCCCCGCAGCAGGATTGTATCGTAGCAGTGTATACAAATTTATCAAGCAAGGGGGTACGCTTAAACGAAACACGTCAAAATTGGTCAGGAGAACTTAAGTCTATAAAAACTTATACAACCTCCGCTAATAAGCAATTGGTTGAGAAGGTTTTAGAAATTGAAGACTCTGTTGTGTTAGATGCGGAGAGTGTGACAACTGTGGTCTATGAACTAAAATAAAAAGTTATATGAAGAACAAGGCATTTTTTACTATTCTTTTGGGGTTGTTGGTGAGTATTGTAGTGCAAGCCCAAGTATCTTTTGGCGAAGCCAAAAAATTTAATGAGAATTGGTTGTTTAGTTTATCGGACGATAGTCTGGGTGCTTCTGTATCGTATAACGACAGTAAGTGGCGAAAGCTGGATTTGCCGCACGACTGGTCGGTAGAAGGACAGCTTTCTCCTTCACTGGCAAGCTGTACCGGTTATTTGCCGGGTGGTATAGGCTGGTATCGGAAACATTTTCAGGTTACCGATAAGGCTGCACGCCATTACATCTATTTTGAGGGAGCATATAACCGCAGTGAGGTTTATTTGAACGGACACCTGCTCGGTAAACGTCCGAACGGATACATATCTTTTATGTATGACATGACTCTCTACCTGAAGGAAGGAGATAACGTGCTGGCAGTCCGTATTGATCATAGCCGTTATGCCGATTCACGTTGGTACACCGGTTCTGGAATTTACCGGGATGTGTGGATGATTTCCGCTCCTGACATTCATTTTGCCCAATGGGGGATAGGCTGGCACGCTACTTCACTGACCGATAAGCAGGCGGTAGTGGCAGTCGATATGGAAGTAGAGAAACATGTGAAGGCCGCTGGCGCATTGGAGGTTTCTGCGGCACTTTATGATGCAGAAGGTACACTGGTAGCACAGGGCCGTAAGAAAGTGGCGGATAAAGCTGAGGGTATTGCGAAAGAAACAGTATCATTGAAGGTGAAGAAGCCTCACCGCTGGAATTTGGATGCACCTTATCTGTACACGCTGAAGACAGAGTTGCTTTGTGACGGAAAACGGATAGATGGCAGTTCAATGAATGTAGGTCTCCGTACGTTGAAGTTCGATGCCAACAAGGGATTTGCCCTGAACGGAGAGTGGATGAAGGTGAAAGGAGTATGTCTGCATCACGATGCAGGTGTACTGGGTGCGGTAGTTCCTCCTGAAGTATGGGAGCGTCGTCTGAGAAACCTGAAAGAGATTGGTGTGAATGCCATCCGTATGAGCCATAATCCGCAGGCACCGGTATTGTATGATTTATGTGACCGAATGGGCTTCCTGGTGATGGATGAGGCTTCGGATGAATGGGAATTTCCGAAACGGAAATGGATAAAGGGATGGAATGTCGGTGAACCAAGCTATGACGGCTCGTTTGATTTCTTTGAAGAATGGATTGAACGGGATGTGACGGATATGGTGCGTCGTGACCGGAATCACCCTTGTATATTCTTGTGGAGCATCGGTAATGAGGTAGACTATCCGAATGACCCTTATTCTCATCCGATTCTGGATGGCACAACCATCAATCAGCCTATGTTCGGAGGATACAAGCCTGATGCGCCGGATGCCATGCGTATCGGTAAGATTGCAAAGCGTCTGGCTGCCTGTGTACGTGCGGTAGATACTTCTCGTCCTGTTACCGGTGCATTGGCCGGAGTGGTAATGTCGAATCAGACAGAATATCCTGAAGCAGTAGATGTAGTAGGATATAATTATACGGAAAACCGTTATGATGAAGATCATGCTACTTATCCTGACCGTGTGATTTACGGTAGTGAAACCGGTGTGGGAATTGAAGCCTGGCATGCGGTACGCGACAAGGAATTTATTTTCGGACAGTTCCTCTGGACGGGTACAGACTATCTGGGTGAATCAGGCAGATGGCCTTCCAGAGGTTTGTATACCGGTTTGCTGGACTTTGGCAGCTTCCCTAAACCACGCGGATACTTCCGTGCTTCGCTTTGGAGTGAAAAACCTGTGACTTACATCGGTACATATCCCAAGCACGACTGGGTATCAATGGATGCATGGGATTTGTGGAACTACGAACCGGGCCAGTTGATTCGGGTAGTTTGTTATACCAATGCACCGCAGGCTCGTTTGTTGCTGAACGGAAAAGAAGTGGGCCAGATGAAGCCTTACGATGATAAGAGTGGTATCATTTACTGGGATATTCCTTATCAGGATGGAGAATTGCGTGCAGAAGGTTGTGATGCAACAGGAAAAGTGCTTTCATCTTATGCCATCAAGACCTCTGGTCGTCCATACGCTTTGCGGGCTACTGTGGATAAGGAAGTCTTGTCACCGGATAAGGCTACTGCACATGTGACGATTGAAGTGGTGGATGAACAAGGTACTATCGTAAAATTAGGCGATAACGACGTAACTTGTCAGATTGAAGGTCCGGCACGTTTGTTGGGACTGGAAGGTTCTAATAACGGAGATATGAGTGATTATACAGATAATCACCACCGTGCTTTCCATGGACGTTTGCTGGCTTATATCCAGACTACAGGTGAGAAAGGTGAAATTCGTGTGAAACTGACTTCTCCTCTTTTGAAAGGAACGGAAGTGGTATTGAAGGCTGAGTAATCCTTCTTAGGCAGTACTCCAGTACTTCCTTGAAAGTACTAAAGTACTGCTTAGGGAGTACTGCAGTACTGGCCTGAAAGTACTGGCAGCGTGCCGGCAGGCTGTCTGAAAAGCGCCTGCCAGCATGCTTTGTTTTCCGGCTGATAGCTTGTTCGTATTTCTGGAACAAGTAGTTTGATTTTATAGGGAAGCCGGATAGTTTAAGTTTTCTTCGGTGAGCTGTTCCAGCACCTCATGCAGGAACTTGGCTGCTTCCCATTTGGCCATGGGAAGATTCATCATCAGGTAGTTTCCGCAGTCTTTTGCACTGGCTCCCGGCACTTCACCTTCATAATCGGCGATGAAGCGGAAGGTTTCTGTCATCAGCGGAGCAATGTCTTTGGATTGTAAATCGCCTTTTACTATCAGGTAGTTTCCGGTCAGACAGCCCATTGGTCCCCAATAGATAATCTTGTCGGCCCATACCGGATGATTGCGCAGGAAAGTCGCTGCTAGGTGTTCAATGGTGTGGATAGCGGCAGGACCTAAGGCCGGTTCACGGTTAGGCTCTTTCATACGAATATCGAAGGTGGTAACGATTTCACCTCCAACTTCATCTTTGCGTGACACGAAAATACCGCGTTGCAAACGAATATGGTCTACTGTAAAGCTTGGTATCTTTTTCATAAAGCGATTATAGTTTGTTGGGTAATGCTTTCAGGAAAGTTTCAGTAACGTGGAAAGAACGGTCGGCCATTTCTCCCCAGAAATTCTGGTATTGTTCAAAGTGCTTGTCGGCTCCCGGAGTGTCACTGATGATGCGGAAACTGATGAAAGGAATCTGATAGAGGTAGCACACCTGGGCAATGGAAGCCGATTCCATATCCACAGCCAGTCCTTCCGGGAAGTTATGCTTGATTTCGTCCAGTTCGCTGCGGTCGGTAATAAACTTGTCGCCTGTACAGATCAGACCTCCGTGGATAGCCGTTTCTGTATCGAGTGAAAGGGCACGCTGGAAGAGGGTTTCATTTCCCTGGAAGAAAGTAGGGAGACCCTGAATCTGTCCGTAGGCATTGCCTTCGCCGCACCATACGTCATGGTACACAATCTGCTGGCTGACTACTACGTCCATCACTTTCAGGCAGGTGTCGATTCCTCCGGCTACTCCGGTGCTGATGATGCAGTCGGGCTGGAAGTTGCGGATAAGTTCGACTGTTCCGGCAGCGGCATTCACTTTGCCGATGCCACATTGCATCAGGATGATGGTATTTTGCTTGATGTTTCCTTCAATGTAGGTGAAGGGGCCTTCTTTGCGTTCAGTCTTGTTCTCGAGTTGATTAGCCAGTTGCTTCTGTTCGGAAGACATGGCCGTAATGATTCCTATTTTCATGCGTTAAAAAAGATTTTCAGCGACAAATTTACGACTTTTCAGGCAGTATTGTGTTATCTTTGCCTGCCGAAAACATTAATTATGAATAATATGAACTTGTTCAAGAAACTATTACCCGATGTAGTGGTAATCGTGCTTTTTGCCCTTATTTCGTTTGCGTATTTCTATCCTGCGGTAAATGAAGGACGAATTCTGGCTCAGCATGATGCAGTAGCTGGCATCGGTTCTGGACGTGAAATGAGTGAATACCTGGAGAAGACGGGTGAGCGTACGCGCTGGACAAACTCCATTTTTGGAGGAATGCCTACCTACCAGATGTCTCCGAGCTATGACTCTACTGATACGTTGGGCTGGATTCAGCAGGTGTACCATCTGTTCCTGCCTACTTACGTGTGGTATGTGTTTGTCATGCTGCTGGGCTTCTACATTCTTTTGCGTGCATTTGATTTTAAGGTGTGGATGTCGGCCTTGGGTGCCATTATCTGGGCGTTCTCGTCTTATTTCTTCATTATCATTGCGGCCGGTCATATCTGGAAGTTTGTAGCACTGGCTTATATTCCTCCTACCATTGCCGGTATGGTGCTGGCTTATCGTGGTAAGCTGTTGGCTGGGGGGATTGTGACAGCCTTGTTTGTGGCCTTGCAGATTGTGGCTAACCATCCGCAGATGAGTTACTATTTCTTGTTTGTCATGCTGTTCATGGCCATTGCGTATGGGGTGATGGCATGGCGGGAAAAGAAGATGCCTCAATTTATCAAGGCCAGTGTGGTACTGGTAATTGCCGGCCTGTTGGGTGTGTGTGTGAACTTGTCAAACTTGTATCATACGTATGAGTACAGCAAGGAGACCATGCGCGGCAAAAGTGAGCTGGTAAAGGAGAATAGTGCAAACCAGACCAATAGTGGATTGGAACGAAGCTACATCACACAGTGGAGTTATGGCATTGGAGAAACTTTCTCGTTGCTGGTTCCGAATGTGAAAGGAGGGGCCTCTGTTCCTTTGGCTCAAAATGAGAAAGCCATGGAGAAGGCCGACCCTAACTATATGGGATTGTATAGTCAGCTAGGACAGTATTGGGGTGAACAGCCGGGTACTTCCGGTCCGGTATACGTAGGTGCCTTTGTCATGTTCCTCTTCATTCTGGGGTTGTTTATTGTAAAAGGACCGATGAAGTGGGCATTGGTGGGTGGAACCGTATTCTCCATATTACTTTCCTGGGGACATAACTTTATGGGCCTGACGGATTTCTTTATTGACTATGTGCCCATGTACAGCAAGTTCCGTGCGGTATCTTCTATTCTGGTCATTGCAGAATTTACCATACCGTTGTTGGCCATTATGGCGTTAAAGGAAGTGGTAGAACGTCCGCAGTTGTGGAATGAATCACGTAAGTCGTTCTACATTACTTTTGCTCTGACGGGAGGTCTTTCTTTGCTGTTTGCATTGGCTCCAGGCTTCTTCTTCCCTTCGTATGTGTCTTCTGCCGAGATGAATGCTTTGCAGAATGCGATTCCGGCCGATCAGCTGGCTCCGATTTTAATCAACCTGGAAGAGATACGTAAGTCCATCTTTACTTCGGATGCCTGGAGAAGCTTCTTTGTCGTATTGATAGGAGCTGTGTTGTTATGGGGATATTGTGCGGGAAAGCTGAAAGCACAGTTGCTGGTTGGTTTGCTGGCTTTGCTTTGTCTGGTAGATATGTGGAGTGTAAACAAGCGCTATCTGTATGACGAGCAGTTTGTGGCAAAGGGCACAGAAATGCAGCCTTTCCTGGAACCTTCGGAGACAGACAAGCAGATACTTCAGGACAAGTCTCTGGATTATCGTGTATTGAATCTGTCGGTCAATACCTTTAATGAGAACAATACAGCCTACTGGCACAAAAGTATTGGAGGGTATCATGCAGCGAAGCTTCGCCGTTATCAGGAAATGATTGATGAGCACATTCAGGGTGAAATTACGGCCCTGTATAAGACTTTACCCTCGGTAGGAGCTGATTTAAGTCAGGTAGGCGATACGTTGACTCCGGTGCTGAATATGCTGAATACACGTTATTTCATCATTCCGTTGCAGCAGGGCAAGACTATTCCGGTATTTAATCCTCATGCATTGGGCAATGCCTGGTTTGTTAACGAGGTGCAGTATGTGAACAATGCCAATGAAGAAATAGAAGCGTTGCATCAGGTAAATCCGGCCCACGTAGCAGTGGTAGATAAAAAGTTCCAGAACGAAGTGAAAGCTTCTGCAGGTGCAGACAGCCTGAGTACTATTGTATTGGCAAGCTATGAACCTAATACCTTGAAATATGAGGTAAATTCTCCGAAGGGCGGTACGGTAGTCTTTGCTGAGATTTACTATCCGGGATGGCGTTCGTTCATTGATGGAAAAGAGGTATCGCATGGTCGTGCAGATTATATCCTGCGTGCGATGAATGTGCCTGCCGGGAAACATGTGATAGAATTTACTTTCGACCCGCAATCACTCCATGTGACGGAAACTATTGCTTTCATTGCATTGGGCATATTGGGCTTGGCAATATTGGTCGCCATTGTGCTGGCTCTAAAGAAAAATAAGAAGTAAACAGGCCGGGAAGTTTGTTTGAAGAAATAAAAGCGTTCCAGTGAAGAGGCTCAGGCCACTTAACTGGGACGCTTTTTAGTTTTCAGGGCCCGGATGACAAACCAGGCATGACGCAGCACGGTAGATACTACACCGTAATGCTTGCACATGATGCGGAAACGTTCTTTTAGGGAAGCTTTGTGGTTACGTGTAGTCATTCCTTCATTCAGGTAGTCAATAAGCACCAGATGAGTGTGGTGGAGTACCTGGCTTTTCTTCATGATGCGGATGCACCAGTCAAAGTCTGCTGAAAAACGATAATGAAGGTTGTAGGGCTCTACAAGGTCACGTCGTGCGAAGAAAGCCTGGTGACATACGAGCATGCCTTCCTTGAAACTTTTCCAGTTCAGGTTTTCTGGAGGAGCCAGGCGGCGCATGTGCAGGAAGTGTCCTTCTTCGTCCACAATGGCTGTGTCACCATATAGCACATCCGGAAGTGTGGACTCTGTAATGGAGTGTACCATCAGCTGGAGAGTATCATCCTCATGCAGTTCGTCGCCTGCATTCAGGAAGCAAAGGTAATCACCGGTGGCCAGCTTGATTCCCTTGTTCATGGCATCATACAGTCCTTTATCCGGCTCACTGATTACGGTATGTATATGTTCCTTGTATTGTTCAATGATTTGTAAAGTTCTGTCCTTGGAACCTCCGTCCACGATGATGTATTCCACATTTTTGTAGGTCTGGGTGATGACACTCTGAATAGTGTCTTCCAGTACGGCTCCGGCATTATAGGTAACCGTGATGATGGAAAACTTCGGATGTAAATGATGAATGTTATGCATTTTTTCCGGTGATGTGGTTGTATATTTGAATGTATTGGCTGGCTACAGTTGCTTCAGAGTAGGTTGTCACGGCCTTGCGATAGGCTTCGGAACTTAATGTTTCGTAATCTCCCTCTGTCAGCGTCCAGCAAATGCCGTTGGCCAGGTCGTCAGCCGATTTATATTGGGCCACGTAGCCATTGTGTAAATGGTCAATCATTTGCGGAATACCCCCTACATTAAATCCTACACAGGGAATGCCGCAGGCCATTGCCTCGACAATGGTATTTGGTAGGTTATCCTGCAAGGAAGGAGTGACGTAGAGGTCGACGGCATTGTATATATCTACCAGCTCTTTTTCATTGCTTACGTAATTCATGGGATAGATAGGGAAGGGGAAAAGTGATTTGCACTGTTCGGCCTGACTTCCTAATACCACTACTCCTAATTGCTGACTCAATTCCGGTTCCTGTTGAGCCAGCAGTTTGCATGCCTCAATCAGGTAGTCTATTCCTTTACGCTTATCCGTAATCTTCATGGAGCCGAACAAAAGAAGCTTCTTGTCGGCAGGTAGATTCAGCTTCTCGCGTGCGAATTTCTTGGTACGTGGTTTGAACAGATTAGTATTAATCGCATTAGGAATGTTTGTAATGGTGTGTCCTTGCAGCAGGCTGCTTCTGCGTGCCATAGATTCCAGCCATCGGCTACAAGCTATAAACGTAATGGGAGCCGTAGCGTAGAGCTTTTGCTTTTTATGGAACGTCTTTTCCGACAAGTCATGATGATGAGGCTTCAGTAGAAGCGGACAGTCATGACATTGTGCAGTGTATTTCTCGCATTCTCCGGAATAATGGCAGATACCGGTGAAAGGCCACATGTCGTGCATGGTCCATACTACAGGTTTCCCGGAAGCAAGAATGCGCTGGATATCTTTCAAGGAAAGCATGCCTTGGTTAATCCAGTGCAGGTGAATCACATCTGCCTGACGGAACTCCGGTAAGGAGGTAATATCTGTACCCGTGTTGGCAATATCCATCGCAAAAAGGTTATGCCGTTTGAAGCCGTTGGCTGCCCAGATGACAATTCGTTCCCATGTGAACTGCCAGATTCTGCGCCATGATTTCTTGAGGGCAACCACTGTCACCTGATCGGTTTGCTTGTTACGGACCAGCATCTTGGCTTTTATTCCGTTGTTCTTTAAAGCTTCCATCAGTCGGTTGGCTGCGATGGCAGCTCCTCCGATGCGTTCTGCGGTATTGATGATCAGTACTCTCATTAGTCTGTCGGCTTAATTTTATTGCAAAGGTACATTATTCTTTTTTGAAAGCATGCTACCGGTTAAATCTTTTTAGCAGGACTTCCGAAAGTTCACGGCTGTAATTTTCCAGGTTGTAGGTCGTTTCTGCAAGTTTTCTACCGTTTTCTCCCATTTTGAGGGCTTGTTCCGGATGGTCATGCAGATATTGTAAAGCCTTTTCCCATCCTGCCACATCACCGTAATCTACTAACATACCGGCTTGTTCCAGTTCCAGATTCATTTCAAAGTTGGTGTTTCGGGTTGAAATGATTGGAAGCCCGAGTGCCAGTGCCTCTACCAGCGTAGTTAGTCCGACAGTGTAAGGATAGTTAAGGCAGGAAATGACGACAACTTTTGAGCGAGCTACCTCCAGTGCTAACTGATACGGTATGATACCTTCTACTATGTGGATATGGATATTGTTTTTCCCTTGAAACCGGTTGGTGATTTCCTCATATTTCTGGTCACCGTTAGCTGGGGAAGTATAGAGGTCGAATTCCAGTCCGGTATGGCTGAAAGCCTGGAGTAAGGTTGCCAGATCTCGATTTTCCTTTCCTGTAGAGATGAACTCTTTGTCTTTCGCCTCATTCCGCATGCGGTCGTAGAAGTCCAGATCGGCCCCCCAATGGATAAGGTACATGTCTTTTTCTTTTACCTTTCCAGTTTTCAGGGAATCGTCTATTAATGCCTTGCTGAAAAAGAACATACAGTCTATACCCTTATAGAAAAGGCGGGAAAGAAGATTTTTCAGCCAACCTTTGCTTTGGGGGACGGCTTGGTGATGCCAGACGGCTATTGGTTTACGGAACAGGCCGAGAGCTCGTAAGAATATGAGAAGTTCCAGTCCCCGGTAAGAGGTGCCATAAACTACATCATAATTTTCTTTACACCTCAGAATGGCGTGTAGGTTATACCACATCAGTTTCCAGCGTGAGGTGAAATGTTTGTATGGGTGAAGCACTGGGTCAATCCCGTTTTTAGGGAAGTGGGTAAGTCCGTATAGGATATGTCCAGGATGTGTATGCTCCTTCCATTCTTTTAGGGCAGAAGCAATAGGTCGGGTGTGGTAATAGTATATTTTCATGCGCCGAAGTCTCCTTTCAATGTACGTTTGATGCGTCGTATGGCCTTTGCCATGAATGAATTGGTGCGGGCATAGTAGCGGACATAGGCATTACGTGCCTGTATATTTTCTTCTATAGGGGAAATCTTTTTTACAGGAAGTCGCTCCATGTACAATTCGGATGCGTACAATCCTCCTCCGCCGCAGTTGGTACCGCTTCCATCGAATCCTTCGTTTTGCACCAGCGATTTCCCGACGTTAAGCGAGAGTATGCCTTTTAGAAAAAGTGAAGCATTCCAGCGAATGGCCCATGAATTATTTTTACCTTCAATTTGCCGGCGCAGCATACGGGTGTAACCATATTTGCCGTTAAAGTCGAAGGTATAGGTAAGCTTTCTGCTTTCCAGTTCTGTCAGCAGTGCCTTTCCGTCGGCATTGAAATGTTTCCAGGCGCGGTCCCAGGTACCCCAACCCCAGCTTCCGGTCCATTTAATGAGAAAAGTATCGGGCAGGGAGGGGTCATGAGTAAAATCACAGGCCTGGATATGACCTACCCGCTCTTCATCACGATAAGTTTCCAAGGCATCATTCATGAACTGCAGGAAATGAGGGGCCACGACGAGGTCGTCTTCCAGTACGATGACACGACCGTAACGGTTTATCAGGGTTGTCACTCCATCGATGATACTACGGGCGAGTCCCCAGTTTTCCGCACGTTCGGTAATGGTTATTTTCTTGAATCCTTGTATTGACCGGATAAA
>ENA-OOWO01001058-OOWO01001058.1-human-gut-metagenome-genome-assembly--contig:-NODE-1058-length-18194-cov-6.741827_pt1 | contig 18194 bp, 19 predicted proteins | sample MGYA00241579_ERZ501327 | MGnify/ENA primary metagenome ERZ501327 (study PRJEB25962, sample SAMEA2042836) | human gut metagenome | biome: human gut; feature: human-associated habitat; material: faeces...
GAAAGTTGTATGGCAATATTTTCGGACAGGGGTTCGACTCCCCTCATCTCCACCACAGTTAGTCCAATTCTTTGGGTTAAAGATTGGTGAGATAAACAGAAAGCGACTAATGATTTTGAGGTCATTAGTCGCTTTTTTATGCTTTTTTAGGTATGATTTTGTGGTATTTGGTGTAATCACCCTTAGTGACGAAGGGTGCAGCATTGAGAATAATTTCAGCACGATTCTTAAACACAAGAACCTTTTCAATGAAGGTTTCGACTATTCGGCGTCTTGATGGGAAACCGTCCTGTTTCATTAAAGCCTTAGCTTTGTCGATTAAGGATTTCAGATGAGATTCGCTGATGGGAGTAATAGCATTTTGTTCAGTAATCTCACGACGCCGTTGTTCAAGGGTGTTTTTTTGTTTTTCTAATTCGGTCAGATGGCTTATGAGGGCATGGCTGGTACAGTTTTCTAAAGCCAAAAGAATGTTATTAATGGCTTTTTCGATACCAGCTATTCTCGTAGATAAATCACGTATTTGCTGGGTTACTGTTGCATTGGCGGCGGCAAGAGCTGTATCATAACGGGCCAATAGGCTGGGAAACAAATCCTTGTGAAAAATAATAGATTGAATATATTCGATGACAGAACCCTCGATGTAATCCCTGTTAATAGCACCATTATCACAGGTACGACCCACTTTATTCTTGCGGCTATCACAGCGATAAGTGATGTTTAGTTTACCACTTCTTAGTACAGTGCGATTACCCGCATAGGCGCTGCCACATTCACCACATCGAATCAATCCAGAGAGGAGATAGTTTTCTTTATAGGTTTTTGCATGCTTGTTTTTGCGGTTATCGAGGATTTTCTGCACGTTATCAAAGAGTTTCTGTGTGATTATAGCAGGAATACCATTTGGTACTATTATAGGTTCCGGATTGTAAAGGTGATTGTTGCGGGTTTTGGTAATATAATCAGCACTTGCTACACGGAAATAGACATAGGTACCAGCATATCTAGGATTTCTGAGAATTTCATAAAGACTATTGCGTTGAAAATAGTTCCCTATTTTTGTTCTGTAACCGTTAGCATGCAATCTATCGATTATTTCCTGATAAGGGTAATGGTTTTGCGTCATTTCGAAGATTAGCCTTACAGCAGCAGCTTCTTCTTTGTTGATGACGTATTTTTTCGTTTCGGGATCTATATCATAGCCTAACGGTGGGATACCACCGTTAGACTTTGCACGCAGGGCGTTTTCTTTGAGACCCTTTTTTACTTCCCGAGAAAGATTACGGCTGTAAAATTCAGACATGGCTTCGATCATACCTTCCATTAAAGCTCCTTCAGGACTCTCTGGATCGTATTGCTCTATTACGCTGATAAGTTGTACACCATTGTTCCTTAGCTTTATTCTATAACCAATCATATCGGCCCTGTTGCGGCTGAAACGATCTAGTTTGTGGACGATTACAAACCGAAACTCGTGTTTGTTGGAGTCTTCAATCATTTTTTGAAATTCCTCGCGAGCATCGCTGGTAGCGCTTTTCGCACGGTCAGCATATTCGTGGATAATATCAATGTTGTATGCCTGGGCAAATTCATTGATAGCTCTTTGCTGGGCCTCTATGCTTTCTTCTCTTTGGTTATCTGAAGAGAATCTGGCATAGGATACAGCTGTAGGCTCAATGCCGCGATTACGCAGCATCTTCAAGGTTTCTGTCAAGTTCATAGTAGGTGCCTCCTTCATCAATATTCATTAATAAGTCAACTAAAAAATCCAGAGCTTCATTACTCAGCTGAAATTCAGCGGCTTCTGAAACTGCTTTAGTAGCTAATGATTCTTGGTTTACTCGCTTTTGAATCATCTTTCTTTTCCTCCTGTTGATTATTATTGCTGCTGAATGTGTAATTATTTTCAGTAGCAAATCATATTAATAATATATATTTATCCAACCAGTAAAACGCACCTAGCTATAAGGCTTTCATCGATAGGCCTAATACCGCATAGGATAGCCATAGAGGTCTGATAAGCTTTGGTCTATATATAAGTATAGGAGGAAATATAAAAACGCACAAAAGCGGTATTCAGCCGTTTTGAAGCATGGTCGAGATAGCCATTTTTGGGTATATTTTCGAAGGTATAGCCAGTCGATCTTTGCTATCTCGGGGTGAGCCCATAAATGGTTACTATATCCTACCTACCATCTGAAGGCATGGTTATAACGGCTAGGATATACTGGACATTTGCAACTAGGCGAGAAAAATACAAAATCGACGATTTTCATTAAATTGCTCCCTTATTCGTAGTTTTATACTTTTTTAATTGTCAAAACTCATAACTTACCTATCAGTAATAAGCATAGTCCATTGAAGTCTTGTGATTTGTCCATAATGAGTATTATTCCTTTTTGCTATAATTTAAATACATATCCATTCTGTTGTAAAAAACGTAATTTTAAATTATTAGAACATATATAATTACTATGTAATAATTATTACAATAATTATTACTCTTCTCTCCCCAAGAGTTTTTGATGGTGCTAATCAACTCTTGGGGGATTTTCTTCTGCCATCATCTCTGTATTGCGGAAGGGAGCGTCAAAAATATATTTTAATAGGAGGCATATACATGTGTAATTATGCTGTCAACTCGATCACGTTTAGTTCACGTAACAGCAAGCTGTTGAAAGAACTGCACAAAAAAGTACTGGCTTGTTATGATGCTATGTCTGATGGGAAAAATTTGGTCAAGGATCTTTTAAAGGCCCATGGATACATTGTACCGTTCAGAGTAAACAGTACAGACCATGTTAGCGCATGTGATGAATTTATCACTAAAAAGAGTCAAGTATATTTCTTCCGCTGTGAAACCACCACCGCTTGGGAAGATAACATGGCTCCCATCATCATCCTTCTTTCAGAGAAGTATCATGATGAAATCCACCTTTCCTTCTGCAGTGAAGAACCAGGAAACGATATCTATTTGGTGAAGGACGAAACTGGAGTGTTCTATCCAGACCGATTTAAGGTTGATTGGTGCCTTGATGATAACTACGAAACGGAATACTTCACAACCTTCCTCGATATGTACCACTATCTAAAGGAATACTTTCCTAAAGCAGCTTTTTGCTACCATGATTCTATAGAGGATATTAAATCAGCGATTGACCAGATGTATGGAGATACTGATGATGAGTATTTCGTGAACATTAATGTGTTCCGTGACTACTATAATGCTGAGGCGGAATATATAGTGTCAAGGGAGGCTGCATAAATGGGTGCTGTCAATTTTGTATGTCCCAATCATGATGTTGTCCCTATTTCCCAATGCCTGTCCTTGTGTCCGCATCATATCCGTTGTATGGGAAAGCCGACCTTAGAAGCCGTTGCCAATTCTGTAAAGGATAGGAAGTTGGGGAGAAAGTATTCGGTAACAGAACTGATTTCCGGAACAAGAGAGATTTTTCTCAAAAAGACGAGCGATTATTCCGTTAATCCTCAGAGCCAAATTTTTGCTATGCATGGTACCGCTGTTCATTCAATCTGTGAACAGCATTCCCCTTCTTTTGCTATTACTGAGCTTCGCCTGAGTAACGAAATATTTACTGGACAGATTGATGCCTATGGAGACCTTCTGGGTAATGGGAAACATATCCTCCTTGATTATAAGGTCACTTCATCATATAAAGCTGCAATAGCATTAGGCTTCTATAAGGTAGATGAACCTACGGGTGAAGTATACAAAACAGGTATTAAGAAGGGTCAGCCAAAGACTAGAAAGGTTGTAAAAAAAGACGGGGTTAGGCATCTCTTTGAGTGGGCTGTCCAGCTTAATGCGTATCGCATGCTTTTAGAGGAGCACAACTTTCCTGTTGAGGAAATGTACATCCAGATGTATGTCCGTGACTACTCCTTGCGCATTGCCAGCGAAAGAAATATCAATCAACCAATATATCTCTTGAAGATTAATAGAATCAGTGATACATGGTTGAAAAGGTATTTTTTGGAAAAGAAGGATAGGCTTGATTATGCGTTGAAGAATAATATCCTTCCTCAGTATTGCTCAGGCAGGGAATCATGGGGAGGACGAAAGTGTAGTGAATACTGCAACGTATTTGATGTGTGTAATAAAGCTTATCAGGCTTCTCTTGCTATGGATGCTGATAGCCATGCAGCATGATAGAGGGGAAACTAATACTACTAGATTAAGAAATGAGGTAACGATTTGAATGACTAAAAAACAACTTTTGCAAGCATTGTCTATTGTGGAGGAAGACGCAGAGGTAACTGCAATTTTCCAAGGTAAATATTCGACTAGGTATCCAGCATTAGTAAATGGTATCAACATTGTGTTTATTAACAGCACTCCTCAGGCAGAACTCCTGCTGAGCGAAGTGGTTCATGAGGAAGCTGCTTAAAGTATTGAACGACCATAAAGGACTACTCTTATGATAGGGTAGTCCTTTTATTTTTTCTGTTTTTGAGAAAGGATGAGGAACATGGACAATACAATTCCTTTATTGACTCCAAACGATGTGGAGCTGAGGGTTTCACAAATCCAGCAGACAAGCTACGGTATCTATGTAACTCTACTTTGTTACAAAGATGCTAGATGCGATATGCGTATCCTGGATTCTGTGTATGGGCCCATGAATTGGCAGCGTAGCCATGAAATGATTGGTGGGAATTTGTTCTGTACGATATCAATATGGGACAAGGAAAAACAGCAATGGATCAGTAAACAGGATGTCGGCGTGGAGAGTAATACCGAAGCGACTAAGGGCCAGGCTTCGGATGCCGAGAAACGGGCAGCTTTCAACTGGGGTATAGGCAGAGAACTATATAATGCTCCCAACATCAGATTCAAGCTGAATGAGAACGAAGTATTTGTAGGGAGCAATGGTAAGCCTAAGACATTTGCAAAGTTCCGTGTCAGCCAAATGAACTACGACAAGGAAAGTGGTGAATTTATAGAGTTTGTAGTGGTTGACGAAAATAATGTTACTAGATTTGAAATAGATAAAAATAGTAGTTGCCGCCACTCCCGCCACCCCGCCACTGCTGCACAAACCTATTCAAATCAAACACTTTCAACTTCTGAAAGGGACAGTGTAATTCGCTGCTGCCTGTGTAATGCACCAATAAAATCGGAGAAAGTGATAGATTTTGCAATAAAGAGGTTTGGCAAGGCCCTCTGTTATGATTGCCAAAAGAAGGCAAACCAAGGTGGTGAGAGAGTATGATTGAAATAAAATCTGTTGGCGATATTAAAACTCTAGAGAAGAAGGCAGTGCCAAAGCAGATAGTAGAACTCATAACTGATGAGTTGAAGGCAATTCATGCTTGGTCTGATGAAGATAAAGAGTACTCCTTTGAAGAGTTTAATACCGATATATTTGATTATGGGTATATAGTCCTTTTGGAAGGCAATGAGAGCCGCGAGGATTATATTTACCTTGGGCTAAGTGAGGGCTTAGATGGTGTTATTCCTGAGGCATCTCACAATTACTACTTCGCTGGGCAAAAGTGGACCAAGCTGATTGTAGTATACAATGATTCGTATACAATGTCATTTTGGCTGAAGAACTGTGATATTTTTGATAGCTATGCGGACGAGCAAAAAAATAGTGATGCTATGGATATTCCCAGTACAGAGAGCATTTTTTAGTGAGGTAATGGTTAATGAAAACAGATATGACAGTTGAACAACTGGTTTCTAAGGTTAATGATTTAGCTCTGATAAAAAGGGACTACTGTGTTGATGCCAATAACTTGGTTGTACATTCTGATTGTATGGGGAGCAAATTATGCATTGGTGATAGTTCCTATATAATGCAGGAGAATGCAAAAAAACAACTCGCTTCATTGTGTAATATCCCATATTCCTACATCAATCGTATTGGAGGCAGGCACCCTGAGCTTGTGGACATCAATTTCAATACTGCTTTACAGGATATAAGTAGTACAAGACTCATACGCACAGTTGGACAGTACGCTCGGGCCGTTCTCAGTGACAAATATAGGCGGTTTGAAAACGAGGATGTGCTGAAAACCCTGCTCCCCATGCTTGAAAACTATAAGGGGCTTTCTGTTGTTTCATCCTCATTGACTGATGCAAAAATGTATTTAAAGGTTGTGTCAGCTAAAGAAGAGGCAGAAGTGAGGGTGGGTGATGTTATCCAGTTTGGAGCTTTAATTACGAATTCCGAGGTTGGTATGGGAGGAATAGCTATTACCCCTTTTTGTCTTAGGTTGGTATGCACCAACGGAATGACCTTGCCGAAATACAACAAGTCGGTACGTCATATACATCTTGGGAAAAGATTCAGTACTATTGAAGAGTATGAGGCTAGTACCGTGGATGAAGATGACTTGTTCAGCCGAGTAAGTATTTCTTTGCTTTCCGCTCTGGACCCTTTGTACTATATGAAGGTCATTGAGAAGATGAAGCTTGCTGCTGAAATAAGAGTAGTTGATTATCAAGATAGCATCGATAAGGTGGCGAAGCATTTTGGCCTTGATGAAGAAGAGCGTTTGCGTATTATCCACCACTATTTGGCTGAACACGATACTACTTTGTATGGTCTTGTAAATGCTGTCACCCGTTCTGCACAGGATTCTTTGACGTATGTAAGAGCAACTGAGTTGGAGAAGATTGGTAGCGATATTCTTTATGAAGGTGTGAAGGCTTCTAATCGTGGTGATGAATCAGAAGTATTTGGTTTATTGAGCTAGTACTACTAAACAAATACAAAGTAATAAAAGGCCCACATTGCATCATGTTTTTGATGAATGTGGGCTTTTTTCTTACATGGACATTTTCTGTCGCATAGTGACATTTTATGGCAATAGGCGAATAATGTTCTTTATATAGCATATAATGTCAACATATAGAACGTCTACTTGGCCTATTATATGGCATAATATAAGTAAGAACGAAGGAAAGGATGAACGTATATGTTCGCCATGGAATATAAAAAAATAGGGCTCAATGTTCTTTTCTACAGGCGAGCTAAAGGCTGGACTCAGCAGCAGCTTTCTACACAGTCATCTGTATCGAGGTCAAGGATATCTGATATCGAACGAGGCAGAGAAGCGATTAAACTGGAGACCCTTATGATGTTGGCCAATGCTTTGGAGATTGATTATAGGGTACTCTTGGAGAGCAAAGAGCAATAATAAAAAAGTTTTGGGAGGGAACTATTATGCAAGAAACTCAATTTAAGGAAGAGAGAATAATCATTAGCCTTAACCCCGATTTTAATCCGACAGGCAACAAGCATCCGAATACCATCAAGAAAGAAATGAAGTCTGACCCTGATTTTCTGGAACTGTCTGAAGATGAACAAAAAGCCTTATTCAAAAAGGTGGACAGCTTAATCAGCACTATGGATGATATTAAGAAATATGGCACTCTTAGTGAAATGGTTGAAGAAGCTTCTCATTGGAACTGCAGTGGCGTTCCGTATGGTAAGGACTTGATTTTGGATAACTTTAATAAAAAACTTTGTTATACTGAAGATGAATATGTTGCCTTACATGGTGGATGGGATCGAATTTGGAGTGGAGGAATACATGTTCCGCTGCACCTAGGCGAGAGAGACTTCATATATAAAGATGGCGTAGTATTGAATGCAGGAGAAAAAATCATGTCTGTTGGGGTGTACCATACTAGACTGCTGGCAGATCCTAGATATGTACCTATTTGGGATATAGTAATGCCTTTCACCGGAAGAATATTTGCGCTTACTGACATTAAAGATCCAGAAATGAATTGTGATAGCTCTAAAAAAGATATGCACAAACAATGGAATGAGGACATATTTATAATCGCGGGGCGCAACGAAACTAGAAAGGAAGTTATTGCTTGGTACAAGAAATCCACTGGTAAAATTCCTTCATATAAGAGCGCTGATGAGTTAAAGGAAGAAAAACAGGCATCAGCCAATAAGGTAAATAAGTTTGCCAGCAAATGGGGCATATAATTCTGAGTATAGAACTCCTGGATTTGAATATCCAGGAGTTTTTTCAAAAGTGTGATATACTTATGAGTAGGCCATTACTCAGAACGAGGTGAGGAAGAATGCGTTGTAGCAAGTGTGGTAACAACATTCCTGATTGTTGTTCATTTTGTTATATTTGTGGTACAAAAGTAAAGAAGCAGAGCGCTAATGTAGCGGGTACTGTATATTCCAATGTGAGCAACGCCAGCACGGTGTCAGGCGAAGTAAAATATGGTGCTACTAGGGGACATGGCTTTGCCGCTGAACGTGCAAATCATCTGTATGACACAGTTACAGGAAAGGATGCACATATCGTTGGAGATGATAATGCCAAAAACGGAGCAGATAGATTGGTTGATGGCGTAAGCATACAAAGCAAGTACTGCAGTACTGGTTCAAAATGCATCAAAGAGTGTTTTGATGAAACGGGTAAGTTCCGCTACTTGAATGCTGATGGTTCACCCATGCAAATAGAGGTGCCTTCTGATAAATACGATGATGCGGTTCGAGCTATGGAAGAGCGGATTCGCAGAGGACAGGTTCCTGGCGTAACTGATCCAAAGGAAGCAAAGAACATTGTCCGCAAGGGACATTTTACCTATGAACAGGCTAAGAATATTGCAAAATTTGGTACTGTAGAGTCGTTGTCATATGATGCCGTTAATGGTGCTATCATCGGGGCAACTACGTTTGGGATTACTACAGTGTTATCTTTTGCTGTGTCAGTATGGAATGGTAAAAACTTCGATGATGCATTACATGATGCTGTAAGCAGTGGCCTTCAAGTTGGTGGTGTTGCTTTTGCAACTGCTGTATTGGCTGGACAATTGACCAAAGCAGGTGCCTACGGATTGGTAGCCAATACATCTGAACAGATTGTGCGCATAATGGGGCCAAAGGCTTCTTCAGTTCTGGTAAATGCTTTCAGAAGTGGTACCAATATATATGGAGCTGCAGCCATGAAGAGCGCCCAGAAGCTTTTGGGTAGCAATATAATCACTGGCGTGGCTTCAGTGGTTGTACTGTCAACCTTTGATGTTGTTAACATATTCAGGGGAAGAATTTCTGGAGCCCAACTATTCAAGAATCTGGTTAATACAAGTGCCTCGGTAGCAGGAGGTACTGCTGGATGGGCTGCCGGAGCTTCAGCAGGTGCTGCTTTGGGTTCTTTCGTTCCTGGAATAGGTACGGCTATCGGCGGAGTTGTGGGCGGACTTTTTGGTGCCTTTGCTGGTGGTAGTGCGGCTGGAAAAGTTGCTTCTGCGGTTACAGATGAGTTTATAGAGGATGATGCCAAAGAGATGGTGGGCATTATTGAAGATGAATTCCAACTCTTGGCAGTAGATTACTTACTCAATCAATCCGAAGCTGAGGAGGCTGTGGAGTACTTGGCTGGGGAAATTACAGGAGCATCGTTAAAAGATATGTATGCCTCCAGTAATAGACACGCTTTTGCAAGAAAGCTGATTGTTCCTAATATCGAACGTGTAGCTAAAAGTAGAAGAAGAATCAGCCTTCCTAGCCAAGACAAGATGGTTGAGAGCTTGAAAAATGTGCTCGAAGAAATTAGTGATAATAACTGAAAATGTATGCTTATGACGCTTTTGTCAATGATGTATTTGCGAGTAGGGTGAGTATTATGAAACCAGATGCGGTAATCCGAAGAAAAACAGAAACGAAGCATGGTGTTTGCGAAGTATGTCAATCTGAGGGGGTCTTGGTTAGGCTCAAGGTTGGTAGTTTTGCAGGCATAAGCAGGTACCGATTTGTTTGCAGTAGATGCGCCATAGCAGAGCGATTAAAGAAGTATTAAGGGACGCTAGGGTCGCTAGGGACGGCAAATTTGTATACTATTATATTGAAGAAAAATTGGCAAGTGAGGAGCTTTTTATGAACTCAAAAGCTGATGGTATATGCCGATGTATTGAAAGAGAGGTTTGCTTATGCATGTTTTCAGTGCGAAGCAGGCAAGGTATTGCTGCATTTGCAAGAATTGGTATGATCCGTGTAACTCAGCTATCACTCCAGTAGCACCCAATATAAATTCATGGGGTATTACCAGTGATATGTATAACGACCGGAAAATATGTCAGCTCAATAACCTGCCAAAGTCAGCGGTTGATTCTTGCCCGAGGTTTGAGTGCAAGCTGATGCTAGAATAACTAAAAAATAAAGAAAAACAGCCATGTTTAATATTTTGATTAACATGGCTGTTAATTTTTGGTATGTTAGAAACTGTGTCGTATAAAACTAAGAAGTAAAGAACGATTAAAGATTGTATAGGATGTATTAGTTTTTATAAACAAAAAATACCACCACGTAGGTGGTGGTATTTAAGGGAAGAAGCAATTAAGAATATTAAAGTTAATCACTCAGCCTTTTCAAAGTTGATGACACGGAATCTTTTTCCGTTAATATTCTTTCTTTTTGCACCATGAATTTGATCTGAATAAAACCAGTTGCCAATAATATAGCCTTCGGCTTTATACGTTCTCGTGATGCGTTTGCGACCATCTTTGAAGACGAGGTCGTATTCGCAAAAAGCATGGTACTTTGTCTCATCTATGGGAGGTTTTTCAACCTTTGGACGCTGCTTATAATCTTCAGTAGCTTTCTTCAACTTGGATGTAATTTGTTTCATATATTGAACATTACAACCATAGGGGAAAACATCATAAAAGATGGTGCTGTTATAATATATACTAGTATGATGGTATTCAGTATCAATTAGTAGAATCCGCTTTAACTCCACCAATGGAGTTTTTTTCACAGCTTCAATAAAGTTACTGAATATTTCAGGTCTTTTGTTGGGAATATTGGCCAATTTTCCATTGGAAAATTTTTCATTAATTCTATCAACAATCCCCTTTTTAGTCCACTTGGAGTATGGTTTTTTGCCCTCCTCATAAGCTTTTACTGCATTGTTACTCATGCTGATTCCATAATAACCAGACATAGAAGTTCCTCCTTTGTTATCATTCTTGATACAAAGGCGGCAATCATATTCCATTCGGAATGAGCTCCAATTGCATTCGAGCCTTAGTTTTATTTTCTGAGCTTAGTTTTATTTTGGTCTTTGTAGTTTTGAAGCTACAAATTTTGGCTAGAGACAGGAATGCTTTAGCGAACTATATGCAAGCCTGCATGCAATTTCTGTTAATTGATGCCACCGTATTAAAACACGCTTCTTCCAGCAGACTGCTCTGCCTAAATAGTATAACATATTTTAATCGCCATGGCAACCTTCTGACAAATGTACACTGGGAAAAAACATTTTAAGGGCTGGATATGCTGCATCGGCATGGGAACATGATTGTTTAGGCACAAAATGGTGGCTACAAGGTTTAAAGGTGCTAGAAGCAGGCTAAACTGGCTCAAAGGCTATTCTTGTGACAAAATCTTCATTTGCAATACATTGATTAAAATACAATGTATACAAAAATTATAAATAAATACGCATATATTACAGTTGACGAGCTTTCAACAGTGTGCTATCCTTGTATTACACCCAAATTCTTGCCATAGTGGCAGGAGGGACGGTATAGGCATAATTAAAGGAGGGAATAAAATGCAACCAAATGCGAATCCTACATGGGATGCAAAATATCACATTAAGATGGGCTTGAGCATGCTTCATGATAGCGCTCCCTTGGAGCTCTTGGCCTGCAAAGACAAGGGGGTGCCAATGGTGGGCTTTTTTGACGATGTAGAGGCCGCTGCTGCAGAGGCAGTGGCATGGAATGAAAAGGGGTATAATGTATTCACAAACCTTAATACGATTAACTTGGATGAAGCAATGCGCGGAGCTCTGAACAAGCCCCTGCAAACTGCGGGCAGGGAATTGCGCTGTGCAAACAAGGGCGATGTCATGGAAGTCAACTGGCTGCTCGTTGACGTAGACCCTGTTCGTGCATGCGACAATCAGCATGTCCCGTCCACTGATGATGAACAAGGGTGTTCATATGAGGTGGCAAAAGCGATCCAAAAATTTATTTGTGACAAGCTGGGAGGGCCTTTGCCTCTTTTTGCCACTTCGGGAAATGGTTATCACCTGCTATGGCACGTGGACCTTCCTGTGAATGAGAAAATTGAGGAAATTGCAAAAAAATTTCTCCTTGCCCTTGCAAAGAAATTTAATGCCGAAGGAGCTTCTGTTGATACGTCAACCGCCAGCCTTTTTCACTTAACCAAGGTTTACGGCACCGTAGCAAGAAAATCCGAGGCAACGGAAGAGCGACCTCACAGATATTCAGAAATTTTAGAATATCCTGAAGAAGTCGAGGCTTTGCCCATTGAAATCCTTAAGAAGGTTGCTGATTTAGCACCCAAGGGAAAAAAAGAAATTAAAAAATTTAATAAAAATAGCAGTTTGAATAGAGAAGATGATGTTGAAGCATTGATTAAGGAGTATTTTATTGAAGTTATAAAAGGAAGCGAACTGTTTTTAACTGAATATTCTAACAAGGAAATGATTTATCTGGCAGGAAATGGTACTCAAAGGCGACTCTATGCTCTTTATTCTAAAGACTTTTCAGACTTCTTGATTTCGGGTTTCAAAAGCCGTTATCACCAGTTTGTAGCCGCTGCCATGTTTGAGCTACATATTGAGGAATGTGCGGTGGAAGCAAGAATTGCAGGGAATACAATGTATGAATACAGAAGAATTGCATTTGAAAATAATAGTATCTATTACAATTTAAACAATAGGGACAACGAAATTATAAAAATTCATGAATCTGGAGTTGTTGTTCTTGGCCAAGATAAGCTGAGTCTGAAAGATCCGATTTTTGTATCAAGCGCTGGTATGGGCGTACAGGTTAAGCCAGAAGCATCTGATGCTGCGTCCCTTCCTGAAATTTTAAAAAAATACTTTAATTTAGCTTCCGATGCCGACCTCGTGCTTTTGATTTGTACTATTGTGGCGTGGTTTTGGCCAAATCAGCCCCGCCCTATTCTCATACTGAGTGGCCCCGCTGGTAGTGGCAAGAGCTTGGCGTCTGAATTCATTCAGCGAATCGTTGATCCTAGTAAAAACAGGTGCAATTCTTTGCCTAATAATACACGGGATTTAGCAAGCGTATTAGCAAATAATTATTTGTGCGTATTTGATAATATTTCTAATATTAAGCCTGAGGTGTCAGATGTTCTTTGCCAATCTATAGATTTGGGCGCTTTTAGCGCTCGAAAGCTTTACACCGACGGAGAAGTGCATACAAATGCCTTTAGGAATTGTTTGATACTGAACGGTATAGGCAATTTTGCCAATCGTGGCGACTTGGTGGATCGTTGCGTCAAGATTAGCCTGCAACGCATTTCCACGCAGCAGAGGGAGCAGCTTTCGGATCTCCGTCAGAAATTTCAAAAAGATTTGCCCATAATTTTAGGCGCAGTTTTTGATCTCGTTAAACGGACGTTGCCTTTAGTAGGCACTATCAAGGTTGGGGCTGCTCCACGGCTAGCAGATTTTTACTGTTTAGGCGGCGCAATTTCCAAAGCTCTATGGGGCAGCGAACAAGTATTTTTTGAAGCTTTTGCTCAAAATGAGGAATCGAAATTTGCCGACATGGTGAACGACGACCCCTTTTCAGCTGCAGTAAAGCAATTTGCTGAGAAAATGGGAACTCGCACTCTCAGATTAGAACCAACCGAATTCTTTGAGAAATTAAAAGCGCAAGTCGGCATTGTCGAATATTCGAATGCAAAAAATAACTTTCCTCAAAGTGCCTCCGCACTTGGAAAAAGAATTCCACGTATCCAACCTGCTTTGGCAGCTGTTGGTATTGATATCGCTCAAACAAAAAGTAATGGGCAAAGACATATTATGCTTACTCGCAATTATTAATAAAGTTGACAACATTAAAGTTAGAACTTAAAGAAAGATTAGTTTTTGTGTTAATATAGATGATTAAAATTGGAAAATACTCGTTGCATAAATTTGTATTATAGTAATGATTAATATATATACTAAAAAACAACAGGGGGACTTAGCATGAGATTAGTGAACTGAGCATACATAAGAAGTATTAGCACTGCATGAAATAATGCAGTGCTATTCTTTTCAATCTAGGCAAGGGGGCTGTGTTGAGGAAGGTTAAAAATCACGATAATTTCGATTGACACGTAACTACAATGTAGTTACAATATAAACAAATGGAGGCGATAAACATGGAGAAAACAGCAACCTTGAATTTGCGCATAAACCCGACCTTAAAAGCAGATGTGGATGCTATTCTTTCTCGGCTTGGTATTCCCATGTCAACTGCTGTTGATATGTTCTTCAACCAAATAGTGCTGGTAGGGGGTATTCCCTTTTCTGTTACCATTCCCAAACCTCCTGCTGATATAGATATATCTCAAATGACGGAACAGGAACTGCATGCGAAACTGCAAAAGGGTTATGATGATTACCAAGCAGGGAGAGTGCGCAGTGCTGCAGAGGCGTTTGCTGAGTTCAGAGAGAGGCACGGCTAATGGAAGTATATAGCGTAAACATCTCTGATGTTGCCTTAGCTGATATGGAGAGTATATACAATTATATAGCCAAAACACTGTTAGCACCTGAAAGTGCCCTTAGACAATACAATCGTATTGCCAATGCAATTCTTTCATTAGATACGCTTCCGGAGCGGTATCCGTTCTTTGACTTGGAGCCAGAGTATTCTTGGAGGATGAGGAAAATGGTAGTCGATAACTACATCGTTTGCTACATTGTTGATCCAGGAATAGTAACCGTGACGGATGTATTGTATGGAGCAGCCAATGTGCACAGTTGGCTTAAAAGGCGTCATAAGCAGGGAAGGTAGTCGGTATAGATAAAGGATTAAACAAAATAGGAGCATCAAGCATGCCCTACAACCGATTCCCTTTAGCGCTACCACGTTAGGGCAAGTTTTGTGGTCCGAAATACACAAAACTTTGACGAAGAGCTGTACCTTTTGGTACAGCTCTTTTTTGTTATATGAAAACCACGCCATAGTGGCGTGGTTCCGAGAAGCTTTAGCGGTGAGTAATAAAAAAACTCCTAATGTGATATGATACTAGTGACCTGCCAGTCAAAGTAAATACACATTAGGAGGAGATCAAAATGCCAAAAGGGCAAAATGATGACGTAAATAGTTTAGCACATACTAAGTGGAATTGTAAGTACCATGTGGTATTTGCGCCTAAATATCGCAGAAAAGTTTTTTATGAAGAAAAAAGACTAGCGATTAGAGATATTTTAAGACAGCTATGCGCATGGAAAGGGGTAGAAATTCTTGAAGGAGAAATTTGTCCAGACCATGTACACCTGCTGCTGAGTATCCCGCCCAAAATGAGCATTTCGTATTTCATCGGCTATCTCAAAGGCAAAAGCAGCCTAATGATATTCCAAAAGTATGGCAATATGAAATTTGCATATAGAAATCGCGAATTTTGGTGTAAGGGATACTATGTTGACACAGTAGGGAAGAATACGAAAGCTATAAAGGAATATATAGCGAATCAATTAAAGAGAGATAAAGAGTCTGATCAGTTAGCACTATTCGATCCTAGAGACCCGTTCACGGGTAGCAAGTAACAAATGCATGGCTGGCAGGCCAATAAAAGATGCACTTGTGCATGGCTAGTAGTATTAGGGCTATGCCCGAAAAAGAAAAGCCACCCGCTATGCGGGTGGATCTTTACTGTTTTTTAGTAACAAGTGGCGGGAGGGTCAGCAGTGGCGGTAAAGAGCCATATTAAAATTGAAAATGGAGAAGAAGATTAAAAAAAATCTTCGATTTCCCTAATGCCTTTAGTGCGATTTAGGGATTTTTTTTTGCAAAAATAGCAGTAAATTTGGGTCTGAATTGCAAAATTTTTTATATGGGCGTGCTGCATAATGTGTTTAGTGAATTCAACGGGGTTCACAAGAAGATTTTAATTTGTGTATGGGGGACCACTCCCGAGAAAGGATTTAATCATGAAAAAATTTAGTCAAATCTCTTTGAAAAACTGGAGAAAGCTGGGTGAGGCGACTGCGAAGGAGAATTTGTACGTTGGCATCATCTTCAGTGAGCAAATCAGCGGTGAGCACACTCATTTCAAAAGTCACTCTACATGCGCAGGCAGCAGCCAATACGTTGATAATTCCAGCGGTTTGTTGAACGATGCTGTGGCAGTAGATAGGATTACCGTTTGGGCTACTCCCAATTACAAGAATCATGAGGATATTGTGTATGAGCTGGTGTTCAAAACCCAAAACGGAGGCACCCAAAGCTTGTTCGTAGATATTTTCAATAATATCGTAGTGCCGGATGCTGAAGGATGGACTAGTAGATTGAAAGGCTTTGTTGAAATTAACGCGTTAGAAATCAGCGTTAATGGTGAAACTTGGGTAGATAGTATAGACTATTACGAGCTACTTTATAGTGAATTTGGAAAGGTGTACCAGCAAATTTTCAATATTAACGGTGAAAAAGGCGTGTTGGTGGGTGAGTATACAACCAACTTGCTTTAAGTTGATGAGGGGAAATAAGGGAGCAAAAGCTCCCTTATTTTTTTGTGTAAAATGAGACCACTCACCATGAGGGGGATGCAAAAACTCTTGTAGCAATGGAATAATAAAACCATGTTCAAAGTAGCATGGAATGTAAACGCTCAGTTTAGTATGACTAAAGCGTCAGAGGAATTGTGACTTTAACAAAGTGAAGTCCATAGCCGTAGAAGCTGTCCGATGCTATAGGCTTTAAGCTACTTATCAACCACCTGTTAGACGGGCGGGGAAAATTTGGTGAAAATTAGGAACGGACGAAAATGACTAGCTGCAATAATTCCTGTTGCCCACCTTTCCTTTAAATGGTAGAATTGTAAATGCTAGCAGTGGCAGTAGTGACACTACAAATTATATACTCCCCTAAGTTTAAAAGAAAAGGGTGGCTTTATGAATAGTACTGAAGAAAAAACAGTGAACACGATTGAGCTTGATGCTAAAGCAAAAGAGTTAATCGAACGCATAAGACAAATGAATAAAGAAAAATTTGAGGAGGAATCAAAGGAATACGAAGAGTTGGCTGAACAATGGGTTCGAGAAGAGACTGAAGAAAAATATGGACCCGAATGTGAGAAACTGGATCTTTCTTCAGCCGATATTTTTAATATACTGGATGTATATGAAGTCGACTCTGATATTTCTAAAATAAGTGTGAACGGCATAATTGATAAAATTTTAATGTATACGGGAATTAATTATGCGTCTAATTTAGAAGGAAAGGAGGACTACGGATATAGAGATATATCCGCTTATAAAGAGCTTATTGCAACACAACTCTATAGAAGTGCCGATGCATCAAGAGCAGATGAATCTATAATTGATAAAGATATTAAACAAGACGGCGGTGATATTAAAATTTCTAATAATACAATTACTGGTCTTGTTGTATACTTGGTTTTCATGGCTAAATCAGATAGGTTTTATAGATATCATAAATTGTATAAGTCTAAAAAGTATTATTCACTAAAAGAACATGAACGGATAATATTTGAAAGATTCTATGAGAAGGTTGCTGGATACATTAACTTAAAGAATATGTGTTATACAAGTGCATTAAATTACTTTGATATATGGGGTAGACTAGGTTCGCTTCTTGAATATTGTGAACGTAAAAACAAAAGTGGGAAGCAATCTTTTTCTAATGCAGAAGAAGTAGGTAAAGTAATAGAAAGCCTTCGTGACATCCAAAAACAATGTAAGACTGAGCTGATAGGCTTGTTAAATTTTAATACTAGCGTATCTGAGTATAACCACATGACGTCAATGGAATTGAAAGATTTAAAAATTAAACTCCTATGCAAGAGCTTAACTGCTTCGGCAATAGAAACTATAGGTATGTATGACGAGCAGGCAAAATATGAAGAAAAGCAGCTTTTGCTACTGGAATTAAGCAAGGTATCTGTCAATCCAGGATTAGAAGATTATATTGATAATACAACCGATACGGAAAGAGAGTTTTTGTTTGATAAGTTGTATGAGTTTAGATCGATGATTGATAAATCAATACTTTTAAAAAAATAGTGGTTATGCCAATAGTGTGGTTACATTAGGGATTTGTCACTGATTAAAGTGTAAGGTATATCCCCCGTTCTTAAAAGTTCAGGACAGTGCTAACTTCCAGGGTAAAAATTAGAATACAAAATGTCAATGAGGCTGGGACAAAACCACCCTCTCAAACTAAAAAAGGA
>ENA-OOWO01001071-OOWO01001071.1-human-gut-metagenome-genome-assembly--contig:-NODE-1071-length-18065-cov-2.879789_pt1 | contig 18065 bp, 18 predicted proteins | sample MGYA00241579_ERZ501327 | MGnify/ENA primary metagenome ERZ501327 (study PRJEB25962, sample SAMEA2042836) | human gut metagenome | biome: human gut; feature: human-associated habitat; material: faeces...
GGCCGTACTGTGGAATGGACACGTGACGAGGTGCGCAAGGCAAAATCTCTGACCGACAAGCCCTTCGGCGTTAACGTTATGCTGATGGCTCCTAACATTGCGGAAATCATTGCTATGCTGTGCGAAGAAAAGGTAGCCTTTGTTACCTTGGGTGCAGGCAACCCTGTACCGCATATTCCTGCATTTCATGCTGCAGGCATCAAGGTTATTCCTGTAGTGCCTAATGTTAAGCTGGCAAAGCGCATTGAAGCTGCAGGCGCTGACGCTATGGTTATTGAAGGTATGGAGGCCGGTGGTCATATCGGCAAGCAGACTACTATGGCGCTGATGGAAAACGTACTGCCGCAGATTAAATCTGTTCCGGTGCTTGTTGCCGGCGGTATCAGCGACGGTCGTGCGCTGGCTGCAGCTTTGCTGATGGGCGCTGCAGGTGTGCAGATGGGCAGCCGTTTCCTGCTGACTGAGGAATGCCCGGCAAATCCTGCTGCTAAGGAAGCAATTGTCAAAGCAACCGATACTGACAGTGTAGCAACAGGCTATAGCCGTAATCTTGGTGTACGCTGCCTGGCGAACGCTTTTACCGATGCGTATACTGCACGTGAAATTGCCGGTGCTCCCAAAGAGGAGCTGATGGCGATGGGTACAGGCACCAACCGCAGAGGTCTTGTGGAAGGTGATGTTACCAACGGTACCGTTATGTGCGGTCAGAGCCTGAACGTGCTGAATAATATTCTGCCCTGCAAGGATGTTATGGAGCGTATTATTGCTGAAGCCAAAGAGGCTATTGCCAACGTACAGAAAATCGAGCTGTAAGAATTAAAGCAAAAAGCATGCATTGCTGTGAGAAGCGGTGCATGCTTTTTTGCGTTTAAATCTGGTCTGTAATTATTCAGCTTATCTGGTTGCATTCGGGGAACAGGCTGCTTAATCGTTCTATTACTGCGGCAATTTTATCTGCCTCGATGGCAGCGTAATTGATAACAAGCGTGCAGCCGTTATTTTCTTCGGTATTATGACTGTAATCGGAATAGAAGGAAAGGCACATATCTGCTGCCAGTGCTGCCTTGCGCACTTCTGCTTCCGTCAGTTTGGTGTTGATATGCAGTACAAAATGCGTACCGGCGTTGCGTTCGGTTATCTGCGAAACAGCGGCTAGCGGCGAGGAGTGGATGGCAGCCAAAATTTTGTGGCGCTGCTCGCGGTAGTAGTTTTTCATTTTGTTGATGTGGCGTTCAAAATAGCCTTCGGAAATAAAGCGTGCCAGCGTATACTGCTCGAAGCTGGATACGGTGCAGCTGTAAAAGCTCATGGTCTGTTCGTAGCGCTCCAAAAGACGCGGCGGCAGCACCATGTAGCTGATGCGCAGTGAGGGCACAAGGCTTTTGGAGAAGGTGTTCATATAGATGACACGGCTTTGCGTATCCTGCGCGTACAGCGGCAGGATAAAGCGACCGGTGTAACGGAATTCGCTGTCGTAATCATCTTCAATGATATAGCGCTTGCGGATGCGGTTAACCCATTCGAACAGCTCCAGCCTGCGTGTTACGGGCATGACAATGCCGGTGGGGAAGTGGTTGGCGGGGGAAAGGTGCACTACGTCGGCACCGCTTTCCTCCAGCTTGTCAATCATCAGGCCGTTGTCATCAATGGGGATGTACTTCCAGGGATTGCCGAAGCTGGCGGAGATGGAGGCGAATTTTTTATAGCCCGGTTCTTCGATGGCGAAGGTGCAGGCATGGCCGAACATCTGCAGCAGGCGGCCGTAAAGATATTCCGTACCGGCGCCGATGATAATTTGCGAAGGATCAACCTGCATAGCGCGGTTATGTGCCAGATAGTCGGCAATAGCCTTACGCAGTTCGTAGACGCCCTTGTAGGGAACGGTTTTGAGCAGCTCTTCGTTGTGCACGGAAAGTGTTTCGCGCATCAGGCGTGTCCATGTAGCGAGTGGGAAGTTTTGCAGGCTGATGCGGTTAGCCTTGAAGTCGGCAAAGTATTCGCGCTCCGCTGCCTCCGGCAGCATCGCTGCTGCAGCCTTGCGGCGCACGCGGTAGCTGCTGACGTCTTCTACGAAGTAGCCTTTCTTTTCGCGCGAGGTGATGTAGCCTTCTACCGCCAGTTGGGCGTAGGCGTTGGCCACGGTGATGATGCCCACGCTCAGATGCTGTGCCAACGTGCGCTTGGAGGGCAGGCGTTCTCCTGCCTGCAGCCTGCCGCTGATAATATCCTGACGGATGCATTGATATAAGTAATCATATAGCGGTGTGCTGCCGCGTTTATCCAAGTCATATGTTAACATAAGTGCTGATTCTCCTTGGTTCTAAAATATTTTTACTTTTTGATTCTTTTAATAGAACCATTTTGATTATACAATAGTGACATCACAAAAACAAGTCCCGTCACAACGGCGTGAAGGGCAAGAGCCAAATGAGGAGGATTATCATTATTATGGAAAAAGTAAAATTACAAGCACAATATGGTTTATATATTAACGGACAGTGGCGCAACGCATCCGATGGCGCAACTTATAATGCAGAAAGTCCTGCCGATGGCAGCCATCTGGCAGTCTGCGCCCAAGGCAGCCGTGAGGATGTAGAGGCAGCCTCCGCAGCAGCTTGGGAAGCGTTTAAAACCTGGAAAAAGACTACCCCGGCACAGCGTGCCGCTTTGCTGAATAAAATTGCCGATATTATTGATGCTAACAAAGAACATCTGGCAATGGTAGAAAGCATGGATAACGGCAAGCCGATTCGTGAAACCATGAACGTGGATATTCCGATGGCGGCGGAGCATTTCCGTTATTTTGCCGGCTGCATCCTGGCGGAGGAAGGTCAGGCTTCCGTACTTAACGAACAGTTCCTGTCTATCATCCTGCGTGAGCCTATCGGCGTAGTCGGTCAGATTATTCCCTGGAACTTCCCGTTCCTGATGGCAGCGTGGAAGCTGGCGCCGGTGTTGGCAGCAGGCGACTGCACCGTACTGAAGCCTTCCAAGGAAGCAAGCCTTTCTATTTTGGAATTTGCACGTCTGATTGACGGCGTATTGCCAGCAGGTGTTTTCAATGTTATTACCGGCGCGGGAAGCAAAACCGGTCAATATATGCTGGAGCACAAAGGCTTTGCCAAGCTGGCCTTCACCGGCAGTACCGAGGTTGGCCGCAATGTAGGTTTGGCGGCGGCAGAACGCATTATCCCGGCAACATTAGAGCTGGGCGGTAAAAGTGCCAACATTTATTTTGATGACTGCGATTTTGATCAGGCCATCGACGGTGCTCAATTAGGTATTCTCTTTAACCAAGGTCAGGTTTGCTGTGCCGGCAGCCGTATCTTCGTGCAGGATACCATTTATGATAAATTCGTACCGGCTTTAGTAAAAGCCTTCAATAAGGTTAAGGTGGGCCTGCCGTGGAATGATGATACTCAGATGGGTTCTCAAATCAACGAAACCCAAATCAAGAAAATCCTGAGCTATGTTGAAATTGCTAAGCAGGAGGGCGCTACTATTGCCTGCGGCGGTGAACGCTTTACCGAGGGCGAGCTGGCCAAGGGTGCATTTATGAAGCCGACGCTGATTACCAATGTAACCAACGATATGCGTGTGGCGCAGGAGGAAATCTTCGGACCTGTTGCCGTAGTTATCAAATTCCACGATGAGGATGAGGTTGTGGCTATGGCTAATGACAGTGAATACGGCCTCGGCGGTGCTGTCTGGACTAAGGATATTAACAAGGCTATCCGTGTGGCACGCAACGTGGAAACCGGTCGTATGTGGGTGAACACCTACAATCAGATTCCGGAACATTCTCCCTTCGGCGGCTACAAAACCTCCGGTATCGGTCGTGAAACTCACAAGATGATTTTGAACCACTATACACAAGTGAAAAATATTATGATTAATCTCAGTTATGCTCCTTCTGGGTTTTATCCTCAGGACTGACGATTAATATACAGGATTATTCCTGAATGGTTGCGCAAAAAAAGCTCCGGCGGTTGGCGGAGCTTTTTTGCTGGAAGAAATTGCGGACGGGCGCTGAATTTTTAATATATAAGAAATATCGATTTGAAATCAATTTAACAAGTCTCTTGGAAAAAGAAAAACCTCAATTAAGAATGCACAATCTGAATTGAGACGCACTTATCCCTTAAAGGGAATATGAGATTTTTATTCGTTCAAAAAATAATCCATATCTAAAATATCGTCGTCCTTCATACGACTAATTTCTTCTGTGGTATATCCTTCTGGTGGGTTAAGCATGTATTTTTCTCTAAGTTGTTTAGCAAGCTCGGCCTCTGTAATAAATTCAGAACTCATAATGACAATCTCCTCTCGTGTTTGCAATTATTTATTTTTGCGTAGATAATCAGATAAATAAAGGCACAAAAGGGATCGTGAAAAAAATTTTTCCCACGATTCTTTTTGTACCTACGTTTCTTATCCAATATTCTGTTTTAAGTTTGTTATACATAATTTTAAATTATATTGCAATATTATGTTCTAAAAATTATAGCGGGGGGGGTAATAGCAAAATTGGGGCTTATTGTCAAAAGGATGGTATTGTGTTAAAATAAAAAATGATTATTTTAGTATATCGATTCAAGGCGCATTTGTAATATGAAAGATGGCATTACCGATAAACGTAACATTATAGGCACCAAAATAAAGCTTGTTAGATGGGGATTCTAGCAGGTTTTATTTTGCGATGATTAGATAAAACAGATTTAAGGGGATAGTGGTTTGACTAACGATGGGATAACGAAGGGGAACAACAAAAAATATGTAACGATAATTCTACCGGTGTTGCTGGTGTTGTTGGATTATGTTGTCGTTGTTGCGGCTGAGCAATGTGCTTTTACATTGCGTAATTCCTTCTTTCGTTCTAGCCGACTGCATATTTCCTGGCTGAATTTTTGGTTTACCTTCCCAGTAATTTATTTATTCTTTATAAACATGAAGCAGCTTTATAGCCGTCGCCGTCCTTTCTATAAAGAGGTGGAGCAAGTATTTTACTCTTGTGTGTATGGCACATTGGGAGTAATTTTCGTACTCTATACGGTACGGATTGCTGCACATACTAGCAGATTTTTTACTCTCGTCTTTGGCGTATTAGCATTTCTTTTCCTGTTACTGGAGCGCTATGGATTGAAAACCTATCTGCAGCGTAATCAGTTGATGCAGATACCGGTAGTTATTATCGGTGCTGGCAAGACGGCGGAGCTACTGGCAAGGGCTATTGGTAGTGATGCTGGTTTGGGATACAAGATTATTGGCTTGCTGGAGGATCACAAGGTTCAGAGCGGTGTCTTGGAGAAATATCCTGTTTTGGGTGGCTTTGAGGATGCAGAGCAAGTGATTAAGGAAACCAGAGTACAGCGAGTGTTTATTGCTGCGCCGGGCTTGGCGGATGCAAAGCTTGGTCAATTGATTTATCGTGTACAGCCCTTGGTGAAGAATATTGGCGTTATTCCTAATCTAGTAGGTGTGCCTACAGGTGGTGTGGAAGTTGAGAGTGTATTCAATGAGAAGCTTTTAATTCTACGCTTAAAGAATAATTTGGCACGTCCGCTGAATCGTATTTGTAAGATGGTTTTTGACTATGTGCTGACGATTGTTGGTACATTGGCGATTTCTCCTATTCTGATTTTTATTGCTATTTGGATTTATAAGGATAGCCCGGGACCGGTTATTTTTAAGCATATCCGTATTGGTAAGGATGGCAAGCCATTCCCATGCTACAAGTTCCGCAGTATGTGTGTGGATGCCAAGGAGAAATTAGCAGAATTATTGGCTAATGATCCTGCTGCAAGGGAAGAGTGGGAAAGAGACTTTAAACTTAAAGATGATCCGCGCATTACTAGATCCGGGGCTTTTTTGCGTAAAACCAGCTTGGATGAGCTGCCTCAGATTTTCAATGTACTTCGTGGAGAGATGAGCCTAGTTGGGCCACGTCCGATTATTGAGGAAGAGCTGGAGCGCTATGGGGAGTTCGTAGGGGACTACCTGATGGTGAAGCCAGGTATTACTGGTATGTGGCAGGTGAGTGGGCGTAGTGACACGACTTATGAAGAGCGTGTGCAGATGGACACTTGGTATGTGCGCAATTGGAGCGTATGGCTGGATGTGATGTTGCTGTGGAGGACGTTAAAAGCGGTGGCGAAGTGTAAAGGGGCGTATTGATAGTGAATGTTACAGTGCGTGTTAAATTAATCATTTGGAAATAGAGAGGAGAGATTTCAATGAAAAACTTTAATGTTGTTTACGTGGTTATTAATGAAGGTGAGCCTGTATATGCTTCTAAAGGTAAATCTGAAGCAGATGCATATGCTTTTGAAAAAAATCGAGATGCAAATAATAGAGCTTTAGGAGAATTAGGTGTTGATGATCCTGATATCGATGACTGCGCAATGGCTGGTTATAAAGCTGGTTATGACGGTGAGTATTACGAAGTGAAACGTGTTAATCTGCAAGGCAAATGTGAAGATGACAGTGTTGAACTTGATGATGGTACCGAAGTGGACGTATATGATATCAATGAATTATTAAAATTAAATAATTAAATAACTAAGAATTAAATAACTAAAACAAAATGAGTACAAAAACGAAAGAAAAGTTTTCTGTTTTGATGTCCGTTTATAAAAATGAAAAACCAGAATATTTGCAGCAGAGCTTGGAAAGCATTCTGCAACAGACTATTCTTCCTGCTGAGATAGTGGTGGTGAAGGATGGATTACTAACGGATGAGTTAGATAAGGTATTGGATGTTTTTGCAAAGAGAAGTAACTTATTCAGATTTTTATGCTTTGAGCAAAATCGTGGGCTGGGTCTTGCCTTGCGTGATGGTGTAGAAGCGTGCAGTTATGAATGGATTGCCAGAATGGATACTGACGATATTTGTAAGCCGGAGAGGTTTGCAAGGCAAGTAGAATATATTGAGCGGCATCCAGAGATCGCTCTTTTAGGAACTTGGATTAAGGAATTTAGTATTGATTTTGCTCATCCGGATTCTGTTACTAAATTGCCTTGTGAACACGAGGCAATAGTTGCATATGCTAAAAAGCGTAATCCCTTTAGGCATATGACGGTTATGTTTAAAAAGAGTGCTGTTTTAGATAGTGGTAACTATATGGATTTTCTTTGGTTTGAGGATTATGACCTGTGGGTGCGGATGCTACAAAAGGGCTATACAGCTGCAAATTTGCCGGAGTTTTTAGTAGCTGTGCGAGCCGGAGAGGATATGTTTGCAAGGCGTGGCGGATGGCGGTATCTGCAGCAGGATTTAAGGTTTCAGAAGTGGCTGTATGATAGTGGCTTTATAGATCATTTGCAATATTATAAAAATGTGGTAATACGTAGTTGTGTTAGGATTCTGCCTAATTCACTTCGCGTGTTCTTGTATAGTAAATTGTTGAGGAATGGTGATATATGTGCCTAAAGTGTCTGTCATTATGGGTGTCTACAATTGTAAAGATGTATATGCACTATATAGAAGTGTAAATTCTATTATTTCTCAAACTTTTACTGATTGGGAATATATTATTTGTGATGATGGTTCTAGTGATAATACCTTTGAATTACTGAAGACTTTGGAAACCTTAGATCCTAGAATCAAGATTATTAGTTATAAGGAAAACCATGGCTTGGCATATGCCTTGAATACTTGTTTAAATGCTGCACAAGGCGAGTATATAGCAAGAATGGACGATGATGATATTTCTAGGGCTGATAGATTTGCGAAGCAGGTAAAATTTTTAGATGCTCATCAAGAAATCGCTTTTGTTGGTAGTATTGCTAATGTTTTTAATGATGGTGGTATCTGGGGCGTTTTAAGAATGCCGGAATATGTTGAAAAGGAAGATTTTCTTTGGAATATTCCCTTTATACATCCTAGCATTATTTTTAGAAGAGAGGCATTGGCCGCAGTTGGCGGATACAGTACGGATTCTATCAATAGACGTTGTGAAGATTATACCCTTGTTATGGATTTGTATAGCAAGAAGTATAGGGGTTACAACATACAAGAAACTCTTTTGGATTATCAAGTGAAGAATGATGATAAGAAGTATAGACCGATGCGAGATAGAATTGCCGAGGCTAAGGTTCGTTATTATGGCTATCGAAAAAATGGAATTTTGGTAAAAGGTATTCCGTATATAGTGAAGCCTATAATTTTAGGATTAATTCCACAATGGTTTTTTAGAAAAATAAAGCAATGGCAATACAATAGGGGAGAATAGAATTGTTTTTATCAGTCATTATGCCTATTTACAATGTTGAAAAATATATAGAAGAATGTTTGAACTCCATTGTCAAGCAGAATGCTGAAAATATGGAGGTTATTTGTGTTGATGATGGGTCAACCAATAATAGTGGGGCGATTTGCGATAAATATGCAGAGCAATACAATTATTTTAAGGTTATCCATACTGAAAATAAAGGCGTTGGCGCAGCTAGAAATTTAGGACTTAGTTGTGCACAGGGCGATTATGTTGCGTGGATAGATCCAGATGATTATATTGCAGACAATTGGTTTGAGAGTATTGTTAGTACTTTGGAAGAGTACAATACAGATATATTAGTTTTTAATTATTATGTTCTAAAAAATGGAGTTACTGAGTCGAGGATATATGCTGAAATATCTGGTTATCTCGATATAACAAGGTTTATTTATGATGTTACGGAGGATCGAATAATTCAGAGTCAGTTATGGCATAAGGTCTTTCGACGGTGTTTGTTTGATGATTTATTGTTTCCGACAAATACAAAGTGTATGGAGGATTATGCAATACTCCATTTTTTGATTGAGAAAGCGACTAAGATATATTACCTTAATCAGATATTGTACACATATAGGGTAAGGGAAGACGGTCTGGTGCTGGAGGTGGACATTCATAAAAGCTATGACTGTTATTTAATAGCTAAGGAAAGGTATACGTATTTAGCTAAACTGTATCCTTCTATCAGTAAGCTTGGATATTTGGTACAGGCGTTAGGAGTATGCATACATTATTTTAAAAGTGATAAGGCTAGAAGGTTATTGTATATAAAGCAATATAATCGGTGTAAAAATGAAATTAAGAGTAATATAAGTATTATTTTGGCTGATTGTAATATTGAGCAAGTATTGAAAATTAAGTTTATTTGTGCTTGTTCCGGACTGCTAGGGGTAGCCATAAGTTTAAATAAGCTACGTAAGAGTTTAGCTTGAATTTCAGAAAGGTGTAAAATGAAAGAGACAATAGTAAAAATAAAACCTGCCTTTAAGGACAATAATAAGTGTATTGTGTTTTCTGCTAACAATGAGTTTATGCCTTGTTTGGCAGTTATGATTCAATCAATTATTGATAATGCAAATACAGATAAATTTTATGATATTTTGGTGTTAAATAAAGATATTGATTTACAGACAATGAAAACGGTAGAGATGATGACCGATTTTCATGACAATATTATGGTGAGATTTTTAAACATTTCACAGTGCATAAAAGGGCTGAATTTTTTTACAGCTAATCGTAAAACGATTACAGAGGAAGCTTATTTTAGATTGTTGATTCCTTGGATATTAGATGAAGTGTACACTTCAGCGGTTTATCTTGATGGTGATATGGTAGTCACTACTGATATTGATAAAATATTTGAAAATGACTTATCAGAGAACTATATTGCTGCGGTTAGAGATTATTGGGGAATTTGTAATTGTTATATGCCCAATGACCCAATGCGTGAATATAGGGAAAGTATTGGTTTAGATAACATAGATGATTATATAATAAGCGGAACTATTCTATTTAATCTGAATCAATTTAGAAATAACCTGGCACTTAATGAGGTATTAAAGTTAGCTGTGGCTAAACCTTGGAAACAACATGATCAAGATGTAATTAATATTTTAACAAAGGGAAGGATATCTTACTTAAATCCTACTTGGGGCTTTATGTCTGATTATGGTAATAATAAGTATTTACCAAAACAACTATTGGATGAATTAGATACAGTACAAGAAGTTCCTTATATTATACATTTTGGTGGTGTTCGGAAACCTTGGAGTAGACCGTTTGTAGAGTTTTATATGACGTTCTGGCGCTATGCTAATGAAACTCCATATATTTCAGTGCTGTTAGATAAAATAAAATCCTATGAATACAAAGCGTTCGTATTATACAAATTAAGCAATGGAAAAATGGAACGTGTAACTACCGATAAAGGTACTGCTCTACAATATAAGGGGATTTGCATTCATGATAGCGAAAGACTTATTTCACGTATTCATAAGATAACGTTAGGACAAGAAACTCTATCCTTAGAAGGAATGGCAGGGGTATATTGTGTTGATGAGGATTATCCCATTAAAATATTTGTGAAAATAAACAATAATGTTTTTAATGTGGATAGACAGGCAAATTATAACCATTATACTGAAAACAAAGATTTAGTTTACAGGGCAGAATTCTTCGCTGTTAAGTTGAAACTTGATAGAGCTATTGGTCACTATGATATCAAATTGATGATTAAATTGGATGATAAATTAATCGAAATGCAACAACTTAGATTCGAAAATTATGCGCCTATACGTGGAGGTATGAAGAGTTCCTATTTTGCGGATAATAATTGGATTGTGACCGTTCAACAAAATATAATTAGAGTTGAACAAGATTCTCTTATGAAGTCAATTAGTCATGAAATGGCTTTTTGTAAAGAACTTATAAGTAAAGGTGGCAAAGCTAATTTTAAGGCGGTGATTGTGCGTCTGTTATGCAAATCTATAAAACCTTTTATTATGAAACCTATTTGGTTAGTATCAGATAGATTATCACGTGCTGATGATAATGGAGAAGCATTTTTTAAATATATAAACAGCTTCGATAGTGGAGTTGTTTCGTATTTTGTTATTGATTCAAATTGTAAGGATTACCATAGACTAAAGCAATATGGAAAAGTGGTGGCTGCTTATTCTTGGAAACATAAGGTTTTATCATTGTTGGCTGCTACTACAATATCTTCTCAAACAGATGTGGTTTTTAGACATCCTTTTTATGGAAACTTTATAAATTATATGGATTTTCTTAGTGAAGTTAAGTTTGTGTTTTTACAACATGGAATAATCACTACAGATTTATCTAATTGGTTGTGTAGACGCAAACAAAACATATCCTGCTTTATTACTTCAACGAAGATGGAATATAATTTAATAAAAAATGGTGATTATAATTATACAGAAAAAGAGATAGTCTTGACTGGTTTGCCGAGATTTGATTATTTAGAGGATAATCGGGAAAATATTATTACTTTTTTACCAACGTGGAGAAAATATTTAGCTATAGGACAGGATTCTGCTACTGGTATATGGAGTTTGATACCGAATTTTTCTAGCTCTGAATATGCAAGTTTTTATCGTAATCTATTAAGCAATGAGAGATTGCTGGATAAAGCAAGAGAGTTAGGTTATAAGTTACAATTTAAAATCCATCCATCGTTTTTATCTCAAGTTAAAGCGTTTCAATTGAATTCAGAAATACATTTGATAGAAGATGATGTTTCCTATAGGGACATATACTCTCAGAGCAATTTAATTATCACAGACTATTCTTCCTCCATCTATGATTTCTTGTATTTAAGAAAGCCTATTATTTATACTCAGTTTGACAAGGAAACATTTTTTTCTGGGGAGCATATGGGTAGAACAAGTAGTTTTGACTACGAAAGAGATGGTTTTGGTGACGTGGAATATGATTTGGAAAGCACGGTGGATTGTATTATTGAATACATGGAAAATGGGTGCCAGATTAAACCCAAATATAGAGAAAGGATAGATAGATTTTTTGCGTTTAATGACAGGAATAATTGTCAGAGGGTATATAAAGCAATAAAATCTTTGGAATAAAATGCGTAGTGTAATTTGTGATTTGAAATACAAACTAAATGCGTATATGTTTATGTTTGAAGAGCTTGTCAAGCGTGATTTTAAGCAAAAGTATAAGAGAACTGTGCTTGGTATGGTTTGGAGCGTTTTATCACCACTGCTTATGCTATGTGTTATGGCAGCTATCTTCGGGCAGTTCTTTGGTCGTTCTACTGCACACTACATTATTTATCTCTTTAGTGGTCAAATTATATTTAACTATTATACTGAATCCACCAATGAAGGCATGAATGCATTGATGAGCAACGCTGGCATTTTTAGTAAGATAAACGTGCCGAAGTACCTTTTCTTATTTTCCAAGAATGTATCTGCTCTAATTAACTTTGGCATTATTTTGCTAATATACTTTGCTTTTGTTGCCTTCGACGGGATTCCATTTACATGGAAGTTTTTGTGTCTTGCATATCCTATTTTGTGTTTGATTTTCATAAATTTGGGTATTGGTTTGATCCTTTCGGCGTTGTTTATTTTTTTCAGAGATATACAGTATTTGTATCGACTGTTTACACAGATTGTAATGTATGCTTCTGCAATTTTTTACAGTATAGATAACATGTCTGCGAGCATACAGCGAGTGTTTTATTGTAATCCAATATTCGTTGTTATAACCTACTTCCGCAGCATTGTAATTAAAAACACTATACCGGAGCTTTGGGTACACGTTTTATTGGCTTTGTATGCAGTTGCATTGTTTGGTATTGGTTGCTACGTCTATAAAAAGTACAACTATAAGTTCCTGTATTACGTTTAGGAGGCACTATGGAAATTTTAAGAGTAAAAGATGTCTCCATAAAATACATTACAGGGGACTTTAAAAGCATCGGTCTCAAAGAATACGTTATGCGTAGGCTGAAAAATAACTATCATGTCAAAGAGTTTTGGGCTAATAAGGGAATTACTTTTTCTTTGGAAAAAGGGGATATGCTTGGCATTATAGGAACTAATGGTGCGGGTAAGTCAACGCTATTAAAAGCAATTTCCGGTATTATGGTGCCATCAGAAGGTACTATTATACGGCATGGTAAAATAGCTGCATTATTGGAGCTAGCAAGTGGTTTTGATGGCGATTTGACAGTAAAGGAAAACGCTTACCTACGAGGGGCGTTGCTGGGCTATACGCGCAAATTTATGGATGATACTTATGATAGTATAATTGATTTTGCTGAGTTGAAAGAGTTTGAAGACAGACCTTTTAAGCAGCTTTCTTCTGGTATGAAGTCTAGGTTGGCTTTTTCCATTGCATCCTTGGTCAATCCGGAAATATTGATCTTAGACGAAGTGCTATCCGTTGGCGATGGTGCCTTTCGTAAAAAGAGTGAAGCCAAGATGAAGGATATAATTAATGGCGGAGCGACAACTATTTTAGTATCGCATTCACTGGGGCAGGTTCGAAGCATGTGCAATAAGATCCTGTGGCTGCATAAAGGTAGGCAGATTACATTTGGTAGTGATGTGAAGAAAATATGCGATGACTACCAGAGTTTTTTAGATGGGAAGCTGAAAATCTGAAGGTAGATTGCAAGTGCAAATTAAACAAGATTTATCAAGCAACTATATCAGTGGAATACATCTTATCAAGAAAAGCGTCGAACAGTTCATCAGGTCTGTAGTAGCCTAGAGATTTGCGAGGTCGAGCATTCATCTTATCGGCCATGCGCAGTATCTCATCCGTTGAATATTCGTCCACATATTTACCTCGTTTACGTTTTTCTTGAATTATACTAGCAAACTAATTCTAGCATAGGATGTCCACTGTGGATTTTTTATTTTATTTTTTGTTCAAGTTGATTATACAATCTACCGAACTTTTTGATTATAGGAGGATGGAAAATGAAAGAAATAAAAAGGTATAAGTATAAAAAATGTCCGCTGAATGAAGTTAGTTTTCAAGTTAATTTTCCTACAATATTGAAGATTGAAGAAAATGTACCAGTCGATTTTCAGGAAAAAATTAGGAATAGTTTTCCTGAGTTCAGAAAGGAAGTAACTCAAGAAAAGCAGATTAATTTGAATCTTAATGGATCTAATAATCAAGAACCTTTGGTAAGTACAAAAGAGAATAACCTTTACTGCTTTATAAGCAAAGATGGGCAAAGTAGAGTATTATTAGCGAGCAATGTGTTTATTGTTTCAACGCTAAGCTATTCCAACTGGGAAGACTTTTTGGAGACTATTCAGCACCCACTACGGAGTTTTATTGAAATCTATAATCCGTCTTATTTTGATAGGGTAGGCTTGAGGTATGTAGATGCTTTTAATAAAAAGACACTAGGATTAGAAGGAAAAAAATGGAAAGAGTTGATTAAACCGCATTTATTGGGCTGTTTAGATTTTGACGATATAGACGAAAGCCGTGTTCCAAGTAATATATTACAATCTAGTATAGTTATGGAGTTTATATGCGTTAACGTTAAAGCTGGCTTAGCAAGATTGAGAAAAGAAAATGAAGACGCATTTGTCGTGGATTGCGAATATTTTGTTGAAGATGAGATAGAAACAAACATGTGGAGTGAAAAATGCGCATTAATGCATGATCAGTCAGTGAGATTCTTTAGAAAATCTATTACGGATGAGTTGCATAATGCCATGGAACCGGAGGAATTATGAATTATAATCTTATTACTACAAGTAGCTTAGATGGCATTGGTTATAGGAATTATATGCCTAGTTACCTTCCTATTGTTAATACAGGCAGCTACAGTTTTCCCAAAAATGACACTTTCAAGATCTTTGAGTTTAACATAAGTAATAGTTATTTTAATTATGAAGATAAGATTTCAAAGGAGATGGCTCCAAGAAGTTATTATATGCCACCTAACAAAAATATAGATGTATTTTCAGACTTACCTAAAGAGGTATACTCTGAAAAATATAACAAACAAATGGCAAAGGTTATGAGTAAATTTGTTGATTGTTATTATAGTATTAGCCGTTTAAGTAATATTATGGTACCAATATCTTTGCCTAAATTCAATATGTACACAGATGAAGATAATGCAAACATTATTGAGTTTGTTACTAGGAAAAACAAGCAAAATCTAACTGTATACTTTTCCTTTGAAGAAAACGATAATGAAAGCAGTTTTGGTGTTGTTTTTAAAGATGATGAAAGCAAGGATTATTGGTCTAGAAGTGGATTGATTTGCAAACACGAACACAATATATGTGATTTTTTAAAGTCTGTATCTAAATTAATTCTATGTAGTGCAAAAGGGTAAGGTTGTGTTATGAGCGATAGTATCAATTACCCCGTTAAGATGCTGAGGGGAATTTCGTCATTTAATAGCATAAAAGATGGGCTTGTAACATCTTCAGCATTTCAGTTTGATCATTTTGCTAGACAAGATGGGTATCGTGAATTATCTATTACATGGTATGAAAATGAAGAAGCTTTAGATACTATAAAAAAGCAAAAAAAGGATGATGAAAGTATCCAATTTAAGGCCGGAATTGCTGAGTTAGACATAAGTGATTTAAAGGTCGCATTAAAGCCACATTTTATAAGGAAGACGATGAGATATGAGAAAAGTCCTACTAGGACTAACAAGTATCATGGAAACTTGCTTTTAAAGGATGGTACAGATAGGGAACTGGAAAAAATGATTAGAGCTGGTCTAGCAAATAATGCAGGGGAAAATATTTACCCCAATGAATATTATTCAGAGAATGAATAAGTGTAGTTTAAGTTGATTTATAGACATTAGGAGAGAATTGAAATGAAACCAATCACTAAAGCAGTCATCCCCGCTGCTGGCTTAGGCACCCGCTTTTTGCCGGCAACAAAAGCATGTCCCAAGGAAATGCTTCCTATCGTAGATAAACCGACAATTCAATATATTATTGAAGAAGCACTTGCTTCCGGTATCAAGGATATTCTTATTATTAGCGGTCACAACAAGCGTTCTATTGAAGATCATTTCGACCGCAATCCGGAATTAGAGTTAAACCTGGAAGAACATGGTAAAGCTGACTTGCTGGAGCAGGTGAAAGCTATAGCTGATATTAATATACACTATATTCGCCAAAAAGAACCTAAAGGCTTAGGACATGCTATTTTGTGTGCTAAATCCTTCGTGGGTGATGAGCCTTTTGCGGTGCTTTTGGGGGATGATGTTGTGTATAATGACGAAGACCCTTGTCTTAAACAGCTGATTGATGTTTATAATACATATGGCGGCAGTGTACTTGGCTGCCAGACTGTACCGCAAGAAAAGGTTTCTTCGTATGGTATTGTTGCAAGTGAAGCTACTGCTGCTGAGCGTATTTTCAAAGTAAATGACATGGTAGAAAAACCTGCAGTGGAAGAAGCTCCCAGTCGTTTAGCTGTGCTTGGACGCTATGTTATTACTCCGGAGATCTTTACAATTTTGGAGCGTACTGAACCTGGCCGTGGCGGTGAAATTCAGCTTACAGATGCATTGAAGGTGCTTGCAAAGCAGCAAAACATGTATGCGTATGATTTTATTGGCAGACGCTATGACGTTGGCGACAAGCAAGGATATTTGGAAGCAACGGTGGAGTATGCGCTGAGAAGAGAAGATTTAAAGGACAAGTTTTTGGAGTATTTGAAGAAGGCCGTAAAATAAGGCAATGCTCCAAGTTTGGGGAATTGCTCTCAATTTGCGGGTTGGGCTAGTCCAGATTTTGCAGTTCCTCAACCTTATCCTCACTGCCTCTTTTCTAAAAACTTTAAACAAGGGGAGTGTTTTTTTGTTAACAAAATCTGATAAATACTGTTGTAGCGCTATAACAGTTTTTGCGTTGATATCTTATGTTTCCATTGCTATAGGGAATGTGATGCTTGGTATAGCGACGTTATGTTTTTTTGTTTATTTATTAAAGAACAGAAAGGCAATATATATAATAGATAAAAAATATTATCTCGCTATTGCTGTTTTCATATTTACTATGTTTGTTTCGGCACTTGCTAGTGGAGATATTGGCAAAGGCTTAAAGGTATGGAGTGATTTATGGTTATGGCGTCTGATGCCATTTTTTATTGTTACTTTAGCAATAAAAGAAGCAGAGACTGCTAAAAAAATATTAGTCTTTTCAATTATTGGTATTACAGTCGGCGGGTTGTATTTGATATATCAAGGACTTGTGGATCATATTCGTGCTGCCGGTTTTTTTGGGCATCCTATGACATTTGCCGGTTATTTTTGCATATATCTGCCAATACTTTTTATAAGTTTTCTGGAGAAGAATATATCTGGAAGATGGCAGTGGTTAGCAGGGTGTTTATTTATTTTGAATTCTGTTGCTCTGATGTTTAACTCAACAAGAGGAGCTTGGTTGGCAGTAGCTTTTGTTGTTTTGCTAATATTAATATATTATATCTTAAAATACAATAAATTTGCAGTGCTCAGTTTAATAGTATTAATTGCTTTTGGCGCAAGCATGAGTTCCTATCAACCATTTATCAAACGTCTTGATTCAATTACCGATACAAATTACCAGTCGAATACTGAGCGTATTTTAATATGGCACAGTGCGCTTAATATGTTTAAAGATCATCCTATAACCGGTGTTGGTTTAGGACAGTATAAAGATAATTATCAGCATAAGTATATTTCTCATAAGGCAAAAGAGCCTAATCTTAGCCATGCGCACAATAATTTTATGCAAATGCTTGCAGAAAACGGCATTATTGGATTCGCAGGTTTTCTTACATTAATTTTCTGCTTTATATTTTATTCCTTTAAACGCTTCATTCAAGAAAATAATCCTTATGCTTTAATGATGTGTGTTTCCAGTTTAGCTTTAGTTTTACAAGGAATGACAGAATATAACTTTGGTAATTCTGCTGTTATGAAAAGCTTTTGGTTGGTACAGGGATGTTTGTTGGTATTGAGTACGAATTGGAAGAAATAGCAAATTGCAAGAAATGAAGATTTATGATGCTGGGACAAAACGTAAGCCTCATAAAAAATCAGGGGTAAGCGTCAAAATAACAAGTAAGTATCGTAATACAACATACACAAAAACCTCGCTATGCGCTTTGCGCAGATAACGTATAATAAGTTGCGCAAATTCAATTCAAAAAGATAAACATAGAGACTACCTTTGCTTACAATTAAGTTACCACACAAAACATGAAAGAAGGTAGAATCTATGTCTGGTAACATTATACAATTAAACGAGCAATTTA
>ENA-OOWO01001072-OOWO01001072.1-human-gut-metagenome-genome-assembly--contig:-NODE-1072-length-18064-cov-2.827309_pt1 | contig 18064 bp, 10 predicted proteins | sample MGYA00241579_ERZ501327 | MGnify/ENA primary metagenome ERZ501327 (study PRJEB25962, sample SAMEA2042836) | human gut metagenome | biome: human gut; feature: human-associated habitat; material: faeces...
GGGATGAATCCCCCGGTAAGGGATTATTTTAGTATCAATTACTTAACGATAGCCTTAACAGCAGCTTCACCTTCGACAGCAACAACAACAACACCTGCCGGAGCAGCGATCGTAGCATTGTCGGAAGCAATAACCGTGTTAGCCACTACCTGACCCAAGATGTTGCTGATAACAACCTTCTTGCCCTGAGCACCAGCAATCGTCACGTTGCCTTCACCGGCAATTACTTTGACTTCGGATACTTCGACACCTTCGTTGGCTGTCGGGGTTTCGTCGCCGAGAGTGAAGACCATAGCCTTCTGAGGATCGGAAGTCAAACCTAATTTGCCATTCAATGCATAAACATATTTAGAACCGTTGTAAACAATATATTCACCTTCTACATCTTCGTCAGCCAAGCAGATGCCGAACTGGAATGCCTTCAAACCATCAACCTGATCTTTCGTGATATCGGCATCTTTAGCCACTACAGAAACAAGCTTGTCACCTACAGTCGTTGTCAACGTATCATTGTCAACCAATACTGCCGGACGGAAGATTACTTTCGCATCGCCAGTCGGTGTTGCGCCACTTTCATCATAAGTTCCTTCAAGAACATAAGCTTCATTGAAGTATTCCTGAGCTTCACCTTCGTCAAAGATCTTCATCGAGTCTGTCGCATTATACATGAACAGACGTTCATTCTGACCTTCAACACCTCTTGAGATATAGAATGCAGGAGTTTCATTTCCAACAGTATCCAGCCAGAAGACCATGCCTTCACTGTTCAAGATACCTTCATTGATGCCATTAGCGTTCAACTGCATAGCAATAGATCCCAGTTTGTTGTCGAATGAAGCATGGCGAGATTCAGCAACCAAGTGAGATTTGTCGGAGTTGTCGTTAACCAGGATTGTCAGGTTAGCAAATCCTTCATCAACTACTACGCCATTATTATAATGATTGTACGTGTTGAAACCGATAGTAGATGTATTCACACCTTTCACACCCCATACCTTTGATGCGGTAACGTCAGAATATTGAGCGGAACCATTCGTTCCACGTTTCACTTCGGCCAAAGAATATTCACCGTTGGCAGTCATGACAAATGCCCATTCAGTAGCAGCTGTAACAGCAGCATCTGCTAAAGCATATTTAGCATCATCTGAACCTGAAGCGTTAGCACCCCAATATTTATCTTCAGCAGTAGCCAGACGATAAGTCGGAACGATCAACGTATCTTTTCCTGTAGCCACTTCGCCATCTTCATTCAAATAAGCATATTCATTGATGTCCAATACATAGTTTTCCTTACCCTTGTTAGGATCAGCAGCCGCTTTTACTCTTTCCGGATAGAACAATGCGATTTCACTTTCTTTTCTTGACGGAACGACCTTGCCGTTTGCGATAGAAGCATAGTAGTCTCTTTCACCGATGACGGCATTCTTTCCAGAGAACACCAAAGCGATACCCGCTTCCATCTCTTCTTCCGTAAACAGGCGGTAGCTGTCATATTGAGTAGTCGGGATCGTATTGAATTTCACGGAAGTACCGGAAATAGGAGTTGAACTTGTCACGCCCGTAGAAATTGCAGTATAACCGCCTGTTACAGTACCTACCACTTCATAACCACCTTCTTTACCGTCTTCTGCCAAACGCAGACCTAAAGTCTTACCCGTTTCGCGGTTTGTCAATGTAAATGTATATTTGCCATCGAAGTCAGAAACGATCCACTGTGCCAGAGGAGAAGTGAAATCTACATGGTTCTGAGCCAATGCAACCAAACCTGCAGAAGAACCATCCGCTACCAAATATTTGTGGTATTCTCTCTGTGCACCCTCTTCATCATTCCAGCTCTTCTCGTTGCTTGTGAAGTAGATGTTCACTACATTCATGGCATCTTCCTTCAACAGAACAGAAGCATCCAGGTAAGAATTTGTACCAAGAGTTGCTTTAGCGATCTTAGCTTTGTCAGCTTCATCTACTGTAGTTACATACGTCTTCGTATCAGAAGTAGTGAAACGGATAGCACCGATCTGGTATGAAGTACCACTAACAGTTGCCTTGATTTCAAATTCACCTTCGTTAGCCAATTGGTCGAACTCGGTTACTGTAAACTTGGCATCGTTGTTCTTGTCATCACCGATCTTGTCGCCGGCAATAGTCAGAATCTTATAAGCAGTCTTCTTTTCACCTGACGTGCCATATTTGCTATCACTGTTCAGAGCCAATACTTTCAGTTTGCTATTCTCCAAATCGGACAAAGTTACAGAAGCCTTTTCCTTTAAAGCTTTCAATGCTTTGGCATCGCTACCGTTTACATCAACGAAATACAAATCGGAACCGACATTCACTGCATACATCGGATTGGCAAAAGTGTTACCTTCCAATTCCGTACCTTCTTTAGCTTCAAATGTAAAAGTGAAACCATTCAAGTTGTAGTCGTTCAGGTCTTCAGCTGAATACTCTTCGCTTGTAGTGTAAGCTGAAAGCTTGTTTTCAGTGACATCGTCACCGTCTAATACCGGAGTGATTTTAGCCAGCTCTGCCAACTTGTCGCTTGCAACGATCATAGTAGACGTAATCGTTTTTGCATCAACATTAGCCGAAACAGTACCGCCAGTTCCCAAATAGATAGGTTTTCCATCCACTTTCAGTGTAAAGGTATATTTCTGGCCTACCTTCTGAAAGTCTGCAACTTCAAACACAGCAGCTTTTACAATATCAGTTTCTGTTTCACCGGCAATAGTCCAAACTTTTGTTTTGTTATCCGACAATGTAACCTCTTTAACGGTTGCAAATGCATCACCAGATGTAACCCATCCGGCTTTTAGATAAAACTTCATGCCATTGGCCAACTTTGTATTTCCAGCAACGCTTGAGTAAGCAACCGGAGTCACAGCACCAGCATAGGCAGCATTGAAAGCAGGACCTGCCATGAGCAGAGCCGCCGTCATAAGAGTAAAGATTCTCTTCTTCATACTTTAAACATTTAAATTAATAATACTATGAATATTGAAATAATATCATCCAAACCTTAGCCGCCCACCTTATATGGATAGATGTTAACATCTGTATTTTGACAGCTAAAACGTACGTTTAAATTCGTCATTTTGGGAGAAGGTTCGGAAGGTTTGTCGCCAAAAGGCGGTTTTTCGTACAGCTAAGGCTATCTAATTGATAAGAAACGATATAGAAAAGGAAAAAACTTTGAAGAAAGAATTGCAGGTTTAAAAAGTATATGTATTTTTGTAGCTGAAAAAATGGCGAAAAAAAACGTACGTTTTCATTAGTCATTTCTCATGCGCTTAATATCTTCCTAAAAATCAGTATTTTATATCCGTATCTATACCTAGATTACCCCCTAAAAAAGCCCTTTTACGTGTACATTATATAAATTAGCACATTGCTATCAATCAATCTATTACGAAAATCGCCAAAGTGCCCAAATATACCTTTTTACAGAAAACCGCTCAAAACAGCCCTCTTTTCCTTATTTTTCGAAACGAATATTTGCCCTAAAAACAGGCTCCATTGTCCATATTTGAGGACTCTTTTATTACACCCGTAACAGTTACAGCGGTTACAAAGACAAACAAAGCAATCAGGATATACAGATACCTCTTACAAAAATATGAAGGAGCCATATCAAAAAGGGCTGTAAGCCCGATAGCTTACAACCCTTTTTGACAATTCCTCACTATATATACGAATCAGATTCTCGCAAGTGTCGTAACAATAAAGTCCCACGTACGAGCAACAGACGGAATGCTTACACGCTCGTCAGGAGAATGCGGATGCTGCAAGTCCGGACCGATAGAGATCATGTCCATATCGGGGTAGGATTCCTGGATGATACCGCATTCCAGACCGGCATGCATAACCTTTGCCTCCGGCTTCTTTCCGTACAAATCCAAATAAGCTTGCTGCATGATTTTCAGGATCGGCGAATCGATATTCGGCTGCCATCCGCCGTAACCATCCGAATATTCCACCTTCGCCCCGACTAGAGAGAAAATACTTTCCAAACTCGAACAAACAGCTTCCTTGCGGCTCTCGGACGAACTGCGAACCAAAATCTGAATCTCGATCATCTCGTTCGAGGACTTGACGATTGCCAAGTTTGTAGACGATTCGACCGTGCCCGGAAAATCGACCAGCATACTGATCACACCGTTCTGGCAACCTTCTATCGCATTGATCAGATCATCCTGAATCTCTTCCGGAATCAGAGTTGCCGGCATATCGGTCATTTCGGCCGTAAAATTAATATTGTGTTCAATGCCCTTATATTCGGAGCGATACATTTCCTGATAATCGGAGACAAGCTCCCAAAGAGCTTCCACATTATCGCCCGGGATCGTTATGATGGCAAAAGCCTCGCGCGGGATTGCGTTGCGCAACGAACCTCCGTCGATAGATGACAGACGAGCCCCATAATCGCGTACGGCCTCTTTCAAGAAACGGAACATCAGCTTATTCGCATTCGCACGTCCCAAATGAATATCCACACCAGAGTGACCGCCTTTCAAGCCGGTCAGGCTGATTTTCACGGCAACATCGCCCTCCGGAATATAAGTATCTTCCTTAAATTGCATGGAAACATTCAGATCGGCGCCACCGGCACAACCGACAAACAACTCGCCTTCTTCCTCCGAATCACAGTTTAACAGGATTTCCCCTTTCAGGAAACCCGGCTTCAAACCGACTGCGCCATCCATTCCCACTTCTTCGTTAATGGTAAAAAGGGCTTCCAGAGGACCGTGCGTCAATGTCTTGTCCGCCAGGACAGCCATAGCAAAAGCAGCACCCATACCGTTATCAGCACCCAATGTCGTTTCGCGTGCTTTCACCCAATCTCCATCTATATAAGCATCGATCGGATCGGTTAGAAAATCATGTTTTACCGAAGAGTTCTTCTGCGGAACCATATCGAGGTGAGACTGCATGGTCACGGTTTTGTGTCCTTCCATTCCCGGAGAAGCCGGTTTACGAATCAAAACGTTTCCCACTTCGTCCTGCAAAGTTTCCAATCCCAATCCTTTACCAAAAGCTACCATAAAACGGGTTACAGCCTCCATATGTCCGGTTGGACGAGGGATTTGCGTAAGGTCATAGAAATAACCCCAAACTGGCTGCGGAGAAAGATTTTTGATTTCTGCGGACATAAATAAAACTGCGTTTTAATTGACAATTGACAACTTAATCAATGAACAATTGACAATTAGGTTAATAATTAATGTTATATATCGAATGGACAACCGGGCATTTAATTGTCAATTGTCAATTGTCCATTGTCAATTCCTTTGTTTACAAAAGGTAGCGCCACCACACCAAACAGTCCCGTAATTCCGAGCCAGGCAGTTTGCACCGTATGCACCACCAGAGCAAAAGCCGCAGCATCGGTTTCTTTTACTCCGAAGCACATCAAAGTGGCGATCACCATAAAATGCCACGGACCAATTCCCCCCTGCACGGGTACCGCCACAGCGATACTACTCATCGTAAAAGCGATCAGACCGACCGTCACACCCAAATCACGGGTAAAATCGAAAGCATAGAAAGTGATGTAGAAATACAGGAAATATCCTGTCCAGATCAACAGGGTTTGAATCACGAAAAGACCTTTACGCTTCATCAGCCAGATGCTCTTCATTCCATCCCAGACGTTCTGCAACATCGACTTTGCTTTCTTGACCAGCGTAAAGTTACTCATATATGTGAATATAAACCAAATTCCGGCAATAAAAATTACGCCGGCCACATAAATCCATATCGAGTTGAACATGGACTGAAAACCATCCAGCAACGCAGGGTTCTTCGCAAAGAAGCTATGGAAAAAATCAAAATTGAAGATAATGATGGACATTGTGATCAGCCCGACCATGATGGTATCGCTCACACGGTCGATCAGCAGCGTCCCCAACAGGCGGGTAAACGGGATCTTGTCATATTTGGTTATCATCCCGCAACGCCAGACTTCACCGACACGCGGTAGCACAAGGTTCACAGCATAATTTCCCAACACAGCATAAATCACATTGCAGGTCTTCACCTTATCACCTAACGAACGAATCAGCAGTCCCCAACGCAATCCCCGGATAATATTGGCTCCCAAGCCAAACAAAAGGGAAAAAAGAATAATCTCATAGCGGACCCCCTTACGAATCACATTCCAGATCTCGCCAATATCCATCTTACTGTATAGATACCAAAGGAGTAAACAACCGAATGCAAGCGGGAGAATTATCTTGAGAAACGTGCGTAGAATTGCTTTAAAATCCATTATACGTAGATGACTTTAAATTATTTGTTGTATTTTTGTACGCCTGCAAAGATAAGCATTATATTTAAATACGAACACATTACACCAAAGAAGTGGATGAGATTAGTTAAGCCCAAAAAAGCATTAGGACAACATTTCCTGAAAGATCTGCAAATAGCTGAGCGTATTGCAGATACATTGTCCGATTACAAGCAGTTACCTGTACTGGAAATTGGCCCTGGGATGGGCGTCCTCACCCAATTCTTACTGGAAAAAGGACACGATCTGACAGTAGTGGAGCTGGATATGGAATCGGTCGATTACCTGGAACAGAACTTTCCCGCCTTGGAAGGCAAGATTTTGGCCGAAGACTTTCTGCGTCTGGATCTCGGCAAGTTGTTTCCGGACCAGTTTTGTGTGATTGGCAATTATCCTTATAATATATCCAGTCAGATATTTTTCAAAGTGCTCGACTACAAGGAACATATTCCCTGCTGTTCGGGTATGATACAGAAAGAGGTGGCCGAACGTCTTGCTGCCGGTCCGGGTAGTAAGACATACGGCATCCTGAGCGTCCTGCTACAGGCCTGGTACGAAGTGGAATATCTGTTTACGGTCAGCGAGAATGTATTCGATCCGCCTCCAAAGGTCAAGAGTGCGGTGATACGGATGGTGCGCAATGACCGAAAATCGTTGGGATGTGACGAGAAGCTTTTCAAGACGGTTGTCAAAACCTCGTTCAACCAACGTCGCAAAACATTGCGCAACTCCATGAAACCTCTGCTGGGTAAGGATTGTCCCGATTATTCGCTCCCGATCTTTAACAAACGACCGGAACAGCTTTCCGTAGAGCAGTTCGTGGAACTGACGCTGATAACGGAGCGAAACTTAAAAGATTTATGATTTCAGATTTATGATTTATGACTTATGGAGCTTGCATTGTTTCACAAATCATAAATCATAAATCATAAATTCTCCAAAGCATGATTGAACTGACGAAAGAATATATAGACCATCTAAAAGACATCATCACGGAGAAGGATGATGCTAAGATTAAGGAGATACTGGACGAACTGTATCCGGCGGACATAGCCGAACTGTACCAGGAGCTTGATTTGCAAGAGGCTATCTACCTCTATCTGCTGATGGATGGTGAAAAGGCAGCGGATGTTCTGATGGAACTGGATGAAGAAGACCGTCACAAGTTGCTGAAAGAACTTCCGAACGAACTGATTGCCAAACGCTTCGTGGACAATATGGAGACCGACGACGCTGTAGACCTGATGCGTGAGTTGGACGAAGATACCCAGGAAGAGATTCTTTCGCACATCGAAGACATCGAACAGGCGGGAGACATCGTAGACCTCTTGAAATACGACGAAAACACCGCCGGTGGTCTGATGGGCACCGAAATGGTAGTCGTGAACGAGAACTGGAGTATGCCCGAGTGTCTGAAGGAAATGCGTCAGCAAGCCGAAGAACTGGACGAAATATATTATGTATATGTCATTGACGACGATGAACGCCTGAGGGGAATCTTCCCGCTCAAGAAGATGATCACCTCCCCTTCTGTCTCCAAAGTGAAACACGTGATGCAGAAAGACCCGATCTCGGTACACGTAGACACTTCCATCGACGAAGTGGCGCAAACCATCGAAAAGTATGACCTTGTTGCCATCCCCGTGGTGGATAGCATCGGCCGACTGATAGGACAGATTACCGTCGACGACGTCATGGACGAAGTTCGTGAACAGTCGGAACGTGATTACCAGTTGGCATCCGGTCTTTCGCAGGACGTAGAAACCGATGACAACGTACTAAGACAGACCACAGCCCGACTGCCCTGGCTACTGATCGGCATGATCGGAGGTATCGGAAACTCCATGATATTGGGAAATTTCGACGCTACCTTCGCCGCCCACCCCGAAATGGCATTATATATCCCGCTGATCGGTGGTACAGGAGGAAACGTCGGTACACAGTCTTCCGCTATCATCGTACAAGGGCTTGCCAATAGTTCACTGGACGCCAAAAACACTTTCAAGCAAGTGACCAAGGAAGCGGTAGTAGCCTTAATCAATGCTACCATCATCTCCCTGCTGGTATATACTTACAACTTTATCCGGTTCGGTGCGACGGCTACGGTTACTTATTCCGTATCCATCAGTCTGTTTGCCGTTGTGATGTTCGCCTCCATCTTCGGCACACTGGTCCCGATGACACTGGAGAAACTAAAAATAGATCCCGCCATCGCAACAGGTCCGTTTATAGCCATCACAAATGACATAATCGGTATGATGCTGTACATGGGAATTACTGTTTTATTATCATAAAAATGCGATAATCAAAAAAAAATAAGCAAAAGAGTATGAAGTAATCGTTTTATTTCATTATTTTGTGACCCAAAACTAATATACAATGATGGACGCTCATGACACTAATCTTCCCTTGAACCAAGGGGAGTTAGAAGAAGAAAAGAAAACAGTTGAGGTTTCTGAAGCCATTACAGAGACTCCGACTGAAGAAGGTACCGAAAAAGTTACTGAAGAAGTTACTGCCGAAGTTCAGACTGAAGCAGCACCTAAACCTGCCACAAAGGAAGACGTACTGAACCGATTGAAAGAGCTTGCGCAAGACTCGGAAAACGCAAACAAGCAGGAAATTGACAATCTAAAACAATCATTCTACAAGTTACACAACGCCGAGTTAGAAGCTGCTAAAAAGCAATTTATCGACAATGGAGGCGCTGCCGAAGACTTCACTCCGAAGGATGATCCGACAGAAGAGGAATTCAAACGCCTCATGGGATCGATCAAAGAGAAAAGAAGTCAACTTGTAGCCGAACAGGAACGTCAGAAAGAAGAAAATCTGCAAGTCAAGCTTTCCATTATCGAAGAACTTAAAGAACTGGTAGAATCGGGTGATGATGCCAATAAATCTTATACAGAGTTCAAAAAGCTGCAACAGCAATGGAACGAAACCAAACTGGTTCCGCAAGGCAAGGTGAATGAACTTTGGAAGAATTACCAACTGTACGTAGAGAAATTCTATGATCTGCTGAAACTGAACAACGAATTTCGTGAATACGACTTCAAAAAGAATCTGGAGATCAAGACTCATCTTTGCGAAGCAGCCGAAAAGCTTGCTGACGAAGAAGATGTAGTTTCCGCTTTCCACCAACTTCAGAAGCTGCATCAGGAATTTCGTGATACGGGTCCGGTAGCTAAAGAACTGCGTGACGAAATCTGGAACCGTTTCAAGGCTGCTTCTACGGCTGTAAACCGCCGTCACCAGCAACATTTCGAAGCGCTGAAAGAATCGGAACAGCACAATCTGGATCAAAAAACTGTCATTTGCGAAATTGTAGAAGCAATTGAATATGATGAACTGAAAACATTCTCGGCTTGGGAGAACAAGACGCAGGAAGTGATTGCTCTGCAAAACAAATGGAAGACAATCGGATTCGCTCCCCAAAAGATGAATGTGAAGATCTTCGAACGCTTCCGTCATGCCTGCGATGACTTCTTCAAAAAGAAAGGAGAATTCTTCAAGGCTCTGAAAGAAGGAATGAACGAGAATCTGGAAAAGAAGAAAGCACTTTGCGAAAAGGCAGAAGCACTGAAGGACAGCACCGACTGGAAAGCAACTGCTGATGCGCTGACCAAATTGCAGAAAGAGTGGAAAACAATCGGTCCGGTAGCCAAGAAATACTCGGATGCCGTATGGAAACGTTTCATCACTGCTTGTGACTATTTCTTCGACCAGAAAAACAAGGCTACTTCTTCACAACGTTCTGTAGAAATAGAGAACATGGAGAAGAAGAAAGCGTTGATTGAAAAATTAGCTTCAATCGATGAAAACATGGATACTGACGAAGCCAGCACTTTGGTACGCGAACTGATGAAGGAATGGAATTCCATCGGTCATGTTCCGTTCAAGGAGAAAGATAAATTGTATAAGCAATATCATGGCTTGATCGATCAACTGTTCGACCGTTTCAACATCAGTGCATCCAACAAGAAATTAAGCAATTTCCGTTCAAACATCAGCAATATCCAAGGAGGAGGCTCTCAGTCTTTATATAGAGAACGGGAAAAACTGGTACGTATTTATGAGAATATGAAGAATGAACTTCAGACTTATGAAAATAACCTGGGATTCCTTACTTCTTCTTCCAAGAAAGGTAGCAGCCTGCTGACAGAACTGAATCGAAAAGTGGATAAACTGAAAGCTGACCTTGAACTGGTATTACAGAAAATCAAGGTTATCGATGAATCATTGAAAGCGGAAGAATAAATTTTTCCGAAACAAAGGATAAAATCCTCTCATATAAAAGCCAACTAACCCATTACGGATTTAGTTGGCTTTTTTATTGAAGCTTTCATTATATTCTCACTGCACTGAGAAAAAATACTCATGCCTTTGAGAAAATTTTCTCATTGCATTGAGAATTTTTTCTCAGTGTGGTGAGAATTTTTTCTCAAAGGCATGAGAACTCTTTGAGAATATAACAACCTTTATCACGCTGTGTACTATCCAAATAGCAACTAAATATTTTCTCCCTTACACCCGTAATTAAACGACTGCCAAAATGCTTTATATTTAAGAAGTGAGTTTTTCGCCCGGTCTGACCGAAACAATCAACCAATTAAAAAGGAATAGAGGAATAATTAAACTAAGTTCTTGTAGAACTATAATATAGTAGATGATAAGATGGAATAGAATGCATGTTGTTGATAATCAATGGGAAGTATTGGGGGCTGTAAACGTGTAATAGTGAAATACTCACTCTGTTTCTACCCGTTGATTGATTAAATGAGAATAATTGAAAAACTTATTTGTAATTTAAATATGAAATATTATTGAAAAATAGTATGACTTTTTCAAACTAATTAGTATATTTGCGCACGAATCGTTGATTTTTAGCAAAAAAGATGGTAAATCTATTGCTTAGTTAGATGCGTTAGTTTAGATACAAATGGATTAACAGACTGTTTTTTGTGCTAAGTTCTACAAGAACTAAGACATAGAACCTATTATTTTTTTGACTTTAAATCAGCATAGTTCAGCACGCAAATAAAAGTTTTAACTTCTAATTTTAATGCCTATGAGAAAGAAATAAGTATTCCAAATCCAAGAGTACCCACAAGTACTTCAACTTGCTTTTACCCTTTTTACCTTTAATAAAACTAATATTAATTTATGAAAAAATGCTTTGAACTAACACCATGCTTGCTGGCATTCTTATGCATTACCAGCTGCGTAGAAGATGTTGATAACGAACGTTCTAAGGGAATGTTCTCAGCATCACAAAGTGGATTCTCCACCATTGAAGTTTACGATTTAGGCCCTCTCAACAAGATTGATTTATCCATTGCCAAGGCAGGATTAGAAGATGCCGGAGGAACAGTTACTTTTTCAGTAGAACAATCCTTGTTGGATTCTCTGAATAATGCGGACGGTACTTCCTATCAATTACTACCTCCCGAATGCTATACAATTGAAAATGCAACCTATTCCGTCTCTCCTGGCGGAGACAGGCGCGTAACAGGAGGCAGTCTGGTGTATGATCCTCACAAAATCTACAACCTGTGCGGCTTTGATGAACTTAAATACGTTCTTCCATTACGGGTATCCTCTACAGGGACTCCTATGAACTCCGACCGGACGGCAGCGCTTTACGGATTTATTGTTAAAGAAGCTATTGTCAGACTCGCATCTACCGGAGGAGACTTCGTCATTGAAGGAGGAACGACTACTTCACCTATGAATCTCGACACAGAGATAAGCTTTGAGAACGAATGGGATCTGACGACCTCGTTTGCAACCAAAGGAGCGGACTATGTGGATAACTACAATTCGGCAAATTCGACCTATTACATACCTTTACCTTCCGACTTCTACACTCTTCCCGATGTCACTATCGCCAAGGGAAAGACAACGGGAGGCTCTGCTATTAGCCTGCTGGGTGAAACACTTCCCCCCGGAAATTATCTTCTTCCGGTTTCACTCGGCGGACTTAGCGGACAAGGAGACGCCAGCATCAACATAGACAAGGAAACGGTAGCCAACTATTTCGTAATCAAACAAGGTGGCCCTATTAACCGTGACCACTGGACAGTGACTGCCAACACGGAAGAAAAGACAGGCGAAGTTTCAGCCGCTTACCCCCACAACGGTCAGACAATATCTTTGATTGACGGAGAGATAAACACTTTCTGGCATAGTAAATGGCAGGGAGGAGAAGTAGCTCCACCATACGAAATAATACTCGACATGGGCAAAGAGAACAGTGTCAGCCAATTAGGACTCATCGCCAGACAAAATGCACTTACTTCTATGAACCTTGAGATTTATGCAGGAGATGACGGTGAAACATGGAACCTGATTGGAAAATACTTCTTTGACGGTAGCATAAAAACAGAGCAAATGGTCCCCGTAAAAGCATGTGATGCACGCTGGATACGTATTTACATCCCCACTCTGGGCAGTGGTTCATCTGTAGGACACCTGGCAGAAATATATGTATACGGCACGGACAAGTAACCTTAATTATTTTCTAATTCTTACTTAAAAGAAACATTTATGAATAAGATATTAAAAGTAATGTGTTTCATTCTGTTTGCCTTATTTGCAGGAATAAACACAATTTATGCACAAGGACAAAGTCCAACAGGACTCGTAGTCGATGAAAACGGGCAGCCGATGATCGGAGTGCAGATAAAAATCGAAGGAACCACAGTCGGTGCCATCACTGACGTAGATGGTAATTTCACCATCAAAGCCCAAAAAGGCAATATACTTCTTTTCTCTTATGTGGGTTACGAACAGCAAAAAATCACTTATAAAGGAGAAAAGGTATTAGCAATCAAAATGCTTCCGAGCACAGAGATGCTGGAGGACGTCGTTGTTATCGGCTACGGAAAACAAAAGAAGAACAGCGTAGTGAGTTCCATCAACGCCATCGGTCCCAAAGAGTTGTCCGTTTCTTCCAGTCGTAATATGACCAATAATCTGGCAGGGCAAGTACCGGGCTTGATCGCAGTGCAACGTTCCGGTGAACCGGGATATGACAATGCCGACTTTTGGATTCGGGGACAAAGTTCTTTCAAAGGCGGTACCAATCCGCTTGTATTAGTCGACGGTGTCCCCCGGCAAATGCAGGATATTGAAGCGGATGAAATTGAATCATTTACCTTACTGAAAGATGCTGCCGCCACAGCTGTTTACGGAGCCGAAGGCGCAAACGGAGTTATCTTGATTACTTCCAAACGAGGAAATTCACAGAAACCTAAAATCTCTTTCCGAGCCGAAGGAACTATTCTCGAACCAACACGTCTGCCGACTTTCATGAACTCAGTAGAAACGTTAAACCTATACAACGAAGCATTGAACAACGAAGGGACCGCCAGCATACGCACAGACGAAGAGATAGCCAAATACGGTCCCGGAGCCGACCGTGATTTATATCCGGACACTGACTGGTTGGGTACAATGCTAAGAAACCACACCTATAATATGCGGTATACCCTGAACGTAAGAGGAGGAACTGAACGTGCCCGTTACTTCGTATCCGGCGCCTTCTATCAGGAAAATGGTATATTCAAGGATTTCGGCAATGACTATGATAACAATATCGGATTGAAGCGCTACAATCTGCGCAGCAACATTGACTTTGACGCAACTAAAACCACAACAGTAAAAGTAGACCTCAGCGGACAATACCTGCAAACCAATTATCCGGGAACAGGAACCAGCACTATTTTTACTACCATGTGCCGTACTCCGTCTTATATCATGCCGGCAGTTTATTCCGACGGAACTGTGGCCGGACATCCCCGTCCGTCAGGCAATCGTTCCAACCCGTACAACCTGCTTGTTAACTCAGGATACGCCAAAGAATGGAGAACTTCCATCCAGTCGAAAGTGGAAGTAGACCAGAAGCTGGACTTCCTGACCAAGGGATTGACATGGAAAGGACTTATCAGCTTTGACGCAGACATGTCATATATCGCCAAACGTACCAAAACACCGACACAATATCTGGCCACAGGACGCGACGAAAATGGCAAGCTGTTATATAAGACTGTAGTAGAAGGCAGCGATGTACTATCAGAAAACCTGAGTAACAGTTCAAACAAAAAGATTTACTTTGAAACAGCCTTCAATTACAACCGTACATTTGCAGAGAAACACGATGTAGGGGCCATGTTCCTATACATGCAAAAAGAAACACAGTATCACAATAACGCTTTACCTTATAGAAAGCAAGGTTTGGTAGGTCGTGTAACTTATGGATATGACGGACGCTATTTCTTAGAAGGTAACTTCGGCTACACCGGTTCGGAAACCTTTGCAAAAGGCTATCGCTTCGGTTTCTTCCCCGCCATGGGTTTGGCATGGTATATCAGCAATGAACATTATTATCCGGAAGCCTTGAAAAAGGTAGTAAGCAAATTGAAATTAAGATTCTCCATCGGTCGTACCGGTAACGACGATACCGGCGGCAACCGCTTCTTATATCGTGGAACCATGAAACAGGATAATAGCGGCTATAATATCGGATTCAGCAACAGCGGCGCATTAGGCGGAGTAGGCAATGGAATTACCGAAGCCCAGTTCGAATCACCGTTTCTTTCCTGGGAAATCGAAGACAAACGCAACTTCGGTATCGACTTGGGGTTATTCGACAACCGCATTGACCTGCAAGTGGACTACTTCAACAACAAACGTAAGGACATCCTATTGCAACGTAATACCGTTTCCAATGTGACAGGCTTCCAGCAAATGCCATGGCAAAACTTCGGTATCGTGAAAAACCAAGGTGTGGATGCAAGTCTGAATCTCAATTATAAAGTAGGTGAAGTTAACCTGAGCGCACGCGGTAACTTTACATTTGCACGCAACGAAATCCTCGAATATGATCAGGTGCCACAAGTTTATCCGTGGCTCGAAAAGAAAGGGACACGACTCAACTCATGGAAACTATACATTGCTGACGGACTTTATACCGCCGACGACTTCAACATAACAGGTGAAGGTCTGAACCGCCAGTATGAACTGAAACCGGGAGTTGTATCCGGTCTGTCAAGCGGAGTACGTCCGGGAGATATCAAATACAAAGACCTGAACGGAGACGGTAAGATCGACAGCAACGACCAGATGGAAGATGTAGGAAATCCTTCTGTTCCGGAAATAGTTTATGGCTTCGGCCTCAATGCCGAATGGAAAGGAGCCTATGTCGGTATCTTCTTCCAAGGTTCAGGAAATACATCGACCGTATTAGGAGCCAGCTCGAACGGAGCATTTTTCCCGTTCCAATGGGGAGTCGAAGAGTCTGCCGTACGATCAGAAGTAGCCAACAGATGGACGGAACAGAACCCAAGCCAAAATGTAATGTTCCCCCGCATGCACTCTACCAATTATGACAACAATACAGCTGCCAGCACTTGGTGGCTGCGCAATGCCAGTTTCCTGCGACTGAAAAATATTGAAGTCGGTTACAACTTCAAGGAGAAAACACTGAAAAAAATCGGTATACAAGCTTTGCGTGTTTATCTGCAAGGAAACAATCTTTGTGTATGGGATGATATCAAAATGTGGGACCCGGAACTTGGAAACACCAACGGCGGCTTCTCATATCCACTGAGCCGGACTTTCACATTCGGTCTTGACTTTACTTTCTAATAATACATATAATACATTATATATATGAAGACATTGAAAAAACTATCAATCATAGTGGCCGTAGGACTAAGCACGATATTCTTTTCGGGTTGCAGCGATTATCTGGATGTATCGGACGACCTGGCGGCAGAATTAAGCATGGAAGAAGTATTCAATAATACCGGTTATGCCCGTCGCTTCCACCGATATATATATTCCGGAATTCCGGATGTATCAAACATTATTATAACCAGCGCTTATGCAGGTTTGACAGGATTAGATAATCCTTGGCCGGCAGTTTCCGACGAGTTAAAAAGTGCACAAAATAATGTCAAGACAATTCCGACAGTAGGTTACCATGCCGGATCGGCGGATTTATCGCGCTGGAGTCTTTACAAACAAATCCGTCAGGCAAACGAATTTCTGGCATACTCGCATACGATCCCACAGCAAGGTGACGTTACGGATTACATTGACGAAGACGAATTGGCAAGATTGAAAAACGAAGCTCGTTTCCTACGTGCTTACTATCACTACTTGTTATTTGAATTGTATGGTCCTATCCCCATTATGACAGAAATATCGGAACCGTCCGCAAGTGATCTGGACTATTACCGGAACTCTGTCGACGAAGTAGTGCAATTCATCGATTCCGAACTCAATGAATGCTACAATGAACTGCCTGAAAAGGAAGTGAACGATGACGGGACTCCAAACGAGAACCGAAGCGCAGCACCTACCAAAGGGGCAGCATTGGCTATTCTGGCAAAACTCCACGTGTATGCCGCAAGCCCCTTACTTAACGGAGGATATTCGGAAGCAATCGCATTGAGGGATAATCAGGACAAACAACTGTTTCCTGCGAAAGATGACAAAAAATGGCAAACTGCCTTAAACGCGTTGCAGCGCTTCATTGATTATGCAAAAACTCACTATCACCTTTATAAAGAAAAAGATAAAGATGGAGAGTTGAATGCAGAAGAATCTCTATACCAACTCTTTCAGGTAAGTTTGAACAACCCGGAAGCTATCTGGCAAACCAGCAAGAATTCATGGGGCGATGTAGGTGGAGAAGGAAGAGAACGCAGATGCACTCCACGTGCGATATATAGCGGATTCGGTTGTGTAGGTGTATTGCAGGAAGCTATTGACGATTTCTTCATGAATGACGGCAAGAGTATTCACGAGTCAGGACTTTATTCAGAAGAAGGCATTGGCGAAGACGGCATTCCTAATATGTATAAGAATCGAGAACCACGTTTTTATCAGGACATAACTTACTCCGGCAAGACATGGCAAAAAACAACGAAACAGATTTATTTCTATAAAGGCAGCGGAGACGATAACTCCAAAGCGGATATGAGCTACTCCGGCTATCTGCTTTACAAGGGAATGAACCGTGATCTTTTAAACCAAGGAAGTAATGCCAAATCAAAATACAGAGCAGGAATGTTGTTCCGTCTCGCCGACTTCTATTTATTATATGCCGAAGCGTTGAACCATGTAAATCCTTCGGATGAACGTATCATTGCACATATCGACAGTGTCCGCTACCGAGCAGGTATCCCTTTACTAAAGGACATCAAGCCTGAAATAAAAGGCAACCAAGCCTTACAGGAAGAAGCCATCCGCAAAGAACGCCGGATCGAACTATTTGCCGAAGGGCAACGCTATTTCGACGTCCGTCGCTGGATGTGTGCCGATGAAGAAGGATATAAGCAAGGCGGACCAGTACATGGCATGAATATGAACGCTGATAACCTGGAGGACTTTATGGAGCGTACCGCATTTGAAACCCGTATTTTTGAAAGACGCATGTACCTCTATCCTATCCCGTTAAACGAGATTCAGAAGTCGAGCAAACTTGTTCAGAATCCGGGTTGGTAGCAGCCAAATGTCATAACACAGACACAATAGGTATCCCATCATAGATGCAGAAAAACATCACCTAAACGGTGCTGATGTAAAAAGAGTTTTCCATTCATTTTGGAAGACTCTTTTTTTTGAGCCTTACCAGCTATGAAAGTATACCGCAAAAAGCAAAAATCGTCAGCTTTCCTTTGAAAAACTGACGATTTTTGCCGGACAGTTCTTATTCCTTTACAAAGCGGTGATAAATATAATCATTTGCTTCTTTTTCCTGACTGTCATCCA
>ENA-OOWO01001081-OOWO01001081.1-human-gut-metagenome-genome-assembly--contig:-NODE-1081-length-17998-cov-1.900853_pt1 | contig 17998 bp, 20 predicted proteins | sample MGYA00241579_ERZ501327 | MGnify/ENA primary metagenome ERZ501327 (study PRJEB25962, sample SAMEA2042836) | human gut metagenome | biome: human gut; feature: human-associated habitat; material: faeces...
CAGAGCTCCTCGCCGTTTGATCTAAAATGGCTTCTCAAACATTAAACCTTTACTTTAAAAGTCTTTCCAATCCCCTGCCAATTGGTCAATTGAACATTGAAGACCCTGGCAGGGAGTCTTCTGTTTGCTATTTTGTTTATGACTCCGGTTGGCTCAGTTATGGTTATTCTTTAAGCCGGGATTTACCGTTAATCCCTAAAGTTTTTAAAACTGACTCCAGTCACCCTGTTTTTGGGTTCATGTATGACTTGATCCCCGGTATCGGCGCGCGTAAAGCAACAAAGTTTATTTATAAAAAAGACTTAACAAACAATCAGTTATTCCTTCTTTCTCAAGAAGTACTTCGCCCCGGTGCAGTTGGATTCAAAGAGAGCACTCAAGCAGCTCTTCAATATAAGGAAGTCGGCCCCTGTGCACTTGATTTAGAGCGTCTGATGATGGGACACTTGAATATTTCTGATATAGATTCACTCTATCGAGGTCTTAGCGCACTACCCGGCGAACGCTTTAAGCTTGGTTATCAATCTGGTAAAAATAAAAATTTTATTTCAAAATTTAACATCCCCGATCCGCAACGTAATTTAGTGATCTGGGAGGCAATTACATTAAGTCTTGCTAGGCGGATGGGACTTCAAACGGTATCGGCTGAACTAACATCCATGCGTGGTATGGATACGATTATCAGCAAACGCTTTGACCGAACCACTGATGGTCATCCGATCGGATTTGCTTCGGCTCGTGCACTTTTGGCTGCGCACGATGATAATCATTCCTATCTTGAAGTTGCTGACATATTAAATCAGGATGGTGCCAAGCCTAAGATGGACTTGCTCGAATTGTGGCGTCGAATGGTCTTTAATATGTGCGTAGGAAACGTTCACGACACGCTTGATAACATCGGTTTTATCCGAGACGGTGACGGTTGGCGTCTGTCTCCCCTCTATTCCTTAAAACCTGAACCCATTTCCATTCCCCGTCGACATCACGCAACGGCTGTAACCGATGATTGTGACCGACCGGACTTATCTAAAGCCGTTGAAATAGCTCCCTATTTTGGCATCAGTCAACGTAAAGCTGAGGCTCTGGCACTCGAAATTTCCTCTTTTTGTGCTCAAAACTGGGAAAAAGTCGCCCGAGATTTTCAGGCCGATCCACTTGAAATCGACAATATGAGAAAAGCTTTTGAACAACTTGATCTTTAATGTCGGGTTATCACTTAATCACATTGACCTACGACAAATTACGCACCTACCTTAACGCTCCTAATTACAGATTGTTACCACTAGTCGGGAGTTCCCTTAGTAGAAAGCTATTTTCCTGAGAGCAAAATGTTGCTGTCGCGAAATTCCCGCCTCATATAACAACGGGGAAAGCGACTTTGTTTATATAAACAAACTCTCTAATAAAAGGAGCTTACTGCTATGAAATTACGTGCATCTTTGATGGCCTGTGCCATCACAAGCGCCTTGGTTGCCCTGCCGCTTACCTCGATGGCCTGCTCTACGGTGATCGTCGGTAAAGACGCTTCGGCTACCGGCCAAGTGATCGTTGGCCACAATGAAGACAATGGTGGCCGCGTTTTCAACCCCCAATACTATGTTCCGCCTGCCAAACACAAAGCCGGTGAAATGATCAAATATGAACCGACGGCTGCTATGATCCCGCAAGTGCGCGAAACCTTGGGCTTTTACTGGTCTGAAACGCTTGACCCGAATGGCTCCTCCTTCTCTGACGGTTTTGTCAATGACGCCGGCGTGGTGATTGTTTCCAACGCTTGCTCAAACATTTTCGACAAAAACCAAAAATTGAAAGACGGTGGTGTGGGTTACGGTATTCGCCGCTTGATGGCAGAACGCGCTCACAGCGCCCGTGAAGCCGTGAAGATCGCCACCGACCTCCTCACGAAGTACGGTTACTTCTCCGAAGGCCGCACCTACACGATCGCCGATACGCATGAAGCCTGGCAGCTTGCCATCCACATGGGTAACGTTTGGGTTGCCCGCCGTGTCCAAGACAATGAAGTGATTTATATCCCGAATAACTTCATGATGGATAAGGTTGACGCCACCGACACCGAAAACGTGATCGTTTCCCCGGGCTTGATCGAACGCTCCATCAAGAACGGTCGTTACAAACCCGCAACACCCGGTGTCTACAACGACTTTAACTTCCGTGCTGCCGTTCAACCGGCTGAACAACGCGCTGTCGGCTACAACTTCGGTCGTAACCAAGTGGCCTGGAAATACATCACCGGTGAAAAGATCACCGATCCTGAAAAGTTCCCGTACTCTTTCACACCTGACAAGAAGTTCACCGTTCATGATGTTCAAAACATCTTGCGTCTGCACGAAGACCAAATTGGTGACGATGATGGTTGGTACCACCACTTGGGCTTCGGTCCGTGCCGTGTGACGACTCACGAATCCGTTGTTTTCGAAATCAACGACATTCCTGAACTCATCACGAGCTACCGTGCTTTAGCCCGTCCGTGCGAAACCCCGTACATTCCGTTCTATCCGTTGGCCAAGCCCAGCCAGAACATGAGCTTTATGGATGCCGCCACCGCCACGAAGGAACACTTCAGCGCTCCGGACTATCGCTTCGATTATCACCCCGAATGGGCCTCCGCCACCTTCATCAACAACGCCAACACGCTGGAATTCCAACGTGATGACCGCGATGACAACTTCGACATCATCGAAGACTTGGAAGAAAAGTGGGCCGACGAACAAGCCGGTATCCGCGAACAAGCCAAGGCTGCTATGAAGGTCTCCAAGGATCACGCTTTGAACATTCTGCACCGCTACAACGTGGCTAAGTTGCAAGAAGCACAAGGCGCCATCCAAGCTCACTTGGACGAAATCGCTCCGCACAAGGTTGTGATTTTGGCTGACTCCATCGATCCGAAGAGCTCCGCCACGGTCAAGTTCGCTCTCTTGAGCGACGATGACCTCGATGCCACGAAGATCGATCAAAAGAACACCTACGGTGGTGTGGGCCGCTCCAGCCTCACGACCAGCGGCGTGATGAGCGACTTGGCTCAACCGGTCGCCTTCTCCGCTGAAGACGTCAATGGCGACGGCAAGAATGACATGGTGATGACCTTCGTGCAAAAAGACCTCGCCCGCTTCATGATGGCCGGCGCCGTCTATGACACGTGGCTCTACACCCGCGACGGTGGTGATCGTATCGCCGCCTTCGACACGGTGAAGATTAAGGGTCAAACCAACCGTAAGTTCTCCACCAAGGAACGCGGTCACGACAGGTAATCTGATTAACAATCCTAGTTAATAGATAGCCTAAGCCCCGGAAATCCATCGATTTCTGGGGCTTTTAATTAAAAAACTCAACAAATTGAACCAAGAGTAACCATTTTTCTTTTGACTTTTATATACTTAGCAAATCGACTCTTAAGAGGGAACAAAATGCAGCAAAACAACACACCCTTGGTTCGCATTGTTGACGATGATGAAGGCATCCGCAACTCCATGGCCTTTTTGCTCGAAGGCGAAGGCTGGGAAGTTAAGACCTATCGCGATGGTTCTCAATTTTTAGCCAGTAATGACTTCAGCCGACCGGGTTGCATTATTTTGGATGTTCGTATGCCCAATATGAGTGGTTTGGGCCTTCAAACACACCTCAATGAAATGGGTGTGGATTTGCCGATCATTTTCTTAAGCGGTCACGGTGACATCGATATGGCCGTGCACACGATGAAAAACGGCGCCGTCGAGTTCCTCCAAAAGCCTGTGCGCGAAGAACGACTCTTTAAAGTGGTTCATGATGTGATCACTGAATACATGAACCGTCAGGAACAAATGGCCGACGTCATTGAATTTAAGAATCGTCTTAAAAACCTCACCCAACGTGAACGCGAAGTGGTGAATTTGATCAGTTTGGGCAAATCCAATAAGGAAGTTGCTGAACAATTAGGCATTTCTGAAAAAACGGCTCAGGTTCACCGTGGCGCGGCATACCGCAAGCTCGAAATTCATAACGCCACGGAAATCGCCCGCTTGTTGATGCGCGCTAAAGAAGATCCGCAAATTCAGTAATGGCTGATGACAGAATCTCTATACAGACGCTCGGCCTGGCCGGGCGTTTGTTTTTTGAACGCAATGAATCGGTTAGAATATTCCGAACATAGTGTTTTTGGGAGTTCGCGATGAAAGCTCTTCGTCTGTTTTGTGCCGCCGCTTTTGCCTCAAGCTTGTTGCTAAGTGGTTGCGGTGTCACAACACCGCTTATTAATCCACAAGAGCAAAGTGCGCCGGCTCAAATAACCCAATCCCAGATGCATAACGCCATTATCCGCGCCGCGCAATTGCGCAAGTGGCGCATCGTGAGTGACCAACCGGGTGTTGTCACCCTGGCTTATCCGGGCTCTGCCAAAGCCATTCATTTTGAAGCGATTGTCAAAGTCACCTATGACGCTCGCCGTTATAAAGTGAGTTATGTTTCCAGCCGTGGCCTTGATGAGAAAAAAGGCTGCGTGAATCCTGAGCTCAAGAGCAAGAATAAGTACGATGAAAACGCCATTTGCATCCACAGAAACGTCAACCGCTGGATGAATAACTTAAACGCTGACATTTTGGATGCGCTTTATCGCTAATTTTTAACCTATGCGACTTTTGGACTACTCGGTTTGGCTGCCGGGGCTAACCCCCGGCATGAATCCCCTGTCGATTCTTTCATCGGCAAAGCCTGACAGCATAGAAGTACCTAAACTGGCCTTTCTTCCCCTAATGCAAAGAAGGCGTTTAAGTTCTCTGGGCCGGGTCGTCCTCTCCACGCTCTATCCTCTGTTTGACAAGTACGGTCGAGGGAACAATAGCCCCTCTTCTGTAATCCTTGCTTCACGCTGGGGTGATATTCAACTGACCGTGAAAGCGCTCGAAGAGTTGAGTTCAGAAAAAACGCTCTCGCCCACTGGATTTTCAACCTCCGTGCATAACGCCATCGGCGGGCTTTTTTCCATGTTCGCCCATTTCACAGGAAATATCACCTCCATGGCGGCCGGCGAAAACACCATCGGTTCTGCGCTCACCGAAGCTAAGGCACAACTCGTAGAATATCCATTGGTTTTTGTTTCCATCTACGAGGATAAAACGCCTGAAGTATTTGATAAATATGGGAAAATACCATTCCCCTTTGCCGTGACGCTGGTGCTATCGAATGAAACAGATCGGGATTGTGCCCTTGCATGGAAAGAGCACTTAGTAGCCAAAAACGTATCGGATGCGCCAATTCTCACTCAACTTTATGAGTTCTTGACTTGGCTGGATACAGAAAGAAGGCATGAGGGCGAATGATGAAGGGTCTTGGCAAACAATACCGTCGTTTGGCAACCGGCTTGGCCTTCGGGGTGTTTGGCGGCCTTGGCGTCTTTTTCCAATTTCTAATTTTTCCCGGCATTGTTATTGTTGTGCGGGATGAAAAACGACGAAAACGAATAGCCAGAAATGTTATCCATCGGACTTTTCAAGCATTTATCGCTTTTATCCGCGCCATTGGCATTTTGGATTGGGAAGGCCGTGGTTTAGAAAAACTTCAAGCGCCCGGACAATTAATCTTAGCCAACCATCTCACGCTCATCGATGTGGTGTTTCTCTTTTCTTTCGTTCCGAATGCCTGCGCCATTGTGAAATCACCTCTGGCGAAAAATCCTTTTACCTGGGGCGCCCTGTATGCGGCAGGATACATTACCAATGATGGCGGTCCTGAACTGATTAAAGATTGTGTACGTGAACTCAAAAGCGGCTCAAGCCTTATCATTTTCCCCGAAGGAACCCGTACAGCACCGGGTGTGATGCCAAGACTCAAACACGGAGCAATGATTACCGCCTTGGAAAGCAATGTGGATCCGACCATGGTGAAAATCACTTGCGAACCGATTAGTCTCACCAAAGGCGCTCATTGGTGGGATGTTCCGGACAGGCCGATGTACTTTACCTTTGAAGTCCTTGGTAAACTGTCGATTGAGCCCTTTAAAGGGATATACGAAAGTACGCCCGCCAAAGGGGTTCGCGCCCTAAGCCGCGAAATTTTTCGTGTATTATTTCCGAATTTAGTTGACCAGTTCACAAAACGGTGAAACGATGTCTGATGCGTTAAAAACAGAGCTCAAAACTTTAATCATTGAATCCTTAAACCTGGAAGATCTGACTGTTGAGGATATTGAGGACGATATGCCTCTTTTTTCTGAAGAAGGTCTGGGACTTGACAGCGTTGACGGATTGGAGCTCGGTTTGGCCCTCAAGAAGAAATACAACATCAGTCTGAACGCTGAGGCAGCAGAAACGCAAGAGTATTTCAAGGACATAAATTCGCTTGCCCATTGTGTAGAAACTTTCCGGAGCAAATAAAGCCATGGCCGTCACGAAAGAAGAAATTTTCGAAAAACTTCAGAGCGCTTTAAACGAAACCTTCGAAATTGCCCCGGAAAAAATCACCCGTGAAGCGCGTTTGATGGAAGACCTGGAGATCGACAGCATTGATGCAATCGATCTTTTAGTGCAACTTAAACCCCTGCTTGGCAAACGCAAAATCGACCCCTCTTATTTTTATAAGATGCGCACCGTCGGGGATGTTGTCGACGGCTTGTACGATCTTTTGACCCAACCGGAAGCCAATTAAACCAATATGTTCAAGCGGATATTGTCGATTGTTTTAACGATCGCCTACCCGTTTGTTGTTTTGATTGGTCTGAAATATTGGGGAGTGACCGCGCTCGTGGGACTCATTGTCCTGCTGTGCACAATCCAGTTATTGACTAAGCCTTCCCGTCTTTCACTTTTCTTTTTTGCAGTCAGCCTGCTGTTGGCTGCTGCGAGCTTCTATTATCAGGCAGCCCTCCCCCTTAAGCTCTATCCGGTTGCTGTCAATCTCGTTTTATTGTGTCTTTTCACAGCGAGCCTTTTTTCAGAGCAAACGGTGATTGAACGATTGGCTCGATTGAAGGACCCGAAACTGCCCGCCGAAGGCGTTCGCTATACAAGAAAAGTAACTTGGATCTGGTGCATCTTTTTCATCATCAACGGCAGCATTGCTCTTTGGACCGCGCTATTGGCAAGCGATGAAATTTGGGCTCTTTATAACGGCTTTATTGCTTATATCCTCATGGGCATTCTTTTGGGTGGTGAATGGCTCTTTCGCCGTCATTTTCTTTCACGCTAAAATAGCGCCCATATAAATTGACGTCTCTATTTTTCTCATGGATATTCTTGACGCACTGAAAAAAAGAAATCCGACCGAGCCTCTCGCCTTTACGGCGCAAGGCTGTCTTTCTGTGCAAAGTTTTCTTTCGGCCGTTGAACGCTGGAATTATTTTTTCAAACAAAATCATATCCATAGTGCGGTTTTATTCTGTTCAAACAGAATTCGCTTCAGCGCCGCACTACTTGGCGCATGGTGCGCGCATGTGAAAACGATTCTTCCCACGGACCTTACGGCTAAGACAAAAGGAAAGTTGGAAAAAGAAGGGGCTTTTTTTCTGCTCGATGAAACCCCTGAGCCGCCTCAATGCGAAAAGGCTGCTAAAGAGACGCTTTCTCTTATGATGGATGAAGCCTTGGTTGAACTTTTTACCTCCGGTTCAACAGGAGAACCCACGCGGGTTACAAAAACGCTTCGCCAAGTGCTTGCCGATGTCGATACGCTTGATGCAGACTTTCCTACCCGCCCTCTAAAGGACACTGTTGTTTTTTCAACCGTTTCGCACCAACACATATACGGTTTTTTATGGGCTGTGCTTTGGCCTATTGCAAGTCAAAAGATCATTACGGAAAAACGACTTCTTTTCCCGGAAAATATCAAAAATGCACTTGAACGGGCTTGGAGCTGTCCCCCTGATCCTTGTCCGGCTGGGACGCGTCGGGGGTGGAGACGCTCCCCTGGCTGGAGGAGACGGAGCCGTCTGGATTGGACTGAGAGCCGCACTCACCTGACACATCTGGTCAGTTCCGGCGGTCCTTTGAGTGAGGAGGCTTTAAAACTTTGCCAACAAGCTTTCCACCGGACGCCCTTTGAAATCTTAGGCAGTACGGAACTTGACGGGATCGCATGGCGTCAAAGACGTTTTTTACCCAATGACACGGTTGACCCGACTTCTTGCCTATGGAAAGCCATGCCGGGAACTGAAATCGGCATTAATCCCGACGGGATTATTCAGGTGAAATCCGAACGCCTGGATCCCCTACATTGGACAGTAGGTAACGACAAAATCGTTATGCACACCGGTGGTCTTTTCACACTGCTCGGACGAACTGATCGTATTGTCAAAATCGAGGAAAAGCGACTAAGTCTGACTGCCTTAGAGAAATCCTTGCTTGCCAGCGGATTGTTTACCGAAGCTAAAGCGTTTCTTTTCACTGAGAAACGGGATTTGGCGGTTGTTGCCGTGCCATCAGAGAAAGGACAGGCGCTGCTTATTCAAAGTAAGTTATCACTCATTCGCGCCGCTGAACACCACTTAAGAGAAGAATTTGAAGCGGTCCTTTTGCCCCACCGCTGGCGCTTTGAACCCATCATGCCCACCAACAGCCAGGGCAAATACACGATTGAAGCGCTGCAATCGCTTTTTGATCGAAGACATATTGAACCGAGCCTGGCGAAAGTAGAACACCATTCGATGCGGTTACAGTTCAAAGTCGATGAACGGCTGCCTTTCTTTGAAGGGCATTTCCCGCAATGGCCTATTTTGCCCGGCGTCGCCCAAGTTCATCTTGTCATCGAGGAGGCTCATCGGTATTTAAAAACGCCCAAAAAGGTCAATTGCATCAGTAACCTGAAATTCATGTCCATCATCAGACCAAAGACGAAGATAATGATAACGTGCCTCTTTGATCCCGAGTCAATGAAAATGAAATTCAGCCTTACTTCCGCTGACCGTTCGACTCGTTACAGCTGCGGCACCATTCATTTTGCGACAGACAAAAAAGACAATGACTAAGAGACTTTTTCTCATTCCCAACTACAACCACCCCGATACCATCGGCGCGGTTGTTCAGTCTTGCCTGCCGCATGAAGGCGACATTTTGATTGTCGACGATGGCAGTAACGCCCAAACCAAAGAAAAGATAGCCAAGGCTGCCTTGCTGTCAAAACGCGTCAATGTTCTCACTCTACCGGTTAATTCCGGCAAAGGAGGCGCGGTGTTAGCGGGCTTTCAATGGGCGATTGACCGTCAATACACCCACGTTTTTCAGCTGGATGCCGATGGACAGCAAGACGCCGCGGCCATCGGTGAATTTTTAGAGTCTTCCGCCAAGCATCCACAGGCGCTTATCTGCGGCTATCCTATCTATGATGAATCGGTACCGCTTTCGCGAAAATGGGGACGACTGATTACCGATTTTTGGGTTGTGATCAATACCCTGTCGAGAGCTTACCGCGATTGTCTGTGCGGATTCAGAATTTATCCGATGGACAGTGTCACTCGGTGGTTATCAACCAATCCCACCATCGGCAAAAGGATGGATTTTGACTGCGATATTTTGGTTCAACTTTATTGGCAGGGAATCAATTGCATTAATTTACCCGTCAAAATTTCCTACCCCCCCAACGGCATCAGCCACTTTCGGCCGATAGAAAACTGGTATCTCAGTAAAATGCATGCGAGAAACTTTTTCGGCATGCTCGTGAGACTGCCGACACTATTGGGCAGACATTTTCATGCGTAACGCAAAAGAACACTGGGCCGATAAGGTTGAACATACTTCCGTGCTCGGTATCAAAATCCTCTTTCACCTGCACAGGCTTTTCGGTAAGCTCCCCTTCCGATTGGCGTTGGCTCCGGTTGTCTTTTGCATTTGGATTTCGGACAAAATGGCGCGGCTAGCCAGTGAAGATTACCAGCAAAGGGCCTATACGAACGGTTACCTGAACCGCAAACCGGGACCTTTCAGCAGTCTTTGCCACATGTTTTATTTTGCCGAGACCATTCTCGATAAAATGTTGGCGATTTGGTCTGAGCAAGCCACTGAAAACCTCCCGGTTGAAAATGAAGCGCTCATGACTGATCTCTTGGCTCAAGGCAAAGGCGCCGTAGTCCTGACTTCACACATGGGCTGTGTGGAAGCCCTTATGCACCACGGTTCACTTTACAAAATTCCGAGCATCGCCTTAGTGCACAGCGCCAACACTGCCCAATACACACGGTTGGTGGAACGCTCGAACGCTCTCGGCCACATAGAATTTTGGGAAGTCACTGAGCTTAATCCCGCCAGCATTATGAAACTTGAAGAAAAGTGCAAGAAGGGTTACTTCATTTTCATTGCCGGCGACCGCATTCCGATTCATTCAAAAGCTATCACCGCTGTCTCTTTTTTAGGTTCAGAAGCGCATTTACCCACGGGTGGTGTTATCCTCGCCCATATGCTCGGATTGCCACTTCTGTCGATGACCTGTTGGCGTGAATGCACTTCAGCCTTCGGTGATCTGAAAGGACAGAACCGCTACCGAGTCCGTTTTGCCAAACTCGCCGATCAGGTAAGATTGCCAAGGGGCAAACGCGATCAAGAATGCCAACGCTTAATGCAGCAATACGCGTTGGAACTTGAGCGCGGCTTAAAGCAAAGTCCCTTGGATTGGTTCAATTTTTATCGATTTTGGGGGACCTTATGATCAAAGGTGTTCTCAAAGGCTCTTTAGTGGCAGCTCTCGCTGCCTTAGTGTTTGGCGCCGAGACTTTGGCTTTTGATCTTCAAGCCCTTTCCAAAGGCCTTGCTAGCGCGCAGTTGACAACCGGTCACTTCGTTCAAGAACGCGAGCTAACCGGTTTCCCCAAACCCATGCGAACCGAAGGGGTCTACTTTCTAGATTTGAAAAAGGGCATCGTTTGGGAGACGCTCAAACCCTTTGCCAATACCATGATCTTTTCTGAAAAGGGCATCAAGAGGATCAATAAACACGGCGCCCAGGTTATTTCCGCCCAGGACATACCCTATCTGAAAACAGTCAATGCTCTTATGTTGTCCCTTTTTAGCGCACAAACTGAGGGTTTGAATAAAGATTTTGATATCCTCCTGAAAGGATCGTCTGCGCACTGGACAATGACGCTTGTGCCTAAAAAAACGTCCGTGTTAACCAGCGTTTTTAAGACCCTGAAAATCACGGGCGCCGCATCGCCCGAGAGCATCAAAATGGTCAATCGTCAAAATGAAACACCCCGCCTTCAGTTGTCCGGACAAGAAAAATTGACCCGCTGGCCCGACCGATTGGAGCCGCTATGAGTCGGAGAGAAAGATTCTGGGCGTCGCTCGCCTGGGCCATATTAATCTTCTTTGCGTTGCTTTACGTCTGCCTATGGGCTCAGAACAATCGACCTGACTTCGATTTATTGGACTTACTGCCGGAAAACCAAGTTGTCAGCGCTGAGGAAAAATGGCTTCAACAAGCTCTCTCTAAAGAACATAAAGATACCGTCACATTAGGTATTGCTTTACCGGACGAAAAAGAAGAGACTTTAAATTCCGTGCGCGCCGTCGTGGACGCCTGGAGTAAAAGGGCGGCGCTATTTGAAAAGCTTGAAGAGACCGCTGTGGGCTTGCCGTTACTTGATCAAGTTCGCTCATTGGCTCAAGGGCAAATGACGGTTCAAAGCCAAAAAGAACTCTCTGCGACTAACCCTCAGGCTATTTTTGAGCTCGTTGCCGCCAATGCGGCGTCCCCGATGGACGCTTCCGTTTTTTCCTTTTCCGAGGACCCTTTAGGGGTGCAAAACGAATGGATTAGGCAGCGGCTCAATCAATGGCACGTGCATTTTAAAGACGGCGTTCTTTTGACTGAGCATGAAAATACCCCATATGCCCTGTATTTTTTCCGCCTTGACAGTGAAAAAATCATGCATGAAGGCGCCGCGGTCCTTGAAGCGATAGATGAACTGAAACATTCACTCAAGCAAGATTGCCAAGCCTCACTTATTGTCTCGGGCCTTCCCCTTTTTTCTGCCGCGGCGGCCGTTGAAGCTCAAAATGAACTCGCCTATCTTGGACTTCTATCCACTCTGGGCATCATTGCCATCGCTTGGTTTTGGTTCGGCAACCTCAAGGCGCTTTTATTAATTCTTGCCGTCAGCGCTCAGGCCTTTTTGTTGGCCGTTGCCGCCACATTGCTCATTTTGGGCAAGGTTCACTTAATCACCCTTGTCTTCGGCACCACTTTAATCGGCATCACGGTCGACTATTCCGCGCATTACCTCTGCACACGTCTCGGACAAAGCGATTCGTCCGAAGAGTCCCTGAAAGCGCTTCTTCCCAGTCTTACGCTTGCCCTGCTTTCGACAGCCCTCGGTTTTGCTTTGATGGCTAGCACGCCTTTCCCCGGACTCACCCAAATCGCTGTCTTTTGTGTAACCGGCGTTGCTTCGGCCTACGCCGCTGTTGTTTTATGGTTGCCCTTGCTTGCCTCCGGCTCTTTTCCTTTCAGAAAAAGATTGCAAAAACTGACCGCTGAACTTTTATCCCTTCCGGCCTTTGAAACGCTAAGCAAACGAACCCTCGCGGCAATCGCCGCCTTGTTTATTGTCCTCTGTACAGCAGGTTTCATAAAACTGGAACTAAAAACTTCTCTTTATGATCTCAACAATCCTCCTGAAGACTTACTCAGGCAAGCCGCCACTTTAAGCCAGGTGATGAATACGCCTTCTCTGTCTCAATACTTTTTGATTGAGGCCTCCAATCCTGAAGAATTGCTTCAAAAAGAAGAGCGGCTGATCGAGCGCTTCAACCAACTCAGCGACAAAGAGGTCCGATTAATCAGCGCGGCCGATTGGATTATGTCCGATAAGCGCGCCCAAGAAGCGCGCCAAGCTTACCGTTCGAGCTGCCTCTCGGTAAGCGAGCTTTTCAATAACCTTTTGGGAGCGCCCCTAGGCTGCGAACTGGCCTCAAACCCATTTAACGAACGGCTTAAAATTGCAGAAAGTCTGAACGCACTGCCTCCCCTGCGTTTAACCGACGATAAAGCGAGCGCTCTGGTTTTAATTGCCGGCATCCATAAAGACAATCTTGATCAGATCAAGGCGCTTGAAGATCCCGCAGACGGTGTTTACTTTAAAAACTATCCGCAGCAGATTTCTGAACTTTTAGCCCGCTACTGCGAGCGCATCGCCTGGTTGTTGGCCGCGGCCGCCTTAGGCACCGTTATTTTGCTGACCATACGCTTTAAAAACCAAGCTTGGCGAGCCTACTGTCCCTGTCTTTGCGGCATAGCTCTTACCATGGCCACGTTGGGACTACTGGGTTACGGACTCTCCCTATTCTCTTTGCTAGCCTGCGTGCTGCTTTTAGGCCTGGGACTTGACTACGGGATCTTTCTCACCGCCAATCCCCAGGGCAACAGCCGAACCGTGGCGGCGGTGACTTTTGCTGTTCTCACTACCTTGCTTTCGTTCGGTCTTCTTGCCTTTTCAAGCACGCCCGCCCTGAATAGCTTCGGTTTGTGCATAATGATCGGAGAATTCTTTATCTGGTGTCTGACACCGGCTTTCAGAAAGGTTACCCATCGTGATGAAACATCGTCTCGTTAAAGGGCTATGTTGCGTAGCCCTGGCTTTCAGTCTTTCGGCCTGCTCCCTGTGGCAGCCCAATACTTCAACTGTAGAAGAAGCCATTAAAATCCCAACCGTGTTGCCCACCTGTTCTGACTTAACGAGGTCCTTCAACGCCTATCAACACATCCACGTCAATGCCGATCGCTATGACGCCGAGTCGCAAACAAATGATTTTGAGGCGATGATCACTGCCGACAAAAAAGGCATGAAAATCGCGGTCATGGCGATGGGCATGAAGGTCTGGAACATTGACTTTGACGGCATGGTTATCACCGAAGAGCGAAGTGAACATTTGCCCGAAGGGCTTGAAGCGCAATACATGGTTCGCGATATTGCCTTAGCTTATTGGCCCAGTCGCGATCTCAAACCTCAATTGAAAAACTGGACTTTGGTCGAAGGCGACCGGACACGATTAATCTACGCGCCCGGAGAAGAAAAACCGATTATCTCCATCGAGTATCGTAAAGGCGCGGCGCCGCTGTCTGGCGACGGAGAAGTGATTTTTGAAAATCACCTTCACCACTATCGGCTCACGATTCAATCCAGTTGCTTGAAATGACAACAAAAGTTTACATCCACCAATTTTCAAGTTTAAGCGCTGCCGGTGACAACGCCGGCTACCGCGAGTCGATCTTTGCTGAAAAAAGACCGGCTTTGCCATGGATTGACGATTTTGCGGGCAACCGTATTCGCTTCGGTCAAATTGACGAGCGGTATCTGATTTCAGAAAAAACAATTAAAGAACGTTTTCCCCACGTTTTAAACAACCCGACACTTCGATGGGGACGAGGCAACCGCCTGGCGGCCTCGATTGCCAACCCCTTGGTTGAAAACGTCAATCACTTAATAGAAAAATACGGGGCCGACAGAGTCGCTTTGGTCATCGGAGCCTCCGTTGCCGGCATGACTGAGACCGAAAGATTTTTCTTTGAAGGAAAAAAGGATTCCGCGTACCGTGACACGGATCTTGAAATGTACAACCCGGCTCGCGCCCTTAAAGCCATTTTTAAACTGAAGGGGCCGGTGTACACCATTTCAACGGCCTGCACTTCCTCAACAAAGGCCATGATCAGCGCGGCCCGCCTTATTCAGTGCGGAGCGGTTGACGCGGCGCTATGCGGTGGCTTGGATGCCAAGAGTCTTTTTACGATAGCGGGTTTTGAATCCTTAGGCGCCGTCTCCTCCGACCTGACTCAACCTTTCGGCGAACATCGCGATGGAATTAATTTAGGCGAAGGCGGCGCTCTTTTTATTTTGGATAAAGAATCTTCTGGCTATGAATTAAGCGGATGGGGCGAATCCAGTGACGCTTATCACATTTCATCACCTGAGCCCAATGCCATTGCCGTTCAAAGTGCGATTAAACACGCGCTTCAAATGAGTGAAATAGAGGCTGCGGATTTTGTTTGCGCTCACGGCACCGGCACTCGCAAAAACGATGAAATGGAAGCTTTAGCCATTCACAATTTGATGCCCAACGCTTATGTCTGTTCAACCAAAACGGTAACCGGCCATACTCTGGGGGGCGCCGGAGCGCTCTGTGCGGCCGCGGCCCTTTTGTCTCTTGATACACAAAAGCTTCCCACGCACCTAATCGAAGACAATGTCGACCCACTTATCGCTACAATTAAACTCACAGTGAAAGCGGCAACGAGCGGCGCTATCTCAAGCGTTTTATGCAACAGCTTTGCTTTTGGCGGCAACAATGCTGTCATCGTCATTAAGAAGAACAACAATGCAGCCCATTGACCTCTTAGCCAGTGAATTGCTTCCCCATCGAGCAGGGATGCTTTTTTTAGATCGCGCCCTCGAAGGCGATGACGACGGTATTACGGCTTGCGCGCTGATTAAAGAAAACCATCTCTTTGCCCAAGACGGAAGAGTCGGCAGTTGGGTTTTATTGGAATACATGGCTCAGACAATGGCCATGTGGACCAGTTGGAATACCCGTAAAAAAGGCCTTCCGGTCCCAGTCGGTTTTCTGTTGGGCACACGGCAACTTAAACTTCACGTTGATTCAATCCCGGTAGGGACTGAGCTCTACTGTAAGGCCGAACGCATTTACGTAAGCGAAACCGACGGTGTCGCTCAATTTCAGTGCGAAGTCTACGCCGATGGGAAACTGCTGGGCGAAGCCGCTTTAAACGCATTTGAACCGAAAAATCCGGAAACTTTTTTGGCTGAACATTAAATGTCTATCCATCCATCCAAATCCGTCTTTATCTCAGGGTCTTCAAGAGGAATCGGCAGAGCTTGCGCCCTATGCCTGGCGGGCCATGGCTACGATATCGTCCTTCATGGCAAAAGCCCGAGTCAGGCGCTTGAGCAAACATTAGCCGATGTTAAGGCTATGGGAGTCAATGTCCGTGCCTTGACTTTTGATGTTTGCGATCGTGAAGCGAGCCGTCAAGCGCTTCTGAAAGATATTGAAGAACATGGTATGTACTGGGGCATTGTGGCCAACGCCGGCATTTCTCGGGATGTCACCTTTGCGGGAATGGAGCCACAGGCTTGGGACACAGTGCTAGAAACCAATCTTCAAGGTTTTTATAACGTGGTTCAACCGCTTGTGATGCCAATGGTGCATACAAGACGCGGCGGACGCATTGTGGTTATCGCCTCGATTTCAGGGGTAATGGGAAATCGCGGACAGGTTAATTACTCGGCGGCTAAAGCCGGTCTGATCGGCGCGGCTAAAGCGTTAGCTTTGGAGTTAGCCAGTCGGAAAATCACAGTCAACGCGGTGGCTCCCGGTTTGATTGAAACCGATATGGTTGATGAAAGTGTCACCGAGCGCGCTTTACCTTTTATACCGATGAAACGAGTCGGAAAACCCGAAGAAGTGGCCGCCACCGTCGGCTTTTTAATCTCCGACGATGCCGCCTACATCACCCGATCGGTGATTGAAATTGATGGAGGACTGCACGGATGAGCCATCGAGTCGTAGTAACCGGCATGGCCGGCATCAGCCCTCTCGGTTGTGACTGGCCCACAGTCCTTGCGAAACTGAAAAGCTACCATAATGCCGTGCAGATCATGCCCGGTTGGGAACAATTGGATGGCCTAAATTCCTTATTGGCTTGTCCTTTAAACTAGGTGAGAGCTTTACACGCAGGGCTACGCGAAGCATGTCGCGCAATAGCCTCATGGCTTGTTGCGCCACACAGCGGGCGCTTGAAGACGCGGGACTGATCGATTGCGACTGGATTCATGAGGGCGGCATGGGAATTGCCTACGGCTCTTGCGCCGGCGACCCGCATTCACTCATGGAAATTGCCGCGCTTGGGGTAGAAAAGACAACTCGTAAATTAAACGCCACGACTTATGTCCGGTTTATGGCCCACACCTGCGCGGTCAATATCGGCGTCTTTTTCTCCATTACCGGTCGTGTCATTACGACCACCAGTGCCTGCACATCGGGCAGCCAGGCTATAGGCTACGCCTACGAAACCATCAAAAACGGCTACCAAAGGGCAATGATCGCCGGCGGCGCAGAAGAATGTTCCGTGGCCAACACGGCTATTTTTGACACCCTTTTTGCCACTTCAACCCAATTTAACGATAAGCCCCAACTGACTCCCCGCCCCTTTGATGCGCAAAGGGATGGACTGGTTCTGGGTGAAGGCGCCTGCACACTGATTCTGGAAAGTCTTGACAGCGCCCTCGAGCGCGACGCGCCGATTTACGCAGAAGTTGTCGGTTTTTCCACCAATTCAGACGGCAAGCACATCACCAATCCCGATTCGCTCAAAATGGCCGAAGTCATGACAGAAGCGTTGCGCGATGCAAACTTAAAACCTGAAGATATCGGTTACATCAACGCCCACGGCACCTCGACCAAGCTCAACGACGAGCGCGAGACGCAGGCTATTAAAACCGTGTTTGGCGAGCACGCGAAAGAGCTCGCCGTGAGTTCGACAAAGTCGATGACTGGTCATATGCTGGGCGCCGCAGGCGCCGTCGAGGCTATTTTTACGGCGCTCGCCCTGCAGGATTCCTATCTTCCGGCGACTATCGGCTGCGAAGAGCCCGATTCCGCTTGTGACCTCGACTACGTAACGGGCGAGGGGCGCTCGGCATCACTTTCCTACGCCATGTCCAATTCGCTTGGCTTTGGCGGCCATAACGCCTGTATTCTCATGAAAGCCTGGGAGGGTTAGACCATGCAGCTCGATTCCAATCAGATTTCGCAGATTTTGCCCCATCGTTATCCGTTTGCGCTTGTCGATCGCATTACCGATGGCGAGGAGGGTTCGTGGGCGCGCGGCATTAAGTGCGTGAGCGTGCAGGAGCCGGTGTTCCAAGGGCATTTTCCCACGTACCATGTGTTGCCGGGCGTGATGATTATCGAGGCTTTAGCCCAGGTTGCCGCCGTGGCGATGCTTGCCAAACCGGAGCAGCGCGGCAAGATTGGGTTTTTGGGCGCGGTGAAAAACGCGCGCTTTA
>ENA-OOWO01001087-OOWO01001087.1-human-gut-metagenome-genome-assembly--contig:-NODE-1087-length-17917-cov-2.728922_pt1 | contig 17917 bp, 9 predicted proteins | sample MGYA00241579_ERZ501327 | MGnify/ENA primary metagenome ERZ501327 (study PRJEB25962, sample SAMEA2042836) | human gut metagenome | biome: human gut; feature: human-associated habitat; material: faeces...
GCGACTATGGACCGCCTGATCCGTACGATGGTTCAGAAAGCCGAGATCCCGTTGGAAGATGCCGTTCGCATGGCTTCCGAAACTCCGGCACGCATCATGGGTGTTTACGACCGTAAGGGGTCTTTGCAGCGAGGTAAGGATGCGGACATCCAGATTCTGGATAAGGACTTGAATGTCCGTGCTGTCTGGGCGATGGGTAAATTAGTGGAAGGAACGAATAAACTGTTTTGATTTATGCTGACACAAATAATAAATGGCCAGATCCTTACCCCTCAGGGATGGTTGAAGGATGGCTCCGTATTGATTAGCGATGGAAAGATTCTGGAAGTGACGAACAGCGACCTGGCTGTCATCGGCGCCAAGGTGGTGGATGCCAAGGGTATGTATATCATTCCCGGTTTCGTAGCCATGAACGTGCATGGCGGAGGCGGCCATGATTTTAAGGAATGTACGGAAGAAGCCTTCCATAGTGCTATTGCCGCCCATATGAAACACGGTGCGACTACTATTTTTCCCACTTTGTCGTCTTCTCCTAAAGAATCGATCTGCAAGGCAGTCTCCATTTGCGAGAAGCTGATGGCGGAAAAGGACGGTCCCGTATTGGGACTTCATGTGGAAGGACCGTATCTGAATGCCAAGATGGCCGGTAACCTTTATGATGTGAAAAATCCGGATAAGGAAGAATATATGTCTATCCTGGAAAGTACGAACTGTATTAAGCGTTGGGATGCCAGTCCTGAATTGCCGGGTGCGCATGATTTCGCCCGTTATCTCAGGTCGAAAGGTATCCTGGCTGCCATTACGCATACGGAAGCCGAATTCGAGGATATCAAAGAAGCCTATGCGGCAGGTTTTACCCATGCGGCACAGTTCTACAACGCAATGCCCGGTTTCCACAAGCGTCGTGAATATAAATACGAAGGAACGGTGGAAAGTGTTTTCCTGATGGATGATATGACGGTGGAAGTAATTGCCGACGGTAAACATTTGCCTTCTACGATTCTTCGCTTGGTGTATAAGCTGAAAGGTGTGGAACGCACGTGCCTGGTAACCGATGCGTTGTCTTATGCTGCAAGCGATGTGAAACCGGACGAAGGCTCACGTATTATCATTGAAGATGGTGTTTGCAAGTTGGCCGACCATTCTTCGCTTGCCGGAAGTATCGCTACGATGGATGTGCTGGTCCGTACGATGGTTCAAAAAGCCAATGTCCCGTTGGCCGATGCCGTTCGCATGGCTTCCGAAACTCCGGCACGCCTGATGGGGGTATCCGACCGTACGGGTACGTTGCAGCGCGGAAAAGATGCCGACATCATCATCCTGGACCGTAACTTGACTGTCCGTGCCGTTTGGTCGATGGGACATCTGGTTCCAGCTGCCAATACGCTGTTTTAAGAAGATTAGAACTGATAAAGAATGAAGAACAGGTTTGTGGATGACGCGGATAAAACGGATTGAAATTATTTTATCCGTTAAGATCCGTCCGATCCGTGTCATCCGCGAACCTGGTTCTTAAATGATACATTTGATTCATCTCTGCCAAAATCCGTAATATCAATATTTCCTATAACCGTATTGATTTTTTTAATGCTCTGTAAAGCTAAGTTCGTTTATTTATTGTTATATTTGTGATTCAAGTTATGATATAATATACTAAATCGAGAATTAAACATGAAAACAGACCTTAGTTCGCAGATTACCCTGACGCGAATACCGCAGCGGTATTATCGTCCGGAGAATGCTTTTGAGCATTCAGTTTTGACCCGTCTGGAAAAGATCCCGACAAACATCTACGAATCGGCCGATGAAGGTTCGTTTGCCATCGCTAAGGAGATTGCAGACCAGATTCGCAAGAAACAGGAAATCGGTGAAAACTTTGTGATGGCTATTCCCGGAGGCCGTTCTCCGCTGAGCGTATATAAAGAATTGATCCGTATGCATAAGGAAGAACAACTGAGCTTCCGCAACGTGGTTGTCTTTGTTGAATATGAATTCTTCCCGCTTGTCTCTCCTTCTGCCGGCAACGTGGCACAGCTGAAAGAGGCTTTGCTGGACCATATCGATATTGCCCCTGAGAATGTTTATGCTCCCGATGGATGCATGCCGAAAGATGCCATCATCGATTTCTGCCGGATGTACGAAGAAAACATCCAGAAGGCAGGCGGTTTGGATTATATCCTGTTAGGCGTGGGACATGCGAGCAACATTATGTTTAACGGTGTAGGTGCGACGCTGAGTTCGCGTACCCGTCTGGTTCTGTTGGAAGGAACTGCCCGTAAGGAAGCTTCCCGTACGTTCCCGTCACTGGACAATGTGCCTGCGGGAGTCATCACGATGGGGATCGCTACCATGATGAAAGCCCGTAATGTGATCCTGATGGCGTGGGGTGAAGATAAGGCGAAGATCATCGCCAAAACGGTGGAAGGCAAAGTGAGTGACGCTGTTCCCTCTTCTTACCTCCAGAATCATACGAATGCGAAAGTCGTAGTCGATCTGTCTGCCGCGTATGATCTGACACGTATCAGTCATCCTTGGCTGGTTACCAATTGTGAGTGGGATAACAAGCTGATCCGTCGCGCAATCGTTTGGTTGTGCCAGTTGACAGGCAAACCGATCTTGAAACTGACAAACAAGGATTATAGCGAAAACGGCCTGGGTGAGCTGCTCGCCCTGTACGGTTCGGCCTATAATGTGAATATCCGGGTATTCAACGATATCCAGCACACGATTACCGGATGGCCGGGCGGCAAGCCGAACGCAGACGACACCTATCGCCCCGAACGTGCAAAGCCCTATCCCAAACGCGTGGTCGTATTCTCTCCGCATCCCGATGACGACGTTATCTCTATGGGAGGTACCATCCGTCGTCTGGTAGAACAGAAACATGACGTGCATGTGGCTTACGAAACTTCCGGTAACATTGCCGTAGGCGATGAAGAAGTTATCCGTTTCCTGCACTTCATCAACGGGTTCAACCAAATCTTCAACAACAGCGAGGACCAGGTTATCAACGACAAATATGCCGAAATCCGCAAGTATCTGAAGGAGAAGAAAGACGGTGACATGGATACACGCGACATCCTGACCATCAAGGGGCTGATTCGTCGTGGCGAAGCACGTACCGCATGTACATACAATAACATACCTTTGGATCACTGCCACTTCCTCGACCTGCCGTTCTACGAAACGGGCAAGATACAGAAGAATCCTATCAGCGAAGCAGACGTGGAAATCGTACGCAACTTGTTGCGTGAAGTGAAACCCCATCAGATTTTCGTTGCCGGTGACCTAGCCGACCCGCACGGAACACACCGTGTTTGTACGGATGCCGTATTTGCCGCCATCGACCTGGAAAAAGAAGAAGGTGCCAAATGGTTGAAGGAATGCCGCATCTGGATGTACCGCGGTGCATGGGCAGAATGGGAAATCGAAAATATCGAAATGGCTGTGCCCATCAGCCCGGAGGAACTGCGTGCCAAGCGTAACTCTATCCTGAAGCATCAGTCACAAATGGAAAGTGCACCGTTCCTGGGCAATGACGAACGTCTGTTCTGGCAACGCAGTGAAGACCGCAACCGCGGAACAGCCGCCTTGTACGACAGCCTCGGACTTGCTTCCTATGAAGCGATGGAGGCCTTCGTGGAATACATTCCGCTATAAACGGATGAAATATAAAAAAATAAAAAGAGACTGTCTCCAAATTTTCATTATGAAGACAGCCTCTTTTTTTAATATGTATCGGACAAATCCTATTTATAACTCTCTTCCAATTCTCTGTACCATTTCTGCAAAACAAAGAAAGCTTTTTTCTTCTGTCCTTTATCAGACACCAGCCCTTTGCGATTAAAATCATCTTGTATTTCGGGTACATGACGCCTCGGAGAGCGGAAATCCTTCAGTATCCACGGTGTAGTACCGGCCAGTCCCGGAATACGCTTCAACATATTCACGTGGCGGATATACAAATCTTCCTGATACTCCTCCGTAAACCGTTCTTTCCTGGAACCGTGCCGTCCATACAAAGCACCTCCTCCAAGTTCGCTGATAAAGACCGGTTTCCGGGCATCGAACACCCAGTTCACACGGTCACATTTTTCCGAATCGCCGTCATACCAACCCACATATTCATTAAAGCTGATAATGTCAAGGAGTTCTCCCAACGGGTCATTCACAGTCATAACGCCCGGACGAACTTCTTCCTTCTCCATCGCCGCACCAACCAAGCGGACATTATCCAAACTCCTGACCTTGTTTGCCAGCTTGGTAAGGAATGCCAGGCGCGGTTCACTAAGAGGCGTTTCATTGGCTATAGACCAGATGATAACGTTACATCGATTCTTGTCACGTGCAATCATATCACACAACTGCTGTTCCGCATTCTGATAGGTATCCTTATTCTCCCAATGAATAGTCCAATACACCGGAATCTCCGACCATACCAAAAATCCCATGCGCTCTGCCTCACGCACCATCTCTTCATTGTGGGGATAATGGGCCAGGCGGACAAAATTGCATCCAAGCTCCTTTGCCCAACTCAGTAAAGTACGGGCATGGTCTCTTGAATAGGCACGCCCGCTATAGTAGGGAGTCTCCTCGTGGATACTGATACCTCTGCAGAATATCTCTTCATCGTTCAACAGTATTTTAGTTCCCTCTGTACGGATAGTCCGGAAGCCGATCTCATCAGAGACTTTATCTGTTTCGGAAGACAGATTCACCACATACAGCTTAGGTTTTTCCGGAGTCCACAAGACCGGTTTGGCCTTTACCTGGAACGAAGCATAACCGTTGGAGTCCGTTACAACCTCTTTCTTCACTTTCAGTTCCGGAATATCCAGCACTATCTTTTGCTCTTTGGCAGAACCATCCAGTTGTACCCAGCCTTCAACCGTATCTTTATCATTCTTCTTCAATTGTACGTAATAATCACGTATGTAAGTCGAAGGCGTTTCAATCAAGGTAACCGGCCGGGTGATGCCACCGAAATTCCACCAGTCGGCATTGACCGTAGGCACAGCTTCGGGATGGCGTTTGTTATCGACTTTCACCACGAGGCTATTGGTACCTTCCCTCAAAAGGCCGGTAATTTCAAAATTAAAAGGAGTAAAGCCACCGATATGCCTGCCCAGACGTTTGCCGTTCAGCCATACAATGGCTTCATAATTAACAGCTCCAAAGTTGAGGAAAAGACGTTTGCCCGGTTGCAGGGAGTATTCAAAATGCTTTCGATACCACACAGTGCCTTCATAATAGTACAACTGAGGCCGTTGTGTATTCCAGTCACCGGGAACAAACAGCAGTTTATCCGTTTCAAAATCATACTCTTGAAGTTGGGTCTTATCAGAATAAGTCTTGTCTTGGGCATAACCGCCGTCATAAGGCTTCAAACGATAGTCATAATAACCGTTTTCAAAGGGATCTACAATCGTTTTCCATTGTCCGTCAAGGGACGTTGTCTGGCGTGCACCGACATTCATGATTTGGAGAACCTGCTGCCCGAAGGCCAAAACCGGTACCAGAAGCAAAAGGAAGGCAATACTGCTTTTCAAAAGTGTCTTCATAAGGTTTACATATTATATATGTCTGCAAAAATAATAAAAAGAAAATAACCGCAATCGTCAACGAAGCTTTCTTTTATGTACTTTTGCACGCATCACTGTCTGATAAAAGCAGATATTGACAACTTCATTATTTCATCAATATGAAAAAACTTATCCTAACCGGCATATGGCTCTTATATGGAATCCTCCTTCCGGCACAAGAACTAGAGCAGAATGTGGAAGAACGCCTCCAGACATTCTTTAAGGAATACACCACCCATACGACCAACATCGGTACCTGCAAGCTAGACAGTTTCCGCATTGACTTCCGGAAGAAGAAATTGCTTGTCTATACAAACGAGCGCTTTGCCTACCAGCCTCTACGGCCTGAAACCGTCGATGCCATTTACCGCCATCTGGGACAAATCCTACCAGGACCAGTAAACAACTTCGACCTCACCGTCTTTGCTGATGGGAAAAACATTGAAGAGCTTATCCCCAACCTCTACCGGAAAGGGAAGAAGGACAAGGCACGTATGTTCAGTCACTTGGAATACAAAGGTATACCTTGGGTAACCCGTACTTCACGCCCCTACGAAATCACCCGAGGACTGGAAGGAAATCACATTGCCCTTTGGCAAAGCCACGGGAAATATTACATCAATGACAAGAACAAATGGGGATGGCAACGCCCGAGGCTGTTCTGCACCACGGAAGACCAGTTCACCCAGTCGTTCATCCTGCCCTACCTCCTGCCCATGCTGGAGAATGCAGGAGCCAATGTATTCACTCCCCGCGAAAGGGACACACAAAAGCGGGAAGTCATCGTAGACAATGACGGTAGCCTAAGCAGAGATGGAGGACAAGGTTCCCTCTATCTGGACGTGAAAAGCCGGAAAGCACGTTGGGAACAGACCTCCCAACCCGGATTTGCCCAACGGAAACGAATCTATCAGGACAATGAAAACCCTTTCCTCACTGGTACGGCACGCTTTGCCAAAACTGAAAAGAAGAAAGACAAGGCTTTTGCCGAATGGGTGCCCGATATTCCGGAAACGGGAGAATATGCCGTATACGTATCTTATCAGACTCTGCCGGGCAGCGTAAGCGATGCCAAATACCTTGTATTCCACAACGGAGGCGTCACAGAATTCAAGGTGAACCAGCAAATAGGAGGCGGCACATGGGTGTACCTCGGCACATTCACTTTCGACAAAGGCCGGAATGACTATGGCATGGTGGTATTGAGCAACGAAAGCAAGGAGAAAGGCGTGGTCTGTGCCGATGCCGTCCGCTTTGGAGGAGGCATGGGCAACATTGCCCGCGGAGGACAAACCAGCGGCTTGCCCAGATACCTGGAAGGCGCACGCTACTCTGCCCAATGGGCAGGCATGCCTTACTCTGTTTATGGAGGCTACGAGGGGAAGAATGATATGAACGATGACATCAACGCACGTTCCCGTACGGTGAATTATCTTGCCGGGAAATCAGTATTCAACCCGACAGAAGAAGGCTTGGGCATCCCCTTTGAAATGAGTATGGCCCTGCACAGCGATGCCGGTTTCAGCAAGGAAAATGAGATTATAGGCACTCTAGGCATTTATACCACCAACTTCAACAACGGCAGGCTGAATGCCGGTACAGACCGCCATGCCTCCCGCGACCTCTCGGACGTCCTACTGACGCAGTTGCAGCGTGACATCCGCTCCACCTTCAACGTAGACTGGACACGTCGCAGCCTATGGAACCGCAACTATAGTGAAACGCGCCTGCCCGCCGTTCCTTCCACCATCGTAGAACTGTTGTCTCACCAGAACTTCGCAGATATGCGTCTGGGGCATGACCCCAACTTCAAGTTCACCGTCGGACGTGCACTCTATAAAGCCATTCTGCAATATATATGCAACCAGCACGGGAAAGAGTACATGGTCCAGCCGCTTCCCGTCAGCCACTTTGCCATCCGCTTCGGTAAAAAGAAAAATACTTTAGAGCTCTCCTGGCAAGGCAAGGAAGACCCGTTGGAACCGACTGCCAAACCACGCGAATACATTGTATATACACGTATCGGACGTGGAGGATTTGACAATGGCGTACGTGTCAGTTCTCCGTTCCATACCGTAAAAATAGAACCGGGCATCGTCTATTCCTTCAAAGTAACCGCCGTGAATCGGGGCGGCGAAAGCTTCCCTTCGGAAATCCTTGCTGCCTATAAAGCCAAACGGGAAAAAGGACAGATACTTATCGTCAACGGATTCGACCGTATCAGTGGGCCGGCCGTCATAGACACTCCCGAGACTGTAGGTTTCGACCTATCGCAAGATCCCGGCGTTCCCTATCTCTATGACATCTCCCTCTGCGGTACCCAGCAGAACTTCAACCGGAAGGAAGCGGGAAAACGCCTGGGAGAGAGTAGAGAGGAATACGAAGGTATGAAAATTATCGGAAATACTTTCGATTACCCCTTTATACACGGCAAGGCCATACAAGCCGCCGGTAACTACAGCTTCGTCTCATGCAGCGATGAGGCTGTGGAAAAAGGCATCCTCTCTTTAGAGGACTATCCGATAGTAGACTATATCCTCGGGCTGGAAAAAGAAGACAATTCCAGCAATCCGGCACGCAATACATACTACAAGACATTCTCCTCATCCATGCAGCGCATATTGGCTTCGTATTGCCGGTCGGGAGGCAATCTCCTAGTCAGCGGCGCCTATGTGGGCAGCGACATGGACAATTCGCAGGGTAATAGGGATTTTATCCAGAATATTCTGAAGTACCGGTATGGAAATTCCTTGAAAACAGACGGGGATAAAATCGCTGTCCAAGGGCTGGGGCGTACTTTCACCCTTCCCCGACTGCCGAATGAGCAGGACTATCCGGTCACTTCCCCTGATTGCATCCTGCCCATGTCTCCCGCTTTTCCAGTCATGACCTATGCCACCGGCAACGCATCTGCCGCCGTGGCCTATCAAGGCAGCGATTACCGCACCTTCATCATGGGATTCCCTTTTGAAAGTATCAGGGAAGAAACGTCCAGAAATGCAATTATGGCCTCGATACTTCGCTTTCTCACCACAGATTAGGCAGAGCAACACAGAGAAAAACAGCAATCCCTATAAATAATCTGTAGAAATCTGTGTAATCTGTGGTGAAAAAACTATCTTTGCTTCTATTAATCATTAAACACTAAACATTAAACATCATGTACACCATACAAGCCAACCCCAGCGGAACCCGCAGCTTAGAAGTTTCAGAAGAAAACCTTGCCACCATTGAGAAGTACGGACTCTTCCGCCATCTCATCGACAGCAACGGCATTGTAGACGAAACAGTGCTCGACAAGTTGAAACTGAACATTCGCTCCCTCATCGCCGCACAAGAGGAAGATAGCAAAGACCTACTCGACCTCTGCATCGACGTTATCTATCACAACAACATGAAGGCCTTCGGACTGCAGCAACTCATTAAGCTCTATCTGCAATGGCTTTCCCAACAAGGCACTATAGAAATAGAAGAAGAATAAATGAAAACCATCGATACCTGCGGACAACAGCATTACAGCCCTCTAATCCCTGCCATAAAAGCCATGTGCAAGGCCGGGAAAGGCGAGAAGCTGGAAATCATCATGGACAACGCCACTGCCTTCAATGACATGAAAGAGTATCTTTCCGAGCAGCAGATAGGTTTCCGTGAGATTTACGACGGAGAACGAATGACATTACAGTTTACAATGTATTAATGAAAGAATATCGCCTTACAGACTGGCTTCCCACCACCAAGAAAGAAGTGGAACTGCGTGGTTGGGACGAATTAGATGTAATACTTTTCAGCGGTGATGCCTACGTGGACCATCCGTCTTTTGGAGCCGCCGTCATAGGTCGTATCCTCGAAGAGGAAGGACTACGCGTAGCCATTGTCCCCCAACCGAACTGGCGCGACGACTTACGCGACTTCAAGAAACTGGGACGCCCCCGTCTGTTTTTCGGCATCAGTCCCGGCTGCATGGATTCGATGGTCAATAAATACACTGCTAACAAACGCTTGCGCAGTGATGACGCATATACACCGGACGCACGTCCGGATATGCGCCCCGAATATCCTTCCATTGTATATACCCGGATATTGAAACAACTATTTCCCGATGTCCCCGTCATACTAGGTGGCATCGAGGCAAGTATGCGCCGTTTGACGCACTACGACTATTGGCAAGACCGTGTACGCCCCAGTATCCTCCTCGACAGCGGTGCCGATTCACTCATCTACGGCATGGGAGAGAAACCGGTGGTGGAACTTGCGAATAGGCTGAAATGCCAACAAATAATGGACACCAAAGGCTTCAAACAGCTCATTGCCGATATTCCGCAAATGGTCTATCTCGACAAGGAGGTAGCTGCAGAAGAAGGAGATATTACCCTCTTTTCCCACGAAGAATGTCTGAAGGATAAAAAGAAAGAAGCTGCCAACTTCCGTCATATCGAGGAGGAAAGCAACAAATATACAGCATCCCGCATGTTACAAAAGGTCGGCAAACAGACAGTGGTAGTCAATCCCCCCTATCCTCCCCTGACGGAGGCAGAGCTCGACCATTCTTTCGACTTGCCTTATACGCGCCTGCCCCACCCCAAGTACAAGGGAAAACGTATTCCGGCATACGACATGATAAAGTTCTCCGTCAACCTGCATCGCGGATGTTTCGGAGGGTGTGCCTTCTGCACCATCTCCGCGCATCAGGGCAAGTTCATCGTAAGCCGTAGCAAGGAAAGCGTTCTGAAAGAGGTGAAAGCTATCATGGAGCTGCCCGACTTTAAGGGTTACTTAAGTGACTTGGGAGGCCCGTCGGCCAATATGTACCGCATGAAGGGACGGGATGAGGCCGTCTGCAGGAAATGTAAGCGTCCGTCGTGCATCTACCCCAAGGTATGCCCCAATCTGAATACAGACCACCGTCCGCTGCTTGACATCTATCATGCCGTAGATGCCCTGCCCGGCATCAAGAAGTCGTTCATCGGCAGCGGTGTACGCTATGACCTGCTGCTGCACCAGAGCAAGGACCCGAACACTAACAAAAGTACGCAGGAATATACCCGCGAGCTCATTGCCCGCCATGTCAGCGGTCGCCTGAAGGTAGCACCGGAGCATACGTCAGACCGCGTGCTCAACATCATGCGCAAGCCTCCGTTCAGCCAGTTCGGTGAGTTCAAGAAGATATTCGACAGAATTAACCGTGAAGAAGGACTGCGCCAACAACTCATCCCTTATTTCATCAGCAGTCATCCCGGATGCAAGGAAGAGGATATGGCGGAGCTTGCCGTCATCACCAAGCGACTGGACTTCCATCTGGAGCAAGTGCAAGACTTTACCCCTACTCCCATGACCGTTGCCACCGAAGCATGGTACACGGGCTTCCATCCTTATACGCTGGAACCGGTATTCAGTGCCAAAACGCAGCGCGAGAAACTGGCTCAACGCCAATTCTTCTTCTGGTACAAACCCGAAGAGCGCAGGAACATCATAAACGAACTGCGGCGGATAGGACGGACGGATTTGATAGACAAGCTATACGGGAAACGATAAAAATACGATATTTCCAAGAAACTCACAGCAACTGCATGAAACGATTCCTCCTCTGTCTATCCCTACTCTCCATCGGAGTGACAGGGATGCTGGCACAAAGCGAATGCCTACCGCAAAATTACAGCATCATCCTTGGTGGCGGTGTTTCCTTGCCCCATGTAGAAGGAAACCGCAACGACTTCTTCAGCAAGAACGGCAACCGGGTGGGATATGACCTCATGACAGAAGGCCGCTACTACATCACGCCCCTATTTGCCATGGGACTTCAATATGACTATCTGCGCATGGCCCGCCTGCCGGATAAGGCACATCTGCACTGCATACGCCCCAACATCACATACCGTCCCTTGTGGAGCAACGGTAATCAAGGACTGTTCCTATCATTCGGCATCGGGTATATGAACTATCAAGAACGGACATATAAACGCGGTGAACGGAACGGACACCTTTTCCATAAAGGATATTGTGGAATAACTTTCGCTGCAGGCTATGAGTTCCGCATCAGCTGTAAACTCTCGGGTATGATTCGCTGTGATTTCCTAACAGCAGACTGGTTTGCCAACCCCGATGCACGACTTTACAACACGGACGGCTATGATGACGGAGTAGATCATAGCTGGTTCAAAAACAACATCACTTTCTTCAATTTGGGATTCTCCTTGCAGTTCGGACGTTAGTGGCAGGAGTGGCAACAGTTACTCCTCCACCTGCATTGCCACTACCTCCTGCAACACACAGACAGCTTCTTCCACCGTCCTGACATCCTTCACCAGCATACTCCGTTTGTTGTTCTGCTCGCGCAGGTCGCAACGACGGGTATATTTCATCATGTAGGCAATGACCTTACCGAAAGCCTGGCTCTGATAGTACGGGCTGTCCGGATTGGAGACGAAGAACAGGGACATGCGCCCACCTTTCAGAAAGACTTTCTCCACGCCGAGGCGGGCAGCCAGGCGTCGCAAGGGAACGATGCGCAGCAGTTCTTCCGTTTCGGGAGGAATCGGGCCGAAGCGGTCTTCGAGGCGGGAACGGAAAGCATCCACATCCTTGTCGAGTGTCAATCCGTCCAACTCGCGATAGAGCAACATACGCTCGCTGCTGCCAGTCACGTAATCGGCAGGCAACAGAAGTTCAAGGTCGCTTTCCACCTGGCATTCGTCGACAAACTGTTCTCCACTGATGACGCCTCCGTCTGCTTTCAGTTCTTCGGCATAAAGGTCGGCAAACTCGTCGGTCTTCAGTTCGTGCACAGCTTCGGAGAGAATCTTTTGATAAGTCTCGTAGCCCAAGTCAGCAATGAAACCGCTCTGTTCGGCACCGAGCATATTGCCTGCACCACGGATGTCAAGGTCTTGCATGGCAATGTGGATGCCACTGCCCAGGTCGGAGAAGTTTTCGATGGCTTGCAGACGCCGCTTTGCTTCGGGAGTAAGGGAGGACAAAGGTGGTGCCAGCAGGTAACAGAAAGCTTTTTTATTGCTCCGCCCCACACGTCCGCGCATCTGGTGCAAATCACTGAGGCCGAAGTTCTGCGCCTGGTTGATGATAATGGTATTGGCATTGGGTATGTCGATGCCACTTTCGATGATGGTAGTGGCAAGCAGCACATCGTAATCGTAATTGACGAAATCAAAGATTATCTTCTCCAGTTCGGCAGGCTCCATCTGTCCGTGTCCGATACAGACACGGCAATCGGGAATGTGCCGCTCTATCATGGTCTTCAACTCAAACAGATTGGAAATACGGTTATTCACGAAGAATACCTGCCCGTTACGGCTCATCTCAAAATTGACGGCGTCGGCAATGATTTCCTCGTTGAAGGTGTGCACTTCCGTCTGGATGGGATAGCGGTTAGGCGGCGGTGTCTGGATGACGCTCAAGTCGCGCGCACCCATCAGCGAAAACTGCAAGGTACGGGGAATGGGTGTAGCCGTCATGGTCAGCGTATCCACATTCACCTTCAATTGGCGAAGTTTCTCCTTGACGGAGACGCCGAACTTCTGCTCCTCATCAATAATCAACAAACCAAGGTCTTTGAACTTAACGTCTTTTCCCAGGATACGGTGGGTACCGATAAGAATATTCACTTCCCCTTCGGCAAGCCCTTTCACTACAGCCTTTGCCTGAGCAGCGGTGCGGGCACGACTCAGATACTCCACCCGGCAAGGCAAGCCTTTCAATCGCTCCTTGAAGGTCTGGAAATGCTGATAGGCAAGTACGGTAGTGGGCACCAGTACAGCCACCTGCTTATTGTCCGCCACAGCCTTGAAAGCGGCACGAACAGCCACCTCCGTCTTGCCGAAGCCCACGTCACCGCACACCAGGCGGTCCATCGGACGGGCACTCTCCATGTCGGCCTTCACGTCGGAAGTAGCCTTACTTTGGTCGGGGGTATCCTCATAGATGAAGGAGGCTTCCAACTCCCGTTGCAGGAAGCTGTCGGAACTGTATTGGAACCCTTTCTCCTCGCGGCGTTGCGAGTAGAGTTTTATCAAGTCGCGGGCAATATCCTTTATCTTCGTCTTGGTGCGGTCTTTCAGCTTCTCCCAGGCTCCGGTGCCGAGCTTGTTGAGGCGGGGCGCTTCACCCTCCTTTCCCTTGTACTTGGAAACCTTGTGCAGAGAGTGGATGGAGACAAACACCACATCTTCGTTCTGATAGACAATCTTCATCACCTCCTGCGTGGTGTCACCGTTGGGGATACGTACCAGTCCGGCAAAACGCCCCACACCGTGGTCGGTATGCACCACATAGTCGCCGGGGGTGAATTGGTTCAGCTCCTTCAGGCTCAAGGCCACCTTGCCGCTGCGTGCCTTGTCGCTCTTCAAGTTATACTTGTGAAAGCGGTCGAACAGCTGATGATCGGTAAAGATACAGATACGTAAAGTGTCGTCGGCAAAGCCTTCGTGCAGTGTCCGTTCTACGGCGGTAAAGGATATGTTGTCTCCACGGTCCTCAAAGATGGCACGGATGCGGTCGGTCTGTTTCAGGCTGTCGCTGCATATGTAGATGGTGTAGTGACGGGAGAGGTATTCGCGGAAACTCTCCGCCACCATGTCGAAGTTTTTATGGAAGATAGGCTGTACCGTAGTATGGAACGAGACGGTGGCATCCGGTGTTCCGGTGGGCTTGTTGCCAAACTCCATCCGGCGGAAATCGAGGGCGCGCAGGGTGAACTCGCCACCATCAATCAGCTTGCCTTCCAGCGTGATGGCTCCATTCTCCTCCGACTCACGGGCAGCGATGGCCTGTGGGGTGAGCGATTCGTCGTGCACGGTCTGGATGCGTTCGCGTAGCCAGAGGAAATCGCGCATGGCAAGCAAGCTGTCCGACGGAAGGAAATCGAGGAACGACACCATGCCGCCGCTTCCCCTTTTTTCCAGGCTATGGCTCAAGTCGGGAACTATCACGATGCTTTCTTTCCTCTCCTTCGAGAGCTGTGTTTCCACCTCGAAGGTACGGATGCTTTCCACCTCATCGCCGAAGAAGTCTATACGGAAGGGATATTCGGAAGAGAAGGAAAAGACGTCGATAATACTGCCACGAACGGCATACTGCCCCGGCTCGTAAACGTAATCCACATATTCGAAACCGTAGCTGCGCAATACGTCCGTCACAAAGTCCATATCCCCCCTCTCGCCTGCATGCAGTTTCAGTGTATTCTCCCCCAGTTCCTTACGAGAGACCACCTTTTCGGCCAGCGCATCCGGATAGGTCACCACGCAAAGCCCCTCTTCTCCTTTTTGCAGGCGACTCAGCACTTCTGTACGGAGTATTTCGTTTGCCGCATCCTTCTGCCCGTACTTGATGGCGCGGCGAAATGAAGAAGGAAAAAACAATACCTGCTCTGTCCCCAATATCTGCGTCAAATCATGATAGAAATAACCGGCTTCCTCCATATCGCCCAGAATGAAAACGAGCGGACAAGTAGCCCGCTGAACCAATACAGACGAAAACAAAGAAGCGGCAGAGGCATATAAACCTCCGCAATATAGGTGACGGACAGAGTTATCTTTCAGAAGCCTGCACACCCCCTCTACATTGGGATGGGAAGCATAAGATTGTTGCAGTTCAGTTATATTCATTGCTTTGCGCTTTTTCCCCCGGTATTGCCTCTCATAAGGTATCCTACCGAAATAAATTCGGTACAAAAATACACAAATAATCTTTAGCTTTGACCTGTCGGCAACTATGTTCTCTGAAATAATCTTTCTGCTGTCAGCCTGCACATCCTTCACCTTTTTTCTGTATCGCCCTATTTATCGGGGAAGGCAATGAAACTTCTTTTCCTCCAATTATGAATAACACAGCCTGCACAATCCCTATTCAGGAGTTATGTTACACAAAGTTTATCCCCAGCCTGCGGACATGTATCCCAGGGGTTGGTCTGTCTATCCCAAGGCTTGGGGTAGACAGACCAAGACTGAAGAGCACTTTTTCTCCCTATATCTACCCACTTTATCCTTTATACTTCGAAAGTTTTTCTTTAATAGTTTGAATGTTTTCTGTTAATGATTGAAACGGGAATAGCTAAAGATTGAGGCTAAAGTTCAAAGTCAAGCATACGGTTCTTTGATTTAACCTGCATTCCTTATAGTCAGGAGTTAGAAGGAGCTACATTAGTGGCTCAATTTTAATAAAACACCAATGAAAACTTATCATTAAAAATTGAGCGGCCCACCGCATTACAAATCCGACCATAAGGAAAGCAACACCGAAAACGGCAAAGTTTCTGCTATAGCCGAATATCCCTATTAGCAGGCTGGCTACAGACTGGAACATCGTCACCATCAACAATAAGGAAACCGTATCATTCATTTCATGATTCATATCAGATTCACCACCATTCATGCTTTCCATCCTCCTGTGTAAATATACGCACCTCCTGTCCTTTCGTCTTGTTCCTCAACAGAAGCAAGGCATTCCGAGGCACCCTGTCATAGTTCATTGTATACGAACTGTCACCATACTTCTCTCCCAGCGAAACCCAGCCCGCATCAAAATAGAACAATTCATACAGCTCCCCCTTGTTTATCCCATTATCATCATTGTAAGGAGCATATACTATCCTCTTTATTTTCCGGACGCGACCGAATGACAGTCCTACCCAACCACCAGAGGATACAGGCGCATCAAAGTAGGTCAACATATCATGGTCAAACACTTTATATTTGTCACGGCCATTGCCATACCAACTACCATCCGTACCGATTATCTCCCCCTCAACCAAGTTATCCTGCTCGTCATACAATTCCAGCTCTGCCAGAAAGACATTCGAGTCAGGAGCAGACAGGTATCTGAGTGCCGTTGCCTCCACAGGAGTATCAAATACAATCGAAACCGGAGCCAGTGTTTCCGGGAATTCATCTATCGTACATACATCGGTAAATCGCTCGGAGACATCAGCCATTATCTGAAAACGGCCTCCTACCGTCCGACTCCTTGACAATTCATAGACATGCTTCTTGTCGGGATATTTCCGCCTTAAAAAAACAGAAGTAAAGGAGTTGACATCAGGGGCCAATAACCTTGTATCACCGTTCTCCTCCACAATAAAGGGATTCGATGCCGGGTACGTCTTGCCCCGATGGTAATAAGTGGCCAGGTAAGCATTACCCTTTGCGACCTTCTTGAATTCAACTTTTCCATTCTTGATACGGCCCCAGTCTATGGGAATCCATCCCTTATTATTGAACACAGACAAATAAGCATACTCCTTCTTTTCAGGAGGCGAGAACGACAAGTTTACCGTTGCCGCCACCGGAGTGAAATAGAGCTCGGAGACATCTTTCAAATGCTTGTCCTCAAACAGTGGGGGAATCTCCTCCTGCGGCAAAAGGCTTGCCAATGTGCCCTCTTGTTCGCTATACATCCTTCTGTATACCTTTGCCAGCCCGTCACGCTTCCGCATATCCGCAAGGTGTTCACCCAAAGGTACTTTGTCGTAAAAAAGAAACGGAAGCTGATAACCTTTGCCGATCAGTGTACACCAGCTGTGGCCCAAACTCCTTTTTCCCCATTGGGGAGTGAAATCAATGGCAACAGGAATGCCAAGGCTTCTTAACGAATAGACAGTCAACGCCTGTAACTCCTTGCAGTTTCCCAAGCCAATCGTAGAATAAAGCAGTGACGATGGAGAAAGCTCCGGTACAATCGTCGTATAAAAGAAATCCCTTTCCGCATATTTGCGGAGATAATAACTGCAAATGCAGGAATCGGCCATAGCGGTCCTTGCAAACGAGTCAAGAGCGACCTTCATGCTGTTCCTATAGTCTGTCATCCACTCTTCCAGTCTTTCATGCCCTATCCTATGCGGCAGTACATATTCGCAAAAATCCGAAAAATCCAGTTCCTTCGTCCAAGGATAACGCAGCGACTCGAAGCTCATGTCAATGTGTCTTATCAACTGCCCGGCAGTAAGATGTCTCAAATCACATTTTATCACCGAACCGCTTTGAAGTATCTTTCTGTTCAAGCACCGGCTTATACTGTCAACATCCCGCATAAAATCCTCCTGCACGGGAGTCCCGTTTATATTGCTCAGAGAATCTATCACACGCACGTACTCATCCCCATACACATAATCCAAGGAATAGCAGTCCATCATATTCCTTATCAAATAAACCGCCGCCTTATATTTCTGGCGGTCAGGACTGTCCAAAGAGTAGTGCTTCAACACCTTTTCCAGCTCGGACCTGTTCTCTTCAGCAGCCACAAGAGCCCGTTCCAATTTCAAATCAGAAAAGCAGGAGGAACAGGCAAGCAAGACCGCAACAAGCCCTGAAATCACGTTGAAGCCTCCA
>ENA-OOWO01001108-OOWO01001108.1-human-gut-metagenome-genome-assembly--contig:-NODE-1108-length-17793-cov-3.000507_pt1 | contig 17793 bp, 10 predicted proteins | sample MGYA00241579_ERZ501327 | MGnify/ENA primary metagenome ERZ501327 (study PRJEB25962, sample SAMEA2042836) | human gut metagenome | biome: human gut; feature: human-associated habitat; material: faeces...
TGGACTGTACATCGTTACATAAAGTGCCAACTGACCGCAGATGGTAGAGTTGCAATGAGAACCATTGGCGCAATCCATTTCAAAGATACCCGGTGTATAATCCATCGGACCACCCTGCAGACGGGTGAAAGGCAAGATGGCGGTATGTCCCGGTTTGGTACCTCCGAAAGCCTGATATTCAGTACCGCGAGCACTCTCGTTGCCAATCAGGTTAGGATAAGTGCGGCAGAGACCGGTAGGACGCACTGCCTCATGGGCATTTACCATGATGTGATAATCGGCAGCACGGGTTACGGCATGCAGATAGTGATTGATTTCCAACTGACTGTAGTGATGCTCGCCACGAGGAATGATGTTGCCCACATAACCGCTCTTCACTGCATCGTAGCCATAATCCTTCATCAACTGATAAGCTCTGTCCATATACTTCTCGTAGTTCATTACAGAAGAGGAGGTCTCATGATGCATGATGAGCTTCACTCCCTTGGAATGCGCATACTCATTGAGCGCCTTGATGTCGAAATCAGGATATGGAGTCAGGAAATCGAATACCTTTTCCTTCATATAGCCACTCCAGTCTTCCCAACCGATGTTCCATCCTTCTACCAGGACTGCATCGAAACCATGGGCTGCAGCAAAGTCGATGTAACGGCGCACATTGGCATTGTTGGCAGAATGCTTGCCCGATGGCTTGGCATGTACATAGTCGGTTCCATCCAACTTCACGGTAGGATAATCATGGGTATAAGCCCACTCACCCTTACCGGAAATCATCTCCCACCATACACCTACGTACTTCACAGGATGAATCCATGAGGTATCCTTGATCTTGCAAGGCTCATTGAGATTGAGAATCAGGTTGGAAGACAACACCTTGCGGGCATCATCTGTAATGACCATCGTACGCCAAGGGCTCTTGAACGGAGTCTGCATGTATCCCTTCATACCCTGTGCATCAGGGGTAAGCCAAGAGGTAAAAGTCATGGTCTTGTCATCCAGGTTCAGATGCATGGCTGGATAATCTACCAGGGCAGCCTCATGCAGGTTGATGTAGATACCATCATCAGTCTTCAACTGGAGTGAGGTCTGTACACCGGTATCTGAAAAGACAGTCTGTGAGAGATTGCTGCTGACAGCAGCATGCAGGGCTGGACGGATGCCCGACAGACGGGTCTTGGTGTATTCATACTCCTGGGTATCGTAATCACCCGGAATCCACCAGGCGGTATGATCGCCCGTCATGGCAAATTCTGTACGCTCTTCCTTGATGGTAAAGTAGTTGAGATTGCCTTTCTGAGGAAACTCATAGCGCAATCCAACTCCATCGTCATAAACACGGAAGCGAACGTTCATATAACTGTCTGTAGAATTCTGCTTCAACTCTACCAGCATATCATTATAATGATTGCGGATCGACTTGTTCTCTCCCCAAACAGGAGTCCAGGTCTCGTCGAAAGTGGAAGTTTTCTCATTGATGACACTAAAATCAGAAAGCAGATCCTTGCCATCCTTGCCGCCCTTGGCGAGCTGATACCCCAGACGGCTAGGCTTGATGATGGTCTTGCCCTGATAGGTCACACTATAGGTAGGCACAGTGCCATCCAAGGTGAAGTTCACCTTGATTTGTCCGTTAGGAGAAGTGATGTCTCCTGCATCTGCTGAGATGCCAAAAGCCATCAGAAGGCTTGCGAGCAAAAAGAGTTTTTTCATATTTTTTGTTTAAAATTGTTTGTTGCTGCAAAAGTACGGCAAAAATCGATAAGTTGGTACGAATAGTAGGTTCTTGGTAGATTACCGCTATCTACCAACCTCCTCACCTCTCTGAATATCAACATTTTGCAAATTCTCAAAAATAAACGGCTAGTAGATGCGAGATTCTCAATGTTTTTTATTATTTTTGCAGCAGAATCTAAAAACATAGGAAAAATGAGACATCTTTTCGTTATAATCATCACACTGCTGATGCTACAGCCGATATACGTAAAAGCAGACAACAGCCAGCTCTACAAACAGCTGGATGCCGCCCTGGAAAAACGTGCGCATTATGTAGAAGTAAAAGAGAAAAGTCTGAACGACATCAAGCAGGGTGCCAAGTATGTAACCAGCAACGAGGACAAGCTCAAGCTTTACGAGCAACTCGCCAATGGATACAAAGCCTACGAGTATGATTCGGCGATGACTTACGTAAAAAAAGGCCTTGTTCTTGCCCAAAAGAGCAACAACATCTTATATCATAAAAGATTCCAACTTAGCCAAACCAGCCTGCTTATCACACGTGGATTCTATGCTGAAGCAAAAAACATCATGCAGAAGATAGAACCCAAGGAAGAAGATCCGCTTGACTATCAGTTTCAATACTATTATACACTTTACGGACTATACAACAACTGGTCAACCTATTGTGAAAACAATGAATTCAGCAAGATTTACGACCAGCAGAAAGTGGAATACCTGAAGAAAACATTAGAACTGTCGTCAAAGAAAGATGCATTCTATTACTACCTGCTGGGAGAGTTTTACTATTACAGCAATCATTCCAACAATAACAAGACCATCCAATACTACAAAAAAGCACTGAGTATGGAAAAGCCGGACAGCCGTCTCCATGCCATGACCGCCTTTGCGCTATCCGAAGTATACAAGAAATCCAACAACCAAAAACTGACGGAACATTACCTGCTGGTTGCAGCCATCTCAGACATCACTTCTGCCACAAAAGAAAACGTAGCCCTGCAAGACATCGCACTCTTCATCTGCAAACATAAGACCAGAAGTCTGAATAAAGCCCAGGAATACATCAACCTATCCCTGGAAGATGCTTATGCATACAACAACCGGTTGCGCCGCATTGAGATTTCATCCAAATTGCAGATGATTACCAATGCCTATACAGATGACATCAGAGCCACCAACAGCATGCTCTACATCGCGCTGTCGGTCATTTTCCTGCTCTTGCTCGGAGTGGGACTTAGCAGTCTGTTCATCCGCAAGAAGAACAAACTTCTGAAACAGAAGAAAGACGAAATCACAGCTACATCGGCAAAAATGGAAGTTCTCAACAGCCAGTTGCACCTCATCAACGACGAACTGAAGGACACCAACCAGAAGCGCGAGAGACTGATAAAGGTGTATATTGACCTGTGCTATAAGAACATAGAGAGAAACAGCAAACTGCGCACCTTGGCAGTAAGAAAGATCAAGGCCAACCAGAGTAAGGAGCTGCTGAGCCTCCTTTCTTCCTCAACCAATACAGAGAAGGAGAACAAGGAGTTTCTGACGGAATTCGACAAGGCATTCCTGTCTCTGTACCCAACTTTTATAACCGAGCTGAACAAGCAGCTTACAGAATCGGCACACATCCAGCTGAAAGAGAATGGAGAAATGCCCCCTATCCTCCGTGTGTGCGCCCTGTTAAGATTAGGCATTACCGAAAGTTCAAAGATAGCCGGCATCCTGTCTTATTCGCCACAAACCGTATACAACTACCGTTCCCTGCTCAAGAACAATGCCATCGACAAGGAGCACTTCGAAGAAAATGTACTCAGACTCTGCATGGTGATAGCCGACTGATGAGAGAAAAAATAAGATAGCTATTTATATAACAACAAAATCCCGACAGGCAACAACATACCTGTCGGGATTTTTTAATTATTTGCAATTGATGAGAAATCTACTTTACTATATATTTCTTGCCACCACGGATATAGATACCATCATGTTTCACCGGGAGCAATACCTTTCGGCCATTGATATCATAAACATCGGAACGGCAAGGCTTAGTAAAACCGGTAACAGGAGTTAAGCCGGAAGTCAAATCATAATTGATTTCACCATCATCAGGGCAATGAATAACCACCATTTCCTGATACCACTGATACTCCTCATCAACGGAGACACCATTATCCGTATACTCCAGAGGAAGGAGGCTCAAGTCGAAATAGCCATCACAAAAACCACCATAGCCCCAATTTACTCCTACGTTTCCATCAGCATCATAACCATCCAGCACAAAAGCATGGGAAGACATCTTGTCGTTTCCCTGCTTATTGGATGTACCGGCATACAGAATAGGATGCCCGGCGCTCAATTCCCGATAAATAACCTTTTTCCAGGCTGCATCATCATAGTTATTGGTCTGGGGATAATCCTTATAGCCATAGTACTGGGTAAGATAGCCGAAATGCTTCTTCATGCCAGCCGCAGCATCTTGCAAAGATGCGCCACTGCCATCAAGAGAATAATTCATACCAGCCACACAACCGCAATGAAACATCAACTTGGCTACGGCGGCAGCCTGTTCCGAACTGTAGTTATCACCCGAATAAGCAGGCAACATCTCCGTCCACTTATACTCTCCCATACTCAGCATAGCAGTACGTTTCTCATCGCCAATGCTATAAGAAGCGACACCCTTGCCACGGGATGGATACTGGTATACAGACATAATCTGTGCCATAGCCGTAGCCACGCAACCCACCCAGCAATTTTTGCCATTTACTTGTGGGCTCTGGCTATTGAAAGGAGCATCCTGGCCCCATTTTACGGCAATAAGATGCTCAACACTCGACTTGCAACCTGCAGGGATAACCTGATAACCCGTAGAAGCAGCACGAAGTGAAGCGTCATTAATTCTAGCCAAGAACCAGCCCAAGGCAGGATTATCACCAAAAGTACCCTCGTCAGAATAACCTATCACAGCTTTGAACGCATCATCATTGGCGAGAACTACAAATCCGTTCCGGTTGCGTCCTACAACCGTATAAGCATCCGTCTGTCGCATAACCCGAAGGCTCTCACCTACTCCTCCACGAGAAGTTTTCCCGCCAACAGAAGGCAAACGCTCCCCCAGCACCTCACTGGCTATCTCCAATTTCTGCTGAAGGCTCCTTTCCTTTGCCTCAGAGCAAAGGAAAGAAGCCAACATCAGAGAAAATATAAGAATCTTCTTCATAAGTCCAAAATCTTTAGGAAATCATTCGGTATTTCTACCAAACGCCATACACATTTACAGACTGCTGCTCAACACTGGAATCTATATATCCATTCAGATAGATGTATTTCTGTGTGAAGTCTATATAAGAATAGGTACTATAGCCATATCCACCATACCACATGAAAGAGTTGATATTTACATCTCCTACCGTCCAGTTCCACAAATAGTCGCCTGTAGAAGAATCAACACCAGCTACGATATAGTTTTGCTTATAGGTCTGATAGTCATATATGGCAGCCCCCTTTCCTTCCTCAGGAACCAGTTCACCGGAGCAATCAGCCAGATTATCGGCATTGAAAGTGCCATTAATCTTGAAATAAAGATCAGCACCCGAACCCAACATATTGGTGATATAAAACTGATTGACACCTTCCAGCTGGTAGATATCAGAATAGGTAACAGGCAAATCTGTGAAACCTGCGTAATAGAACTGCACATTCTCCAGTACTTTCGTCCACTGAGAAACCAGCACCGACGACTGCAGCACCGTACTGCCATCCTGCTTGGTATAAGGATCGGCATAGGCTTCATCGACATCTATCTTGAAACCAAATTTCTTTTTAGGTGTCAAGCCCTTTACAGAAATGGTCAGCGTAGCCTCCTTCTCGCCCTGGGCAAACTCCACCGTTGCAGGCACCTGAATGGCAGTTGTATCAGTATACTCTACCTTGACAGGAACACTCGCAGCCTCAGCGGCTACCTTACGGCAAACCTTCACATCAACGGTTTCCTGGTCTGGAGTAAGAATAAACTCTGCCGCATTGCCGGCATCAAAATACACTCCCATGCAATTGTCTGGGGCAGGATTGCCTGGCGCATAATCATCGTCATCGCTGCAGGAAGAGAACCCCAACAAGAGACCAGCTGAGACAGCAAGTCCCAAATATCTAAAAAACTTTATATTCTTCATTGTCAATTCCATTTTAAAGATTGAAAAATCTCCTCATTTACTCACTCTTTGCCTCTACCACACTTGTAGGGTCCGGATTCAGTTCCACAGCCGGATTAGAACTCTTCTCATATTCAGGGATATAACAATCCATCCACGGAGCCACGAAACCATACTTGGAATTCAAGCGGTGACTCTCCAGGAAGTTGGTACCCGTATAGGTACGGACAACAGCTTCCTTAAGACGCTTATAATCAAAATACAGCAGTCCCTCTCCCCAGAGTTCGATACGTTTCTGAAGCAGCACGGCATCTTCAAGTGATTCGATGTCTGTAGCCTGACACTCATAAGAGCCATCTGTATAGCGATAAGCATTCATGAAATCATTCAATACGGTCTTGGCAGCATCCACCCCTTCTGTATGGGCAATGGCCTCAATATAGATGAGATACATCTCTTCTACACGCATCAATGGAATATCACACAAACAGCCCACATAGAGGTCAGACAAGTTACCTGAACCCGGATGATATTTCAGGTTGGTGTAAGCAGGCAGTTTAGCCCATCCTGCTCCATCCAGCAAGGTAGAATAGCCTGCCGGAACCTCAGCCTTGCCAGCATCCTCAGGGGCAACCCAAGTCTTCTTTCGCCAGTCGGCATCAGGTATCTGATTATAGAGCGAAGCACCTATCATACGGTAAGCCTTGCCATAACCACCCATGGAGAATGCGGTAGATTCAGAAGATACCGTACCCATCCAGGAATAGAACCAGCTGCCCAATTGCTCCTTTGTTCCCAGCGAAGCCTTCCATATCCAGGAAGAATTAGCAGTATTGAAACCTGTCTTCTTATTATACCATTCGCTCTGAGACATTGGCTGGCAACCGGAATTGTCGATGGCAGCCTGTGCATATGAGGCAGCCTTGGCAAAACAGTCATTAACCGCCGTAATGCCCAAGGCATCATAGCCGTCAGCATCATTCTCATGAGCCAACTGGACTGTCAGATCATCTGCCGAATCATAAAAACGAGAACCCAGTTCCAACCAGAAGCGTGCCTTCAAACCATCTACCACGCTCTCATCCGGCTGCTCCTTGCCCGTACGCTTATAGCCCTTCAAGTATGCCTCAGCCTTATTCAGGTCGTGCAAGATGAAGCGATACATGGTATAATAAGGTACACGAGGATTGTTCTTACCCTCCTCGCCTGTAGTCTTCTCGGTCACGATAGGAACGGTAAGTCCCATTATCTTGGCTGCTTTGGCATCAAAGTCAGAGTATCCGGTCTTCTTGAATTCAAACATTCTTGCCATATCCAGGTATGCCAAAGCACGGTAAGCATAAGCTACACCGGCAGACGCCTTTGCTGATTCAGATGCTCCTTCCACATCGAGCGACGAGATGATACTGTTGGCATTGTTCACTAAACCATAATAGTAGAAATAGGTGTAATTGAATGGGCTACGGAGTCCCTTACCATTCTCTATATATGAGAAATAGTCGTAATCTGCATTGTAAACCGGAAAATCCTCTGTCATCACATCACGGATAATCATCTGGCTGGGATAACCGTTGTCGTAAGCCGAACCGTCGCCATACACACCACTCTTTACCATATAGGCACTCAAGCCGGTCAGCAAGCCCTGCTGAGCCGTCTCAGACCCCTGCACCTGACTGCCTGTTGCATAATCCTTTGGCAGTTCCTCCTCCAGACAGCTCTGCATCATCAAGCATGAAGAGAGCACTACTGTGAACAGAGAAACCTTGCGAAATATATTGTTCATCATATAAAATTCTCCTTATCTATATAAAAATCTCGTTATCTAACAGTTTAAAATTGAAGTGTAATACCACCAGAGATGGTACGAACAAACGCATACTGCTCGTTGCTAGGTGAGCCGGTGAAACTTGTGCGAGGATCGAATCCCTTTCGCTTGCTCCACAGATAGACATTGTCTGCCGCACCATAGACACGAACCTTAGTCAAGCCCAAACGACGTGTCAGGCTCTTTGGCAAGGTATAACCGATATTGATGCTCTGCAGGTTGAGGTAACTTGCATTGATCAGGAAGCGGTCAGAAGATGAGCTTGCATCCGTATCATTATACTGGAGGCGAGGGATGTTGGATTCTCTGTTACTTGGAGACCAGGCATCCAGCATATCCTTATGGAAATTAAAACCTGTCCAGCTATCATAAGGAACACTCATCAGACTCTGATAACCTGAATCGTAAGACTTGCCGCCGATGGAATAAGTGAAGTTCACACCGACATCAATACCTTTAAACGACAACGATGTGCCAAAGCCACCATAAAGATCCGGAGTCGGGTCGCCACAGGCAAAGTAAGAGCCTTCCGACCATTTTGCAGACTTACCCAACGAACCATCTTCGTTCTCAACATACCATGTGGATTCTCCTTTCTCATTTACACCCGCATATTTCTTCAATCTCCAGGTGTAGATAGGCAATCCTTCACCATAATAATAAGAACCGTTATGATAACCGGCATATCCGCTCAGCATCTCGTTCTTGTTCTCTTCATAAAGCTTCGTTATCTCATTGGTATAGTGTGTGGCATTGAGATTGATGTTCCACGCAAAATCCTTGGTGCGGATTACATCTCCTGCAAGATTCAGTTCTACACCACGGTTCACCATGTTACCCACATTAGAGTAATAGCCTGCATAACCCATTGACATAGGCACGCTGATGAAACAGAGCATGTCAGTGGTTTTGCGGTAGAAATACTCCACATCACCGGTCAGACGACCCTTGAAGAGTTCGAATTCAAGACCTGCGTTGATATTGGTATTGGTCTCCCAGGTAATCTTATCATTACCCTTTGAAGCAAAGGTCAGCGCCATGTCGCCATTCATGCTACCGATGCCGTAAGTATCCAGATAACGGTTGTTACCGATGGCATCGTTACCCTGCTGACCGAAAGAGAATTTCACCTTCAGCATGTCGAGCCAAGACTTGGTGCCTGCCATCCAATCTTCCTTGGTCAGTATCCAGGCACCACCGAAAGAATAGAAATCGCCCCAGCGATGGGCTGGAGAGAAGCGGGATGAACCGTCACGGCGATAAGATACCTGACCGAAATACTTGCCATCATAATCATACATGCCACGGAAGAAGAAACCTTCGGTGTTGTAATTGGTCTGGTTGGAATATGTAGGCTCATTGGTGATAGCACCTGCCAACTCATGGTTTTCCTTGAAAGAGAACATGTTGGAACGGCCGCCATATACGTATTCATAAGTCTGCTTATAGTTCTCATGACCCAACAACAATGTCATGTTGTGCAGACCAAAAGAACGGGCATAGTTTACCAACTGCTGGAAGTTGACTGTATAATAACGGTAATGTCCTACGGTTACCTCACCATTAGGATAAGTCGTTGCACCAAATCCATAATAAGGCTGCTTGGTACTCTGATAGCGATATTCATAGTCATCTACCGTACCGTTCAAGGTAATTTTCAGCCCCTTGACAAATGTCGGGGTTATGTCTGCGAAACCATTGATACCGAAAGTATTGCCTACAGAATGGGATGCCTGAAGCTGGTCATCCTTCAACAGGTTGAGCTGAGAGAGTACAGGGCGATTCAAGCCTGCATTCATTCCGTTACCATAATCATATATCTTACCATTATCATCGGTCATGATATTGCCATTGCCATCTCTGAGATACAGCGGATAGATAGGAGCAATGGTATTGACCATGTAGAAGGTATTGGTAGTACTATTGTTTCCATCAGAATCTACCTCTGTGGCATTGTCTGTAACGGTATGGGCATAGTTTACGTTACCACCCACCTTCAGCCATTCATTTGCCTTATAGGTAGCCTTCAGGCGTGCAGTATATCGCTTAAACTGAGATCCGTATGCGATACCTGGGTTATCCAGATAGCCCAATGAAGCATAGAACTGGGAATTGTCGTTTCCACCATTCACATTCATATTATACTCCTGTCGGAGGGTGTTTCGGTAAGCCGCCTTGAGCCAGTCGTCCGGACTAATCGTATAGTCCTTTCCGTTATAAGAGATTTTATTGCCCAATGTGGCATTAGGATTCAGCTTTCCATTATCGCCAATGAGATACTGTCCCTCAGGCACATTGTAGCAGATATAACCCAATCCGCCCTTTTCTGAAGAACCACCAATTGCGTTATTGGCAGCCACATGAGCTGCATAAGCTGACATACCCTTGCCATTGGTATAGTAATTATATAATGACTTATAGTGTGTCTCATAATATTGACCGGGATCTGAAATCATATCATAAGTCTGAGAGCCACGGCTATTGCTGCCCCATTTGGCATCAACAGTGATGACGGTCTTGCCCACCTGCGGATTCTTGGTGGTAATCATAATGACACCATTGGCACCACGGGCTCCGTAGAGTGCATTACTTGCCGCATCTTTCAACACGGTAACAGATGCCACATCCGCTGGGTTGATGTCACTCCAGGAACCATAATAAGGTGCACCATCTACCACGATCAACGGATCCTGACCTGCATTGATTGAGCTGATACCGCGTACACGGATGGTAGGGGTAGAAGACGGATCGCCAGATGTATTTATCATCTGCACACCCGCTACCTGACCATTGAGGGCATCTACCACATTGGTTACCTGACGCACGGCAATTTTATCTGCATCCACTACGCCTGCTGAACCCGTGAAAGAGGATTTCTTCTGCTCACCATAAGCCACAACAATCACTTCGTCGAGCTGGCGGTCTTGAGAGTGCATGCTTACCTTCATACCTGGAGCCGCCTTCAATGTCTGGGAATCCATACCGAGATAGGTGATGACTATCGCCTCTCCTTTTTTAGCACTTGGCAAGCTGAACTTACCGTCAATGTCGGTCACGGTTCCGGTCTTGGAACCTTTCACCATGATCTGGGCACCTACTACAGGGTCTCCGTTCTCATCGAAGACCTGCCCCCCCACCTGTGCGGAAGACTGTGCCAGCACTTGCCCCGAAGCAGCCAGCAACAGGGAAGCAAATAAAACCTTCATTCTCATAATATCTGTCTCTTCTTATAATTATTATCTCTCTTTATCTTGAATACACCTCTTTATATATAGCCAGTTATCCTTTACAAGTTTTATATAAAACATGTATTCAGATGCAAAGATAATACAAAATCCATTAACTACCAAACAAAAATCACAATAATTGCCGTTTTGCATAGCAAAAAGATATATTTCACCCCAAAATCAGCGTATTTATGCCATTTTTCAAGATTCAAATTCCCGAAAAAGGCAAACACTTCTTTGATGCACGACTTCCTTACTTCTACATCGGACAACGACCTTATCCATACTGATTTATAATCATACATGATAAAAAACATAAGCATTTATTTGCTGCACAAAAGAATATTGATTAATTTTGCAGCCAAACAAACAGAATGATTATGATAGAATTAGATGATAAATTGATCAAGAAGTTCCATCAACAAAAAGATGGAGTATATGCACGAGACGAAGAGCAGCGCCTTTGTCTTGCTGCACAGGGATATTCTATCTGTGAAAACTCCATTGCCGTATTCAGCAATCTGCGTACTGATAAAAGTTATATTTTCTTCGGAAAGTCGTGCGAAGTATTGGGACTAGGTCAATCAAATTCAATACAGACGCTTGATTCCGTATGGGAAGAAGAAATTTTCAGTAGGATTCATCCTGATGACTGGAAGAAGCGTTGCCTGCAAGAACTTACCTTTTTCCGCATGATATCATCATCCCATTCCAAAGGATTGCAGACAGATTGGAGATAAGCAAGCATACCGTTGATCGTCACAGACAGAATATCATAGCCAAACTTCGAGTGAATAATACCACCGAAGCATGCCATAAAGCAAAAAGGTTAGGATTAATAGACTGACATGGCTTCTGCTTGCATGCTGTAGCCTGTTATCATGTCAAAATGCGCAGAAATCACAATCTGCAACAAAAAATAAATCAAATATGGAAAAGAAAGATTCAATTTTAAAGCCATTTGTGGCAGAAAACCTGTTTTGGATTAGAGAGCCAAAACAATATACGGTTACAGACTCTCTGATTACAATCGTTTCTGAACCTCACACAGATCTTTGGCAGCGTACCTATTATGGGTTCAGCAATGACAATGCTCCGGTGTTGCAAATGAAGACTTCAGACAAGTTCTTTTCTTTCACCGTCAAGACATCGTTCAATAGTTCTGCCCTATTTGATCAATGCGGTATTGCTATCTATCTTGATAGTGATAATTGGTTGAAGGCATCAATAGAATACGAGAATGAGGAATATCAAAGATTGGGCAGTGTTGTAACAAACAACGGATACTCCGATTGGGCCACACACGACATATCTTCTTCTATCAAGGAAATGTGGTATCGCCTTAGCCGCAGAGAAAGTGACTACTATATAGAAACCAGTACAGACGGTGTTAATTTTCATCAGATGCGCGCATTTCATTTAGTCAAGGGAGATGGAGAAATTTCGTTCGGATTATACGCAGCTAGTCCTGTAGACCATTCATTTACTGCTACTTTTACAGAGATGAAAGTAGAAAAATGCAAATGAGAAACCTGGTCTGCAGAGAAAACCGGATTCAATCAAACTTCACAATGACACAAACTTCTTACAAATAAACTACGAATCAAAGAAATTCAAAAGAGGGTGAGCCATGCATTTATGGCTCACCCTCATATCATTTTACAGGAAAAACATGCCGTAACATCTTTGTCGCAGCTTCGTCAATGCCTTTCAACCTCATCGCAATCGCGATGTAATAATACTGCCGTACCTTTGCAACCGAAATCAAACGATATAGGTTATGAATGCTAAAAGGGGAATTATTGTATTAGGATTGCTCTCGGCGGCTAGCATGCCAACGTGGGCGCAACAGATTAAGGGTGTGGTTATCGACCAGAAATCGAAAGAGACACTCATCGGCGCAGTCGTCACTGTGGATGGAACCAACGTGAAGGCTATCACCAACATCGACGGAAACTTCCAGATCGATGGAATGAAGAAAGATAAGACATATACACTATATATTAACTATGTAGGATATAAGACTCAAAAAATTGACGGGGTTCAGGCGAAGGACGCAGACCAGGTGATTGCGCTGCAACCTGATGAACAGCAACTGAAGGAGGTGACCGTTACCGCTGTGGAAAGGCGTAATACGGATGCGGCAATGATACAGGTCGCCAAAAACAGTCCCGTCATCGTGAGCAATGTTTCGGCACAGGAAATATCCCGTACTCAGGATACAAATGCAGGTGAGGTGATACGCCGAGTGCCAGGCGTGAGCCTCATCGACGATAAATTCGTGATGGTTCGTGGTTTGTCTCAGCGTTATAACAATGTGTGGGTGAACGGAGGAGCAGTGCCTAGTTCTGAGGCTGATTCAAGGGCATTCTCCTTCGATATCATCCCAAGTTCGCAAATCGACAACCTTACCATCGTGAAGTCGCCATCAGCTGAATATCCTGCTGACTACTCGGGCGGTTTCATCATCGTCAACACCAAGGAGATTCCGGCAGAAAACAGTTTCAATATCGCCGTGGGCGGAAACTGGAATACATCTTCTGCCTTTCGGAATTTTTCTTACGCAAAAGGTTCTGCAACAGATTTCCTCGGCTTCGATAATGGCTTGAGAAACCTGAATGGAGGCATCCAGGCTAACTTGAATCCGCAGCTCGATGCCAACGGAAAACCGGTGGGCGATTATGCTACTTCGCTCCTGGGGAACGGGCTTAACAACGATTGGCTCGTGAAGAATAAGAAGCCTCTGGGCGACTTAAAACTGGCAGCCAGCCTGAACCAGCGCTGGATGCTCGGCGGAAGAACACTCGGCATGCTCGCCGCCCTGAACTATACCAACGAATACCGCACCTACGAGAACATGGAGAACAACCTCTATGGCATCTATGATGCGGCCAATGACAAGCCAAACTATCTTCGTCACTCAGTTGACGACCAGTATAATAATAACGTCAGACTCGGAGCGATGCTCAACTTCACCTTCCTTTCCAAGGACGGCAACCACAAGTATCAGCTCAAGAACATCTTCAACCAGTTGGCTACCAGCCGATATACCTGGCGTGAAGGCGTAAGCGCCCAGTCGAACCTGGAGCGGAGCGCAGAGTATTACTACCGCAGTAGAACTACATATAACGGTCAGCTTACCGGCAAGCACACCTTCACTAGCGACGCCCTTGACTGGAGCATCGGGTATGCGTATGCCAACCGTCATTTGCCTGACCGTCGTAGATACCTCATCGACGATGCTCTAGAATCGGGCGTTTATGCCCTGAGCACCGGCAACGACATATCCCGCGAGTGGACCCAACTCGACGAACACATTCTCTCTCTTGGTATTAATGATAAGCATCACTTCAAGTTTGGCAATTTTGAGCCAGACTTGCAAGTGGGAGCTTACGGAGAGTATCGCAGTCGAGAATATCAGACTCGTAATTTTATTTACAATTGGAATGTTTCAGCTAACAACATGCCATCCGATTTCCGCCACAGCGACATTCCAACCCTGCTCTCCAATGAGGCGAACATGGGTTACGACAAGCTGTATCTTCTGGAGGAAAAGCAGATGCGCAATAACTACCGCGGACACAACACCTTAGGCGCAGGATACCTGGCGATGTCTCTCCCCTTTGGCAAACTCGGCATCCACGCCGGTGTCCGCTTCGAGCACAACGACATGGAACTCATCTCCAATTCCCGTGACTACGAGAAAAGCGAATCGAGCCGCCATTACAAGACCGATGATGTTTTTCCATCTCTCAATACAACATATAAGATCAGCGACCAGCATCAGGTGCGCCTGTCGTATGGCCGCAGTATTAACCGACCTGAATTCCGTGAAGTGTCGTCGTCGGTGTATTACGACTTCGACCTTGCCAGCAATGTGCAGGGAAACACTGAGTTGAAGAACTGTTATGTCGATAACCTCGACCTGCGATATGAGTGGTATCCATCCCGTGGAGAGCTCATTTCGCTGGCAGTCTTCTACAAGCACTTCGATTCTCCTATCGAGTGGACCTATACGGTGGCAGGCGGCACAGACCTCATCTATTCTTACAAGAATGCGAAGAGTGCCAACAACTATGGTGTGGAGCTGGACATCAGAAAGAATCTCGGATTCATCGGATTGAAGGATTTCAGCTGGTCGTTTAATGGTGCCTTGATTAAGAGCAAGGTGCAGTTTGAGAAGGAATCGAAGGAAGAAAACAGACCAATGCAGGGTCAGTCGCCATACCTCATCAACACCGGCATCTTCTATAAGAACGAGCCTTTGAAGATGGATATCGCCCTGCTCTACAACCGCATAGGCAAGCGAATCATCGGTGTGGGCAGAAGCGAGGGAAGCACAGGCGATGACTCCAATTCCCGAGTGCCTCACAGCTACGAGATGCCCCGCAACACCATCGATTTCTCGCTGGCCAAGAAATTCGGAGACCATCTGGAACTGAAGCTCAACGTAAGAGATCTTCTTGCCGAAAAGATATACTACAAGCAGTTTGCTGATGTAACATATAGCGACGGAAGCAAGAAGCAGGTGGAAGAGATTGCAAGATGCTACAAGCCGGGCAGAAACATCGGCTTGCAGGCGATATATAAATTTTAAAGAAAGAAAATATTAGATGTTTGTTTAATAAAAACAGAAAACAATGATGAACAAGATGTATTTTTTAGGATGCATGGGCATCCTCGCAGCATCTGCCATGTTGAGCAGCTGCAGCAGTGACAATGACGATCCAACTCCTTCTCCAAATCCTGGATCAGAAGTAGTTTACAAGTGGACAACCAATGGCGGCTTGAAGGCTTGCGACCACATTCTCTTCGGAACAGATGACAAGGAAAACGCCAGTGGTACACAGATTGGTAACGGCGACCAGGAATTCGTCTTCACAGGCAAGCAGACTTTGAAGAAAGGCACTTATCTCCTCAAGGGATGGGTATATATTGCAGATGGTGCTGAGCTTACCATCGAACCGGGAACTATCATCAAGGGCGACAAGCAGACCAAGGCGGCACTCATCACAGAGCGTGGCGGCAAGCTCATCGCCAAGGGTACAGCCACAGAGCCTATCGTCTTTACATCTGAAGAGGCTGCCGGCAGCAGAAAGCCTGGCGACTGGGGTGGCATCATTCTCTGCGGCAAGGCTAAGAACAACCAGACTGAACAGCAGATAGAGGGTGGCCCACGTACCAAACATGGTGGTGCAGATGATGCAGACAACTCAGGAGCCTTGAGTTATGTACGCATCGAGTTTGCCGGTTATCCATTCCAGAAGGATAAGGAAATCAATGGTTTGACTCTTGGTTCTGTAGGTTCAGGCACAGAGATTGACCACGTTCAGGTATCTTATTCTAATGATGATTCCTTCGAGTGGTTTGGCGGTACCGTAAACTGCAAGTATCTCGTAGCCTACAAGGGCTGGGATGATGATTTCGATACCGATAATGGTTTCTCTGGAAAGGTTCAGTATGGTCTTTCACTGCGCGACAGCAAGATAGCCGATACCTCTCAGAGCAACGGTTTCGAGAGCGACAACTGCGCCGATGGTGCTACCGTGGACCCTCGCACCAAGGCAACTTTCTCTAACATCACCTTCGTAGGTCCTAAGGTATTGGATAATAAGTTCCAGAACACCACAGATTATATCAATGCCGGTGCATACAATCCAAACAATGGTTCAGCCCTTGGCAAGTTCCAGTCAGCCATGCAGATTCGCCGTTCTTCTAACCTCAACTGCATCAACTCAGTGGCCTTAGGCTGGCCTATCGGTTTGATTATTGATGGTGAGAAGGGTGAAACTGTAAAGGATGCCAAGGATGGCAAGTTCAAGCTTCAGAATGTATATTTCGCTGGTATGGATGCCGTTGGCACTGATGCCAACAAGCAGTATGAGGATTACCTCTACGATGCAGCGAACAAGAAGGATATCGACAAGAATCAGAAGTCATACAGCAACACCTTCTTCTTCTCAGAGCAGAGCAACAAGTATTTTGATTCATGGACTTCATTGGTTGGTGCAGATGGCTATACTCCTATCGCAGGAAGCCCATTGCTTGGTGCCGCAAGTTTCGCCGGCTGGACAGGTTTCGACACCGTAACCTACATCGGAGCCTTCGATGGCAGCACCAACTGGATGAGCGGCTGGACCAACTTTGATCCTCAAAATGCAAAGTACTAAAGAAGAATAGCTAATTTCTATTTTGACTATAAGGTTTTCTTTTATTGGGGCATGGCGCAGTGATTTGCGCCATGCTTTTTTTGTTGGGTTATGGAGAGAAACGTTGATGTCTTGTTAACAGGACATCAACCTTCATCTGTCTTAATCCATGAACTTAATCATGTCCTGGCGTCTTGGCTTTGCTTCTGGCGATTCGTCAGGATATCCCAGGGCGATGCAGTAGAGCAGCTTGTAATTCTTGGAGAATGCCATGCGGTCGAGGTAAGGCTTGGCTGATGGCGAATCCAATATCCAGCGGGCTGAACTGCCCAGGCAGCAGGAACCGATGCCCCTTGACCATGCTGCAAGAATGATGTTCTCGCCAAGCAAACCGCAATCAATCTGCGCCATATCATAAGTAGTATCGTAGGCGATGCAAACCACGCATGGAGCATTCACAAAGATGTTCTTGAAGCCCTTGCGCTCGGCTATCTTAGGATTATCCTTTACCACGGCTTGGGTGATTGAATCGATGAGGGCAGGAGAATCTATCACTCTGATTTCATACGACTGCAGGTTCTGCCCGTTTGGCGCATGAATGCCGCATTTCAGAATCTCGTTTAGGGTATCGCGGCTGATGACGGAATCCTTGTAAGCACGGATGCTTCTGCGACTCATCATCAAATCGGTTACCACACTTGCAGAGTCAA
>ENA-OOWO01001111-OOWO01001111.1-human-gut-metagenome-genome-assembly--contig:-NODE-1111-length-17763-cov-3.052914_pt1 | contig 17763 bp, 13 predicted proteins | sample MGYA00241579_ERZ501327 | MGnify/ENA primary metagenome ERZ501327 (study PRJEB25962, sample SAMEA2042836) | human gut metagenome | biome: human gut; feature: human-associated habitat; material: faeces...
AATGGCATTAACTTTACATCAATTGCGCAAGCGTGCGGCAACTTTTGCATTGGCCGCCGCAATCGCCGCTATGAGCGCCGGCTGCTCGCAAATCGAAACCGACGTTACCCAAGGCTGGGACGCTGACCGTCTCTACGAAGAAGCTCGCGCGGCCGCTGAAGACAGCGACTGGACTCGGGCGCAAGATTATTACACAAAATTGGAAAGCCGTTATCCGTTTGGCCGCTATGCCCAACAGGCACAAATTGAAAGCGCTTACGCCTACTGGCGTGACGGTGACGCCGCTCAATGCGTCCAAGCCTGTGACCGATTCCTGCGCCAATATCCCAACCACGCCAATAGTGACTATGTACTCTATCTGAAGGCGTTGGCAACGCTTAACCAACGTGACACGATCTTTACGGCGCTGCTCACGCAGGATATTTATGAGCGCGATTCTGATGCCGCTCGTACCGCTTTTGATACGTTTAAGGAATTGGTGGAACGCTTCCCGCAATCTCGCTACGCTCACGAAGCTCGCCGCCGTATGCATGAACTGGTTCTGTCTCAGGCCCACTCTGAATACAACATTGCCAAGTTCTACTACGACCGTCACGCCTACGTGGCCGCCATTGAACGCGCTCAAAATGTCGTGCGCACTTTCCAACAAACGCCCTATTCCGATGACGCTTTAAAGCTCATCCGTGATTGCTATGAACAACTCGGGGTTAAGGATTTAGAGTCCGACGTCAACCGCGTTATTGAACTCAACCAAAATCGCGAACGTTAATTTATCCGACCTTCTGATTATCAGGGGTGATTAGCCAAACCGACCAATCACCCCTTAATTTTTCTCTGCTTTTTCATCCGGTTGTATCAGACAGACAACTTTAAAACACGGTCGAGTTCTTCCGAGGACAAATCTCCAATCCACTTCTCTCCAACATTAACGGTTAAATCCGCGAGTTCCTTTTTACTCGCCAACATCTCGTTGATCTTTTCTTCAAAGGTGCCTGCCGTCACAAAACGATAGACTAAAACATCTCGCTTCTGACCGATTCGATAGGCTCTGTCAGTCGCTTGAGACTCAACGGCGGGATTCCACCACAGATCATAGTGAATCACGCTTGAGGCGGCTGTCAAATTCAACCCCGTTCCACCGGCTTTAAGTGACAGGATCATCACCCGAGCGGTCGGATCATTTTGGAAACGATCAACCATTTTCATGCGTTCTTTAACGCTGACCGCTCCATGTAAAAAGAGTGCTCTCTCGTTAAGGCAGTTATCGATCCAACCTTGCAGCCGTTTTCCCATTTCACGGTACTGTGTGAAGATCAAAACTTTGCGTGACACTTCAAAATTTTGACTCAATAAATCCAAAAGCATTGTGCCTTTACCGGAATCCGGAACATCTGTTTCTGTCTTCAGGTACTGAGACGGTGAATTGCAAATTTGCTTTAATGAGGTGATGAGCTTTAGTACAAGAGCCCGTCTGATCGCTTTGGCATCAATCCCCCCTTCCTTAGCTTTGGATTCCAGGGTAATTAGCCTTTGCATCATCTCTGCCAGTGTTTTTTGGTAAAGAGCGGCTTGCTCAACGGTCAATGTTGCAAACCGGTCATTAACCAACCGGTCCGGCAAGTCACTGATGATCGCTTTATCGGTCTTTAAGCGTCTGAGCATAAAAGGCGCTGTCAGAGATTTAAAAGCGTCTAAGGCCTGCGGATCACGATCACTTTCAATCGGTTTGGCAAAGGTACGTTTGAAATCTGTTTGCGTTCCCAATAGACCGGGCTGCACAAGCGAAAAAATCGACCAGTACTCACTTAAGTGGTTTTCAACCGGTGTCCCACTCATAGCGATCACACTCTGAGCGTTAAATAACGAAAGTGACTGTGCCAGTGTAGTCAAATGATTTTTGACAGCTTGCGCCTCATCAATAACTAAAAGTCTGAGGGGCAGTGTCCTCAAAATTTCAACATCCCGACGAATAACGCCGTAGGTCGTCAGAAGTACATCATAGTCGCCTTGGTCAGGAAGCTTACGTTTATCCCCATGGTAAATAACAGCCTTTAAGTGAGGTGAAAATTTACTGATCTCTCGCTCCCAATTCGTCAAAAGTGTCGTGGGAACCACAATAAGCGCTTTTTTAGTCGAAAATTGCCCGGCTTCTTTGAGAGCGGTAAGAACAGCAATCACCTGAAGCGTTTTTCCAAGCCCCATATCGTCGGCAATCAGGGATCCTAAACCTAAATGAATGTTCTTCATGAGCCATTCATAGCCGCGCTTTTGGTAGGGACGAAGCTTGGCTCTTAAATGCTTCGGCAGATTTATGGTTGGAACTTGATGAATGGCATTAAGTTGATCTTTAAGATTTTTATCAAGCGAAACCGGCACGCCGTCGATTTCTCCGATCAGAGCCGCTCGCAACTTCTCAAGCGGAGAAATCTCCTCAGCTTTTTGAATTTTCTGTCGATATTTTTCTATCTCTTCTGGATCGACATAAATGTATTCGTCTGCCCACTCAACCACCTCTCCGACGTGAGCCACCAAGTCGGCAAATTCTTCTTCGGTCAGAACATGCTCGCCAATTGCCAAATGGTAATTGAAGTCTGTAAGCGCATCTTTGGAGAAAAAACTCTTACCTGTGCTTGCGCTTGAAACCGAAGCCGTGATCTTTGGCTTAAGAAGATTTTTGAGCGACTGCGGCATCGAGAGCGATATTCCCAGTAAAGTCAGACTTGGCGCAATCTCAAAAAGAAACGCTTTTAGTGTTTCGGGATCTAACTTAACTGTATTATTTTTTGCTTCGAGCAATTCCCCCAACAAAGGGTAATGTCCTTTGAGGGTTGTTAGGACATTAAGGGCCGCAAATCGTTCCTGCTCGTACTCTTTGCCGCGCATGAGCGTTTTTAAATCAATAGCTTTCGATTTTCCTTCTTTAGCCGTAATGCGGTAGTGAAGATTGATCGTTTTGTCTCTTGATCGAGTCAGTACAAAAATCGGATGCCATGGGAAATTAAAACTCAGATTCAGCACTCTGAGGTATTGCGCGAGTGTGTGAGAAAGCGCGCTGTTGCAATCAAAATAAACATCGGTGCTCGAAGGCGAAGCAAAAAACAGACCACCCGCACTGAGTTTAAAATCTGAAGATAAAACTCGATGCCAAAGCGTGATCGCAAAGGTTAATCCCAAGTAGGCCTTTTGCTTATCGGATCGGCACTCTAAATCTGCGAAATCGAAAAGCGAATCAAAGTACGGTACGAAAGTTTGCAAGAAATCAGCAAAAACCGATCCCACATAAGAGTAACGGACCGCTGGCATCCAATAAATTTGCGGCCAACAATCCTCTTTGTCACCTGAAACGACCACAACCGGAATAAGCGCGGCCGATTCATAAATGCGGTCAACCAGACGAAATAAAACTCTCAATGCATACAGGGGCTCAGAAAGTGTCTGACTGCATAAAGTTTCCGGCAACGACAAAAGAGTACTGATTAACCGCAAAACTTCATCGTTATCAATTCCCCTGCCTTTTTCATCGACCAACCGTATATCACGACCGTTGGATCGATCCAGAGCGATACGGTAGTGATGCCGTAAATACCTTTGCAAGTCTTTTTGAAGTTGAGCCTGGTAACGAGAAGAGAGTGAGTCTTCGTTATCGAACACTAAAAGTGCCCGTGACTTATTGGCATTGAAGCGAAGAGCCTCCATGAGCTCTTGAGGAAAATTTTTTGAATTGCCTAAAGTGAAAACCGACGGCAAAAGGGGAAATATTTTCTCACCCGTATACTCAAGGGACTTCAAGGGAAAGTTGCGTAAATTGAAAGGCGATGGCCTGCGTGTGAATTCCAAATCATCAACAAATGAGGCAACCTCTTGAAGCGTTACCGCTCGATCTTCAACCGCCTCGGACGCATTTAGTCCGGCCTGCTTGAGTTTCTCCACGAGTTGAACGCCGTGAAGGGTGAAAATTAAAAATGGATCCGAGTCGATGGCTCGTGAGAGCCAATAAATAACCGCGGCAATGTGTTTGCAAAGCCTTGCCGAATCGGGGCAGCTGCACGAACATTGAAGATCATGACTAGTGGAAGGAAAAAGTTTTAATCCTAAGTCACTGCAAATACTCGCCAATTGGCTGGGAAGTTCATTATCGAGAAGCCTCGCAACAAGATCGCTTCGGGTTCTGAGACTGTCTATGAGTTTTTCCACTTTCTCGGAACTGAAGCGTTCAAGCTGGATACGAACCTCATAAGCCATAACGCTGCCCTGAACAACGGCTTCAATGGCAAAAGTTTCGGGATTAATATCAACTTGAAGGACGTTTCCCTTATTGCAATAGGTCTTACCACGGGGCAAGCGATTGTCGTGGTCACAGGCTAAGAGCGCTCTTAACCACTCCTTTCCCCACCAAGTCAATCCATATTGTTCACGACGAGCCATCAATAAGCCTCATCCGGGTTATCTAAAAAAGAATAAACCCGAGCAAATTCCTGCGTTCGAATCATGGCCGGCAGGCTTTCAAGAACGACACGCCCATAACGCTTTTGCAGCAGGCGATTATCGCCGAAAACAATGACACCGAAGTCATTTTCACTGCGAATAAGACGACCGACGCCCTGACGCAAAGTCGTAATCATTTCCGGCAACTGATAGCTCATAAAAGGATTTTTCCCTTGATCGGCAAACCAATCTTTCTTTGCTCGAGCCACCGGGGTATCAAACTGAGCGAAAGGCATCTTATCAATCACGACAAGCTGAAGCGCGTCACCCTTCATATCAACGCCTTCCCAAAAACTCATTGAACCCACCAACACCGCATTGGGCATGGACTTAAAGCGATCGAGCAATTCCGACTTCGGCGCTTCGCCCTGAACACATAAAGTGAAGTTTGCTCCCATCCTCAAGCGCAATTCATTGGCAATGGCTTCCATTGAACGGAAACTCGTGCAAAGGAAAAAAGCTCTGCCTTGCGTCTTCTGCAATAAAGGCCAGGTTGCTTCAACCAATTCATGAGCAAAATTGTCTTCAAAAACACCCGGTAAATTTTTAGGCAGATAAAAACGAGCCTGATAGGCAAAATTAAAGGGACTGTCCCACGTGTAGGTCTGGGTTTCTTTTGAAAGACCTAATTCGCCTAAGAAATAGGAAAAGTCAGCACTGCCGTCATCTTTTCGGGTTGAAATGGTGGCGCTTGTTAATATCCAAGCGTTATGCATTTTCTCGCGGGCTTTCGCAAAAGGCTGAGCAAGCGAAAGCGGCGTATTGGAGAAAAAGACATTTTGCTCTGTTAAACGAAGCCAAAGTACGGAGGGGATTCCACCGACCGTCTTAACCGCCGAAGGATTCGTGAGCGTGACTTGCCAGTCCTGCATCCGTTTTAAAAGATCGGCTGCTCTGTCTGAAAAAAGATCGCACTCCTCGTTTGAGCCTTCAAGAGATTTAAAAGTCTTGGCAATGGTGAGAACGGACTCAATCAGTTTTTCAAAAGGCTCTTTAATACTCTGGGCGAAACCGTCGATGGAATTGATTTCAATTTCTGTATCAATTTCCACCCCCAGACCCCGGTGAATAATCTGGTGAAGATTAAGGGCAGCTTTTTTTACATCAAGAAAGACATCATCCCATCGGACAACGCCTGCCGCATGGGCTTTTCCGATCAAGCGGCCTTCCTCAGAAAAATCCTGTAATTCCCAAAGCGAGAAGATGTCTGAAAAATAATCGATTCCAATATCGGGCAGCTTGTGAGCTTCATCGAGAATCACCAAGTCGGCGTCGGGTAATAACTCGGCCATGGTGTCATCTTTGAGACTGAGATCGGCCATGAAGAGATGATGATTGACAATGACAATATCGGCTTCATGAGCGCGAGCTCGGGCACGATTGACAAAACAATCGTCATAGTGCGGACACTTTGATTTACCCAAACAATTGTCTTTTGTACTCGTCACCCAGGGCCACAGCGGATCTTTTTCCGGTATCCCGGGAATATCGTTTTTATCACCGGTTGCGTCCCGCCTGGCAAAGTCAATGATTTTTTTCAGGCGCTTATAACTGTCTGCTTCGGGCAAAAGACCTCGATCCACAAGCCTTTCTAAACGTTCTTTGCAGATATAGTTTCCCCGGCCTTTAAGCACAGCCACATCGGCATCGACGGCAAGCGCAGAACAAATTCGACCGACATCTTTTTCGAATAACTGATCCTGAAGTGTTTTACTGGCCGTGGAGACAATCGTTTTAGAGCGAGAAAGAATCGCAGGCACCAAATAAGCAAATGTTTTCCCTGTACCGGTACCGGCTTCTACGACAGCAACACCCTGCGTTTGAATGGCTTGCCCCACTGCTTGAGCAAATTGCAATTGGCTGTCACGGCGCTTGAATCCCTCAATTTGGCGACACAATGGACCGTTGGCATCAAACGCTTCGACAAGGGCTTTTTCTAAGCGGGAATCCATGAACTAAAAGAGGCCCTCTTTTTGACTGTTTTCTTTTTGAAGCTTCTGAGCCTGTTCGCGTTTTTGACGTTCAGCTTCATAAGCGGCCTTTCTCGCTTCACGCTTGGCCTTTCGTTCAGCCGCTTCCTTTTGCAACTGCGCTACGCGTTCATCCTGTGCTTTAAGTTTTGCCTCATAAGCTGCCACATTGGCCTGCTCTTGTTGCTGACGAGCCGATTGCTTGGCAATTTTTTCATCGTTACTTTTAACGCTTCCCCGTTGTGCCGGCATGGAAGGTTGTTGAGCGGCCTGCGCACGGCGCTCTTTAGACTTAAAAATCCGAATCTGGTGATCGGCCTTGCGAATCAATTGATTGGCAATACGTGTACGTTTATAAAGGACACTTTCAGCCCGTTCTATGCAATCGTTGACAAAGACCTTTTTCTGACAAAGATAGGTATGCCCCTCGCGAAGTCTTTGAATGCGCTTGAGTTCCGCTTCACCGATCGCCTTTGCCTTTTCTGCTTCCTCTAGGGTTTTAAATTCCGGATCAACATAATCCGGATCCAGAGGACTAGGTGCTACAACACCGGCTTCCCAACCGAGTTCTTCGGGTGTTACGAATTCCGCATCCTCATTGGCGGCTGCGAAAACAGACGTCGCCCAAGCCAACATCACGAACCCGACAGTAATTTTTTTATGCATAAAAATACCTATCTACAGTTATCGCAGGAATTTTAAACAAGACTTTTTGGATTTTCTTCAATTTGAACAGATGCTCACCAAAAACACTTTTTGAAAATCGTAAACAACTCTCGGCTAAAGCCGAAAGCTTTTATTTATCGTCATTGCAAAGCAATTCGACATTAGGCCGGTTTACAACAGCCCTTGGACTATCAGCTGATAGCCCAATCCCTGCAGGTTCCGACTTGCATTCAAGTCGCTGTGCGCACGGAGACCACAGTGCGGACAAACAAAACGATGCTTCGTCCGTTTGCCCAATTGCGAACACGCCGAACACGTCTGTGAGGTATACCGAGGATCCACATACATTACGTTAATCCCTCGCCTTTGCGCCTTGTACTCAATCAGTTGCTGAAGCTCGCGGAAAGACCAACGGTGCAGTCGGCTTCTGACTCTTTTACCTGCTCTCACTCGATCTCTGATATGCGTCAGATCTTCCAGGACGATCACTTTCGCTTTCTGTTTAGCCGCTTCTTCTACAATTGATTTACTCACCACGTGATTGACGTGGGTGACATGCCGTCTTTCTTTGCCCGAAGCTTTTCGCAAGTGCTGTCTGGCACTTTGCGAGCCATTGCTTTGTAAACGCGCACGCAACCCCAAGTATTTATCTCGTTTATGTTTTAATTCGCCCGCTTTCCAAACCTTTCCGCTGGAAACCGCAGCGATATTGTTTTCGCCTACATCGACCCCGATCACTTCCTCTTTCTTTAATTTCGCGGTTAAGGCACTCAGTGTCGAGTCATATTCCAGACTGATATGCAGGAACCAAAATCCTCCCTTTTTATTCTTTCGATAGACAAGATTGCTTTCTTTTCGTTTACCGCAGTCAAGCAATCGTTTTTGAAAATCTCCCGGACACAATCTGACTTTTACCCGACCTTCAACAGTAAAGACAGTTGCTTCAGTCATATCCGATTGATAACGGATTGTGTTTTTGTCCAAATGGATAGAGGGATTTTTAAAAACAATTTCTTTTAGAGATTCTTCTTTATTTTTTCGGGGATGGTTCGTCAACTCTGTTTTGTAGGCGGAAGACACTGACCGAATGGCATTACAGGCTAACTGTGATCCCAGTACCGGCAAGGCCAATCTCAAATCGTAGTATGCGGCATGGTGCAGGTTATAACGTTGCCAATTACGCTCACTGGAATCGCGGCAAACGTACTTAACCAAAAAATTGCAAGCGTCACGGTACAGAAGCCGAGTCTTGTGCAGCTTCTGAGCGACATCCTCATCCATTTGCAGTTTGATGCAAACGGTCGTCGTTAATTTGGAGGGAGCGGAAAGCCTACCTGCGCCCTTTGATATGTTCAGTTCTTTCAATGTACTTCTGAATGGTTTCGGAACTGACGTTGCCGGCAGTGCCCACGTAATAAGACGGAGACCAAAGGTGGCCTCCCCACAACTGTTTTTTCAACTCAGGGAATTTAACAAATAATTTTCTGGCGGTGCTGCCTTTCAAAATTTTGATTGCATCAGCCACTGAAGTAGCAGGCGGTATGCTGACAAAAAGGTGAATGTGATCAGGCTGAACTTCAAGCGAGAGAATCGGCCATTGACGTTCCTGACAGATTGTCTCAATTAACCGTTTGGTTTCTGCGGCGATTGAACCGACCAAAATTGATTTCCGATACTTTGGGCACCAAACCGCATGGTAAGCAGTTTGGTAGACACAATTTCGATCAAATATAATTTCAAGCATAATTTTACATAATCACATGATTGATTCATTATACAAAAAAATCGCCCCGGTGGGGCGAGTGCCAATTCCTCTCGCGATTGAAATCGCAAGTTTCCTTGGCACGATATTATGAAAAAGTTGAAAAAATCATTGTCTGAAAATAAATCCTATCTGTTTGATTTAATTAAATTTATTCGAAGTTACTTTTAGTTTTAGACAACGCCTACTTATATTTTTAGACAGGTTCTATTTATTTTTTTAGACAGTCTATTTCTATATTTTTTGACACTTTTTCAACTTTTTAAAGAACGAATGGCCTTCTTTTAGCTGATACAATTGCCCTTCAATTCACATTACCTATAAGTGCTTGATCAAACAACCATGGCAGAGAATCAACAAATCAAAGTGATTTTCGTTGAAAACGATCCGAATGTTCGTTTGAGACTGCAACGCGCAATCAGCGGTTTGGCTGATATTCACGAAATCGCTTCTGCGGCGACCTACCGGGAAGCCGATGCATTGGTGTCTCAGTTTAAATTCCAGATGCTCATTGTTGACTTGGATCTGCCCGATGGGTTCGGACTTGATCTCATCAGACGAACGGCAGCCAATATGCCGGAAGTCGATATCATGGTATTGGCCAACGCCAATGAGGATCCCCATGTGGTAAGCGCTATTGAGTCCGGCGCGACGGGGTACGTTCTTAAAACGGAAATCGAAAATAGTCTTGTCTCGGCCATTCGTCTGTTGGCAGCGGGCGGCTCCCCTGTCAGCCCCGAAGTAGCTAAAAGCGTATTAAGAGCCCTTCGGACGTACACGACTCACACGATTGAAAAGACCACGGCTCCCATTCAACCCAATCCCCTTTCAGAGCGGGAAACTGAAATTCTGCAGCTTCTTGCCAAAGGGATGAGCTTTAATGAAATCGGCGACATTTTGACGATTTCGCCCCATACGGTTACGGCTCACATTAAAAAGATATACCGCAAGCTTCAAGTGCACTCCCGAGGAGAAGCCGTCTATGAAGCCGCCCAAATGGGACTGATTTCTTAAAAAGTTATGCCCGATTTTGTTCTCTCGCGCTTTCTGACCGTAGGATGCCTGGTCACAGTGTTTGCCGTGATGACGGTTTTGGCCCACCGCACCAAAGTTCACGCGCATTGGATAAGAGTCATCGGCTTAGGTGTATCTTGTGCGCTTTTGGCTTCTGCCTGGTGGATCAATACCCCGTCTTTTGAAATGGCTGCCTTTCCCGCGCAAGCTTTCTCACTTATTTTATTTGTTGCGTTGGGTGTTTTTTATGCGGCCGCAGTCATGCGTTCGCAATCCGTTGTTCGTTGGGCCGGCGCATTAGCTGCATGTCTATTGGCGGTCATTGGCTTAGTGATGGACGCCATTTTGGCTTCTCACACAACCGATGTTGCCTTTAGCTTTGCTATCTGTTTATTAAGCGTTAATTTCTTAGGCCACTTGCTTCGCGCCCGCGTTAATCAAGCGTTGCTTCGCGCTCCTAAAGCGGCCGCTGATAATTCTGCTTCTCAGTGCCTTTGTTCCCTTTTAACGCAGCACCCCGATTGGGCAGAAAATCAAGACTTTTACAAAACCGTTGCCGGTGTTTTGTGTCTCAAAACCCAAGTTTTGACCATTCTTCGTGCTCTTTTGCCCCATTGCACAATCAGGGATTCAAAAGAAAGCACTCAAACGATTGCCCGTCCGGTTCCCGCCTCTGTGATTTTTTCTGTTGCAAAGCTTTGCCAAATCATCACGGCTGAAATTCGTTCCGAAGGCGATATCCAAGTCGTGGTATCAATTGATGCGGCGGGCATTCACATAACCCTTGAGGCCCCCAACACCCATAACATCCGCTCCGAATCTTTAAAAGGCTTATCCAATTTGGATATTGACGCATTACAAACCCATGTTGATGATCAATCCGTCAACATCGCTTTCGGTTACCGTTTTTAATGTCTTCACTTCATATGAAAAGCATCAGAATCCTTTCTCTTGCCTTCTGTTTGTGTGCCTCAAGTTTTGCTCAAGCAAGCGAGTGGCCAGCCGGCAAACCCATTAAACTCGTGGTTCCCTTCCCGGCCGGAGGCGGCGCCGATATCATCGCCCGAACGATTTCCAATAAATTGTCTGAAAACATCGGGCAAAAGATCATTATTGAAAATCGGGCTGGCGCCGGTGGCAGTCTCGGCACTGAAGCAGCCCTGCGTGAAAAAGCCGATGGACGAACGCTCATTTATGTCACAAACGGTACCTTGGGTACCAATCCGGCGCTTTATACAAACGTTGGCTATAACGCACAAAAAGACATTGAACCGGTCGCAAGGCTTACTGAAATCACGCTCGTGATGGCGGTCAATCCCAAACGAATCCCTGTTAAAAATTTAAAAGATTTTCTTCAGTACGCTCGGTCAAACTCAAAGCCATTAACCTATTCATCGGCCGGTAACGGCACAACCAGTCACTTAGCCGGTGTCTTATTGAGTCAAATGACTGAACTACCTTTTGAGCACATCCCCTATCGGGGCGGCGCAGCCTCTATGACCGACATGCTCGCAGGCCGCATTGATTTCACAATTGATGTAGCGCCTAACGTTCTCAGCCATGTAAAAGCACAACGCCTTACCGCTCTGGGATTAGGTTCTCCATCTTCGGACTTGTCTTCAACCATTAAACCCATTAGTGAAGAAGGTGTGAGCGGTTATGAACTTTTTGCTTGGGACGGTATTGCTGTTAAGAAAGGCACGCCTGAAGCTATTGTGAAAAAGTTGGCCCAAGCGATACAAAAAACGCTCTCGGACAAAAAAGTACAAGAAGCACTAACCGCAAGAGGGGCGCGACCTGTTCTGAGTACGCCTGAAGAATTTACCCAATTTGTCGCTTCTGAAGAGAAAAAGTGGGGTGAACTTGTTAAATCCTCCCGAACCTCTTTAGACTAGCGACGTTAAAAATATAAGGACATAGAACATCATGGAAACTAACGTTGAAATTAAAAAAGCTTTGGATTGGCAACCTGCCGGTGAATTCTCTGACATTCTTTACGATAAGGCTGAAGGGATTGCCAAACTCACCATCAACCGTCCGCGCGTGAGAAACGCTTTCCGGCCGGAAACCGTTCAACAGCTTTGCCAAGCTTTTAGCGACGCCCGTGAAGATCCGTCAATCGGCGTCATTATTCTGACCGGCGCAGGCCCCTTGGCCTTCTGCTCGGGCGGAGACCAAAAGGTGCGCGGCAACGGCGGCTACGTGGGCGGTGACGGCGTACCCCGCTTAAACGTTTTGGATTTCCAACGCATGATCCGCACCTGCCCTAAACCCGTGATTGCCATGGTGGCAGGCTACGCCATCGGTGGCGGCCACGTGCTTCATATGCTCTGTGACCTCACCATCGCTGCCGACAATGCCCGCTTCGGTCAAACGGGACCGCGCGTAGGTAGTTTTGACGGCGGCTGGGGCGCTTCCTATATGGCCCGTTTAATCGGTCAGAAGCGCGCCCGTGAAATGTGGTTCTTGTGCCGTCAATACGATGCTCAACAAGCTTTGCAAATGGGCTTAGTTAATACCGTGGTTCCCTTGGAAGAGTTGGAAATTGAAACGGTTAAATGGTGCAAGGAAATTTTGGCCAATAGCCCCATCGCCATCCGGTGCCTAAAAGCTGCTTTAAACGCCGACTGCGATGGTCAAGCCGGTGTTCAGGAATTGGCCGGTAACGCCACGCTTCTTTACTACATGACCGAGGAAGGAAAGGAAGGTAAAAACGCCTTCTTAGAAAAGCGCCGTCCGGACTTCTCCAAGTTCCCACGTCTGCCCTAATTGAAAATGCAAAACCCTTTTAGCATTTTTGAAGCCGCGGCGGATTGTCCCGATCAAATCGGGCTTCGCCGCGCGGGGGAAAATTACTCGTTTTCACGGCTTGCAACGCTCACCCAAAACACCATTGATCGGTTGAGAAGGGAAAAGGCGCTGCCTGCGGCCGGCCGCCCGATGGTCATCGAAGGCAAAAACACGGTTGAAACCATCGTGCTTTTATACGCTTTGATGGAATTAAATATTCCGGCGCTGATGTTACACCCGAAACTTACCGCCGCTGAACGCTATGTTCTTCTATCCAGTATTCGGGAAATTAAGGATCCTTTACCCGAAGAGACTGTTGCGGTGCTTTTTACGTCCGGTACAACGGGGCTGCCGAAACCGGCCATCATCACCCGAAAAATGCTTTGGGAGTCAGCCAAAGCCAGTGAACGCAACCTCGGATGGGAAAAAGATGACTGCTGGCAGCTTTGCATGTCGGTTACGCGTATCGGAGGGCTTTCCATTCTTACGCGGTGCCTCTTGGCTAGAAAAACACTTGCCATCTCTCCCCTTTTTAGCCCCGAGTCTTTTGTCAAAGCGTTAGCGGACGACCGAGTGACGATTACAAGCATTGTGCCTACGATGCTAGCGAAAATTTTTGAAACTTATCCCGATTGGAGGGCACCGGAACATCTGCGTGTCATCCTCTTAGGCGGCTCGTCGGCTAACGATAAGCTTTTATTAAAAGCCCACCGTCAAGGTTTACCCATCGTGACCACGTACGGGATGACAGAGACTTGTTCGCACGTTGTCATGACACCATATTCTGAGCGGCTTAAGCTTGTTAAAGGCAGCGGCAAAGTCATCGCGGGAGCTGAGGTTCGCACTCGAGACGGTCAAATTGAAGTGAAAAGCCCCATGACCACGCCGGGTTACTGGGGACGAGAACCACTCAAAGGTGAATGGTTTGAAACAGGCGACTTGGGTGAATTTGACGCTGAAGGTGTTTTGCACGTTCATGCCAGACGCCACGACTTAATTCTGAGCGCAGGAGAAAATGTCTATCCCCTTGAAGTCGAAAATATGCTCACCCGCTCCCCTTTTATTAAAGAAGCCTTGGTCATTGGTGAGCCTGACGAAACCTGGGGCGCTATTGTCTGCGCGTTAATTGTTCCGGAAAAAGGCACGCACCCGAAAGTTGAAGATGTCAGGCGCTTTTGTAAAGAAACGCTTTCTGCTTACAAGTGCCCGAGAAAAATTGCCTTTGTGGATGCCTTACCAGTGAATTCCGCAGATAAACCCGACAGACGCTCTGAAGTACTCAGGCGTTATGAACTGATCCCTATTCATTACAAACATTAAACATTGTCTGATCAAAATTCTGAGTCTAGTTGGGCGGTATTATTTCTTTTTTTGTCTGCTTTTAAACACTGTACGAAATTGTGTGGACTTGCAACATCATTTCTCAAAGCGCGCAAACCCTCGCTAAGATTAATCCCAACAATTTCGGATGACTGTACCGTGTTTACCAAACGCCTCCTTGTCTCAATTCTCTGTGCCCATTTGGCTCTGACACCTACCACAGGTGCCTGGGCGGCTCAGGACTTAGCAACGGAGTCGCTTAATCTGAACTTGCCCAGTATGGGCGCAGTAGCGGGCACAGAGTTATCGCCTGCCGAAGAGCAAGCCTTGGGCGAAGAAATGATGCGTCAGATTCGGGGCGATCCAAGCTATCTTAATGACTCTGAAACCCTCGAATATTTAAACCGCTTAGGCTACAAATTGGTAAGCGTTTCAGATACGCATACCTATAACTTTTTTTTCTACCCGCTCATTGACCACTCGCTAAACGCCTTTGCCATACCCGGTGGTTTTATCGCGGTTCACACGGGGCTAATCGTTGCCGCTCAAAGTGAAAGTGAGCTTGCCGGTGTCATCGCCCACGAAGTTGGACACGTAAGCCAGCGCCATATTGCCCGCATGATTGATGCGCAAAAGGGTAACGCCGCCCTGACGTTAGGTTCCTTCTTGCTTGCCCTTTTAGCCGCTCGTGCCGGAAGCGGACAAGCCGGGGGTCAGGCTGCCATGATTCAGAATCAATTAAGCTACTCAAGAAGCGCAGAACGAGAAGCTGACCGTGTAGGACTGACGTCTCTTACCCGAGCTGGATTTGATCCGAAGGGGATGGAAAATTTCTTCATGCGGCTGCAGCAAAACAATCGCTACTACGAGGCGGCCGCTCCTGCCTATCTTCTCACCCACCCACTCACGGTTGAACGTATCAGTGATATGGAAAACCGCACGCGCCAATTGGGAGCTCGCACTCACAAGGACTCGCTGGATTTTGTTTTGATTCAGCAGCGCATGCGGGTACTGCAAGAGACAAAGCGTGATGGCTGGTTAAAAGTGATCAAAGAGATGAAACAGGACTTGGCTGATGCCAAGGACAACCGCAGAAAAACAGCCTTAACTTACGGTCTTTCTGTTGTCAGCCGCAAACTTAACCTCAAAGAGGACGCTATTCGTTACGCCAATCAAGCGGTAAGTCTTGGCGGCAACAATGCCATTTTGCTCAAAAATCAATCTGAAGTCCTCTTTTTATTCGGCAATAACAGCGATAAAAACCGAGCGCTTCAGATGGCCAAACGTTTAGTCGCTAACAATCCTCTTTCGGAAATGGCCGTCAAGCTCTACGCAAGTGAACTTTACGATCTGAAACGCTACGAAGAAACACTCAAATTCATGCGTTCTCAGCAAGCCATGACCCAAAGCAATCCCTCTTATCACGCCATCAACGCACGATGCTATCGCGCATTAAAGCAGATGAGCCGACACTACATGGCCGTGGGCGACATGTACATGGCGCAAGGTGACAAGCGAGCTGCTGAATACCAATATAACTTGGCTCAGCAAGCAAACGATGGCGACTACTACACCATGAGCCAAGTCGACGGAAAACTGCGCTCCGTGCGCGCAGACATCATTGCAGAAGAGAAATTGAAAGATCGTTAGCCAAATTACACAAAATAAGAAAGGGAGCTTCTGTTTTCGAACTCCCTATTCATCTCTTAAGCACGTAAAGAATCTTTAATCTGTCCAATCCAAATTGGAATTAGCTTCTTGCATTCAGAAAGCGTCAGATTTTCTTCAGTGACAATCTTCGCATCAGTCTTAAATGTCATATGATGCTTTCTTCCATGAAGATAGACCCGACCAACGAGTTTCTTTTTATATTTCACAATAACACTCATTGTTGAAGAAATACTGAATGTGAACTTGTTTTCAATACCCGCTTCTGCGGCTTTGGTTAAAAGCTCCTTAATAAAGGAGACTTCAAACTTGCCCGCTTCCACTGGCTGATTATCAGACGTTAAAAAATAAAAGGGTTCAGGCAACGTTTGGACACTAAGTGGTTTTTCGGCTTTGAGTTTTCGCCACGGATACTGAACGCGCAACGCCTCAATTGCCTCTGACAACTCTTTTCTAGGTTTCACGGTTGCCACAATGGTCATCGTTTCCTTCGTCTCTGCCTTTGCCGTTGTAGCTTTTGTATTTCTACCGATCTCTTTATCTTTGACCAACTGGATAATTTGGTCGTCTTTTTTATCCTGAAGATCCCCCTTACCCCTCACCGGTTCATCAGGAGTAATGTGAATTTCTTTTTCTTGAGTCTCAAAATCATGTTTGGGGCGTCCCAGATCGATCGGTTCACCCGATGCTTTCCGTGTTCCGATAGATTTAAAAAAGTCGGCGATTTTATCGAGAATATTCTTTTCGAGCATATCTGTCTCCTTGAGCTCCTTTTTCCATACTAACGGAAAAATCGTTCCTTGACACACAATTTTCAAGGATCAGACGAAAAAGCCTTCATCATATACACTATTGGTAATACGCTTGAAGAGAAATAGAACAACAGTAACGCTCAAAGCGCCTAGAAACTCTCGTATAATTTTGCCGTTCTATCCGATTGGAAATCATTATGGCTATTGAAGATTATTTGACTATTGCCCCGAAAACCGACGAAATTATTGAAACGGATGCTGTCATTGTCGGCGCCGGTCCCGTCGGTTTATTCCAAGTTTTTGAATTAGGTCTTTTAGAGATTAAGGCTCACGTCGTGGACTCGCTCAAAATGGTGGGCGGACAGTGCATGGAGCTTTATGAACATAAGCCCATTTACGATATCCCGGCTCTTCCTGTATGTACTTCACGAGAATTGACGGAAAATCTTTTAAAGCAAATTCACCCCTTCGGACCGCAATTTCACTTAGGTGAAGAAGTCACAATTGTCCGCAAGGAAGAAGACGGCCGCTTTTACGTTGAAACCGATAAAGGCACGCGCTTTATGACAAAGACCGTGTTCATCGCCGCTGGCGTCGGCAGTTTCCAACCGAAGCGCCTAAGCGTCCCCGGCATTGAAAAATTTGAAGGCACTCAACTTCACTACCAAGTAAAAGACCCTGAACTCTTTTACGGCAAAAATATCGTCATCTGCGGTGGCGGTGACTCTGCTTTGGACTGGACGCTCAACCTAGTCGGTAAAGCCGAAAGTGTCATCCTCTTGCACCGTCGTGATGGTTTCCGCGCCCAATCAGCCTCTGTTGCCAAGATGCGTGAATTGTGTGAAAACTGGGAAATGCAGTTTGAAGTGGGTCAGGTCACGGGCTTTTCAGAAGAAGACGGTCGTCTTACAGAAGTGAGCGTAGCCGGCGCCGACGGTGTTACCCGACGCATTCCGCTGGACCATCTCCTCGTTTTCTTCGGTCTGCAGCCTAAGCTCGGTCCCATCGAAACATGGGGGCTCCACCTCGAACGCAAGCAAATTGTTGTCGACACTGCTCGCTTCGAATCGAGTATTCCCGGAATATTCGCCGTCGGGGACATCAATACCTATCCCGGCAAGAAGAAGCTAATTTTGTCGGGGTTCCACGAGTGCGCGCTGGCCGCTTTTGCTGCTTGCGACTATGTCTTCCCGGAAAAACGGGTGTTCCTGCAGTACACGACGACTTCGCCTAAGCTGCACAAGGTCCTCGGCGTTGAAACACCGACCTTTGACGATTAATACCTGAATAGGCATGCCTCTCTGTGTACCGCCTTTCAGAGAGAGAAATGCCCGCG
>ENA-OOWO01001186-OOWO01001186.1-human-gut-metagenome-genome-assembly--contig:-NODE-1186-length-17093-cov-13.079411_pt1 | contig 17093 bp, 19 predicted proteins | sample MGYA00241579_ERZ501327 | MGnify/ENA primary metagenome ERZ501327 (study PRJEB25962, sample SAMEA2042836) | human gut metagenome | biome: human gut; feature: human-associated habitat; material: faeces...
TGAGAACTTACATTATCTCGATGTGAGTATATTTAATCACATTTTGAGTGGCAGATGATTAATATGGCTGTAAAGTCCACTCATCTATATACAAGTATGGAACCTGAAGTAAAGTCTTCTAAGAGAATAGTTGATATGAGTGTATTATCAGAAGAAGAGTTGAATGAAGAATTAGAAAAAGGATATGCTGATGTACAGGCTGGACGTACAAAAGACGCAAAAACAGCTTTCGACAATATTCGTAAGGATTATCAGTTGAACACATAAAAAACAGTAAACGGTCTTTCATTTTTCCGATTGACTGTTTTTTTTTTCAAAAAAAACAAGCTGGATAACCAGCTTGCTCGTTATTCTATTAATCCTGTCTCTCTTAATAAGAGTTCTAGATCTGTACCTTTTACATTCTTCAATACAGTCTTTAAAAGCATCTTTTCCTTGAAGTTTAATGGTAACTCATTAATCTTCTTTTTATCTACTGCATAATAAGCTGCTCTTAATAATTCTCTGATATCATATTGAGAACCCCATACTTCAGGTACACCACGATCGACATTCAGTAATGTATAAACACTTTCCATACCTGTACGCATAGAATATTCAGTTGTAAAGATAGTATCTCTTGGTGTTTCTGCGAACTGTCCAATAAATGCGAAGTTCACTGCACCTTCTGGTACAACTTTAGGACGGTCTACATTCTTTCTAGGTTGGAAGAAGGCATTGATATAAGGCATAAAGCATGTTGTTGTATTACATGCATTTTCTGAATAGTCTTTGATCTTGCTTTCATCCATACCAATATGGTAAAGCCATTCCTGACAGATTTCTTCACCTGTACAATCTCTCATAGCTTTCTTGATATAGTTACCTTCTGTATCAGTATGAAGAGCATAGAGCCATACAAGTACTGTATCTTTATTCTGAGATCTAAACTGTGGCTGACGGTTAATAGTCCAAGATAGGAACCAATTATTTACACTATCCTTAACAGTCACTATACCACCAGTAGTCACTTTACCAGTACGAGGATCACGTTTACAAATATTCATAATATGCTGAATAATATCTTCATTAGATGTTTCTACAGTGGCACTCATCCAGTTAGTCGCTTCTGTATCACTGCAGAATACATCAGGATGTCCATATTCGTCATGTTTAGCCTGTTTCGCAATATTCTTCCATAAATCCCATGATTCACCCTGACCATTCACAATATGAGATAAATCAGGTGCATGAGTCTGATCACCATAACATGATGTATCAGTACAGCATCCATTAGTAATAAAGACTAAATCATCTGCAGTTAAAGGAATAGACTGTTCTTTATTATCTTTTACATAAATAAGTTCCTTAGCTGTCTTCTTACCATCTACATCTTCAATAACGACATTCTTGACATCCATACCAAACTGAACATCTACATCATGTTTCTTTAAATATTCAATTAAAGGTAAAATCATACTTTCATACTGATTATACTTAGTAAATCTTAAAGCACTAAAGTCTGGTAAACCATCAATATGATGTACATAACGGCATAAATAGCGCTTCATTTCTAATGCACTAGACCATTTCTGGAATGCAAACATAGTTTGCCAATATAGCCAGAAATTAGTCTCCCAGAATGACTCTGGTAATACATCTGAAATCTTCTTATCTTCTAGATTTGCTTCAGGTGTAATAAAGAGCTGAGACAATGCCATGGCGCTATCTTTATCTAATTTAAATAGCTTATCAGTATGCGCATCTTCACCCTTATTGACTGTTGCACGACATAAAGAGTAGTTAGGGTCATGCTTATTAAGCCAATAGTATTCATCTAATACAGATACGTTAGGTGTTTCAATAGAAGGTACATCACGGAATACATCCCACATGATTTCAAAGTGGTTATCCATTTCACGTCCTCCACGCATATAGAAGCCTTTGTGTACATCTTTATAACCATCACAGCTTCCACCTGCAAGCTCTAGCTTTTCTAATAAATGAATATGATTGCCAGGCATCTGTCCATCTCTTACTAGATAGAAGGCAGCAGTTAAACCTGCCAAGCCTGTTCCAATAATATAAGCTGATTTCTTTTCTACACCCTCTGGTTTTTCTGGGTGTGCAAATGCTTCATAAGTTCCTGATGAATAATACATAATAGTTACCTCCTTGATATGACTCTAGTATAAATCATATTTTATCACTTTTATTTAAACAAACAAAAAGCCATGATAAATATCTTATCATGACCAATCAAGTGTAAAAATTTTAATCAAACTATTAGTTTTGATGGATTTCATCCAAGATAATCCAGGAAAGTAAATGAGGCATATCAGTAAAGTGATAATAGAATGTCATACGGTTAATACCACATTCCTTTATGAGACCACCCATCGTAATCTTATTAAAAGGTTTTCTTAAGAGTAATACCTTTAAAGAATCTTCTAATGCATGTTTTGTGATTTCACTCATAAGTTAAATGAATCTTTCTTTTTCTTCTTATATATAAGTAGGGAAATAACTGCAGTAAATACTTCTGTAATCCAGAAAGCATGCCATACACCAGTTGGTCCAAGTAGTGAAGAAAGAATATACGCACATGGAAGAATAATGACAACATATCGACATAAAGAAATAATGAGTGATGGAATACCCATACCTAGTCCTTCTAGTACACCTCCTGAAGTAAGTGAGAGTGAAGAAAAGACAAAAGAAATACTAATAATACGTAGGGCAATCACACCGGCATCAAGTGTTTCTTTATTCTTGGTAAAGAGTCCCATGATTTCTTTAGGGAATACAAAACAAAGAAGTGTTCCAGCAATCATAATAATTAAACTCAAACCAAGAGTGAGCTTATAGATCTTATTAATACGATTATATTCTTTAGCCCCATAGTTATATCCAACAAGTGGTCTAATACCCTGGATGATTCCATTAGATGGCATAAAGACAAATGTCTGAAGCTTATAATAGATACCTAGTACTACAACATAAATAGATGAATAAGAAATAAGAATCGCATTTAATACAGAAATAAGAACAGAAGGTAAAGCAATGTTTAAAGTAGCAGGAATACCAATACCATATAACTTTTTATAATATCGAGTACTTTCTAAAGCTTCCTTATGAATACGTAGTGGTAAATCTACCTTATAATAATATAGATATAGAATAAAAGGAACTGTCTGACCAATACCAGTCGCAACAGCAGCTCCTGCAATACCCATTGCAGGAATAGGACCTAAACCAAATATTAAAATAGGATCAAGAATAATATTTGTGACACATCCTATAATCATAATCTTCATAGTGAGAGCCATACGTCCTAAAGACTGATAGATCTTTTCAAAGGCAATACCTACCTGAATCACAAAAGAGAATGAGAAGGCAATACGTCCATATAATATCCCATCCTTTAATACAACAGGATCATTTGTAAAGAATTTTAAGAAGTTAGGAATAAACACAACACAGACAATCATTAAGATTATTCCATGTATTGCAGAAAGTAATAATCCCTGTGCCATAGAATCTTCAGCTTTCTTATGATCCTCTGTACCTAGATAGAATGCAATCACAGCATTCATGCCCACACCAAACCCTACGGCAATCGCGGTAATAAGGTTCTGAATAGGGAATACTAGAGATAAAGCATTCATCGCATTCTCACTAATACGCGCTACAAAGAAACTATCTACGATATTGTAGAGAGAATTAACAAGCATTGATAACACCATTGGTAAGCTCATCGAGAGTACTAAAGGGAGTATAGGTTTTGTTTTCATATAATCTTGATTCATAATTTTCCTCCTAAACATACAAAAAGCCACACAACGTAAAAAACGCTGTGTGGCGAAAATAAGATTTCTCTGACAAAAATCCACAACCAAAAGGTTTTGTGCATAGACATTATCATATATGGGATATGATGTCAACTTTTTTATGAATATGGTATATTAAGCGTAAAAGTATGGTATTTATAATTCCTAAATTGGGATTATTGCAATGAAAAATGATAGTGATATAATGGGGGCATAGTAAATAGGAGATATATTTCGAGGAGTAACTGTATTTATCTAGAATTATAAGTTGATAGGGATTAGATGAATATATAAGTTATATGTATGGATGTCCATATACATATTGAGTATATCTTCTCTACTTACTTACAATTATGAAAGGTAGGAGATAAAATGGTAGGAATTATCCTTGCGAGTCATGGTAAATTCGCAGAAGGCATTTTCCAGTCAGGATCTATGATCTTTGGTGATCAGGCTAACGTTAAAGCCTGCACATTAATGCCTAGCGAAGGACCAGATGATATTCGCAAAAAGATGGAAGAAGCGATTGCTGGTTTTGAAAATCAGGATGAAGTATTATTCCTAGTAGACCTTTGGGGTGGAACACCATTCAATCAGGCAAGTGCTTTACTTAATGGACATGAAGATAAGTGGGCAATTGTCACTGGTTTAAATTTACCAATGTTGATTGAAACTTATGCATCTCGTATGTCTATGGAAACAGCTCATGAAATCGCTACACATGTCACTGAAGTGGCAAGAGATGGTGTTAAACCAAAACCTGAAACACTAGAACCTAAGAAGGAAGTAAAGGCAGCAGCTGCTGCACCAGCACCTCAGGGCGCTATTCCTGAAGGAACAGTTATTGGTGATGGTCACATCAAGTATGTATTAGCAAGAATTGACTCACGTTTATTACATGGTCAGGTTGCGACTGCATGGACTAAGACAACTCAGCCAAACCGTATCATCGTTGTATCTGATGGTGTGGCTCATGATGATCTTAGAAAAGAAATGATTATTCAGGCAGCACCTCCAGGTGTTAAAGCTCACGTAGTACCAATCGATAAGATGATCCAGGTTGCTAAGGATCCACGTTTTGGTAACACAAAAGCATTAGTATTATTTGAAAACCCACAGGATGCACTTCGTGCAATCGAAGGTGGCGTTGACATCAAGACATTGAACTTAGGTTCTATGGCTCATTCACAGGGTAAAGTCGTTTGTACTAAAGCCGTATCAATGAGTCAGGATGATGTAGATACTATTGAAAAGATTATGGCTAAGGGTGTTAAGTTTGATGTACGTAAAGTACCAAATGATTCACCTGATAACATCAATGCAATCCTTAACAAAGCTAAAGAAGGATTGTCTAAATAAGGGAGGAAATAATTTATGTCAGCAATTTCAATTGTGCTGATTGCGATTGTTGCTTTACTTGCAGGTATGGAAGGTATTCTTGATGAATTCCAGTTCCATCAGCCTCTAGTAGCATGTACGTTAATCGGCTTAGTTACTGGACACTTAAAGGAAGGTATCATCCTTGGTGGTTCATTACAGATGATTGCCCTTGGTTGGGCAAACGTTGGTGCTGCTGTTGCACCAGATGCTGCTCTTGCATCAGTTGCTTCAGCAATCATCATGGTATTAGGTTTACAGGGTGGTAGTACAAACGTTACTAACGCTATCAATACTTCTATCGCTGTTGCAGTACCATTATCAGTTGCAGGTTTATTCTTAACAATGATCTGTCGTACTCTAGCAATCCCTATGGTTCACTTCATGGATGGAGCTGCAGAAAAAGGCGACTACAAGGCTATTGAAAGATGGCAGGTTGCTGCAATCTTAATGCAGGGTCTTCGTATTATGATTCCAGCAGTTGTCCTTTGCTTCGTTCCAGCTAAGGTTGTAACAGGTGCATTAAATTCTATGCCAGCTTGGTTATCTGGTGGTATGGCTGTTGGCGGTGGTATGGTTGCCGCTGTAGGTTATGCAATGGTTATCAACATGATGGCTACAAAAGAAACTTGGCCATTCTTCGCTCTTGGTTTCGTTTTAGCAGCTATCTCAGAACTTACTTTAATCGCATTAGGTGTTATTGGTGTTGTTCTTGCTTTAATCTATCTTGGATTAAAAGACAATGCTGGTAAAGGTAATGGTGGCACTGGAGGATCTGGAGATCCACTTGGTGACATCTTAAACGACTATTAATCTGAAGGAGGACGAACATTATGGCAGATAAGATTACACTATCTAAAAAAGATAGAATGGACGTATGCTGGCGTCATCAGTTCCTTCAGGGTTCTTGGAACTATGAACGTATGCAGAATGGTGGTTGGTGTTATTCAATTATCCCAGCTATCAAGAAATTATATAAGACTGAAGAAGATAGAGCCGCTGCATTAAAGCGTCATCTAGAATTCTATAATACACATCCTTATGTATCAGCTCCAGTTATGGGTGTTACATTAGCACTTGAAGAAGAACGTGCAAATGGTATGCCTGTAGATGACCAGACTGTTCAGGGTGTTAAAGTTGGTATGATGGGACCTCTTGCTGGTGTTGGTGACCCAGTATTCTGGTTTACAGTAAGACCAATCTTAGGTGCATTAGGTGCTTCACTTGCATTATCAGGAAGCATTGTTGGACCATTATTATTCTTCGTAGTATGGAACTTAGTACGTATCGCATTCTTATGGTATACACAGGAATTCGGTTACAAAGTAGGTACTTCTATTGCTAAGGATATGTCAGGAGGACTTCTTGGTAAAGTTACTGAAGGTGCTTCTATCCTTGGTATGTTCATCATCGGTGCATTAGTACAGAGATGGGTATCTATCAGCTTTACTCCAGTAGTATCTCAGGTTACTCAGTCTAAAGGTGCTTATATCGAATGGGATAAGTTACCAAAGGGTGCTGCAGGTATCAAAGAAGCATTAACTCAGTATAACTCACTTGGTGCTAATGGATTAAATCAGGTTAAGGTTACTACTTTACAGCAGAACTTAGACCAGTTAGTCCCTGGCTTAGCAGCATTATTACTTACATTATTATGCTGTTACTTATTAAAGAAAAAGGTATCTCCAATCGTTATCATCATCGCATTATTCGTTGTTGGTATCGTTGCAAGAGTTATTGGTATTATGTAATGACTAGAGGCAGTTTTACTGCCTCTTATCTTTAAGGAGGAAATAAAATGGCACAATCACAAAATACAAAAGTTGATTTTTCAATTAAAGCAACTTCACTCAATGGTTTAACTAACTATGGGGATGTCATGGTAGGGGACAAGGCCTTTGAGTTCTATAACGAAAAGAACAAAGAAGACTTTATTCAGATTCCATGGGAAGAAATTGATTATATCAGTGCTTCTGTATATTTTAGTAAGAAAATTGCACGTTTTGCAATATTCACTAAAAACAATGGACATTTTACTTTCTCTACACGTGATAATGTGAAAACATTACAGGTGGTTGGAAATCATTTTCCAAAAGAAAAAATGTATCGTTCCCCTACGTTCTTTACCATTATTAAACGAGGATTAAGATACATTTTTGACTCCAATTATCGACATAAAGTAAATGGTCAGGCTTAATTGCCTGGCCAATTTTTTTGTATTCCATTAAGAATAAAGTCTGTTAGAAGACTAGATAATTCTTCTATAGAATAATCATAACTATTTGTAAACCAATTCGTATATACAGATATAATACCAGGAATACACAAATCAACTGCTACTTTAAATCTTTTTTGATCTAGTGTTTCTGTTTCTTCAATACGCTGTTGTACATATTTTTTAAGAATATCTACAATTTTTACAATAAGAAAAGAACGGTTATTTGTTTTAAAAAGTAAACCATAGAATTCTAAATCATGATTTACTGTTTCTGTAAACTTTATGAAGATTTTGGTTAAGAAATCAGCCATATTAGTAAACTCGATTGTACCGATATTTTTAATAAAGGCTGCGACTACTAGATTTTGTATTTCTTCCATAACACCATTGACATCTGAATAGTAGTTATAAAATGTCTTACGATTAATATTGGCTCTTTTCGCAATATCTGTAATTGTGATTTGATTTATATCTTTTTCATTTAACAGCTCTACAAAAGCTTTAAATATTGCATGCTTAGTTTTGATAACTCGTCTATCTGTTTTTTTCTCCACTATTATTACCCACTTTCTATACAATATGTATCTTTAGCAACATTTCTATTATATTCTGACCATATATTGTTTCATGCATTTATATTATAATACAGCCAGATTGTAGGTTTCAACAAGAGGAGATACATAAATGACATATATTATTCAAAAAAAATTACGTTATTTAGAAAATGCTGGTCGCTTAAATGAAACTAAGAATTATATTCAACATGGTTCTATTTCTGTCTATGCACATTGTGTCAATGTCGCACGTATGAGTGTCAGAATAGCTAAATGGCTCCCAATACAGGTTAATATGGATGCTTTAGTCATTGGAGCATTACTTCATGATTATTTCTTATATGACTGGCATGATGGAAAAGGAAGGCATTTTCATGGCTTTACTCATCCAGAATGTGCTTTTAGAAATGCAGAAATGGACTATACACTCTCACCACGAGTTAAAAACATTATAATTAGACATATGTTTCCTTTGACTCTTGTTCCTCCTACATGCACTGAAGCATGGATAGTATGTATTGCGGATAAGATCTGTGCAATAGAAGAGACGTTGTTTAATAGATAAGCTAGAGTTTCTAGCTTTTTTTAAAATTATTTGTTGATAGGAATAGAAAAATGACTACCTTTGGAAAAGTGGGGTAGTCATTTTCTTAAATCTAAGTGAAGAGCCACTTACTTATCATATAGGTTTGTAGTGGTTGTCAATATAGCTTGATTTTAGCTTTTTATTCTGATTTGAACACTAAAATAACGATAAGAGTAATCATAAGTGATCTCTCCATGATACTTATTGACTATATTCATAATAGAACGCATTCCAAACCCATGACTACAATCTCCTTTAGTTGTATTGAAGTTTGGGTTATCTACAAGTGGATTATTGATACTGGTATTCTTAATATCAATAACGAAATCATTACTCTCTTTATAGATATCAAGAATAATTTTCTTAATAGACTTTGATGTACAATTCTCAATCGCATTATCTAATAGATTACCTAGTAATACATAGAAATCTATCTTATCCATAGGGATATCATCATCAAATTGACTGGCAATAAATTCAATATTCTTACCTTTAATCTTAGATAATTGAGAAGCTAATATAAGATTCAAAGATGCATTACCCGTAGCCACTGTTTGTGTTTCGTTGATTCTATGTAATTGGTTATTAATATGATTATGAAGTGATTCATAATCTTTTTTTTCACAAACTTCCAGTAATGACAACAACATATGATTCATATCATGCTTGATCTTTCTGATTTCATTCATATGAGTAATGATATTTTCATAATTCTTCTTATTGAATTTCAGTTCCTCATTGTTTAATTTTACTAGATAATTCTCTTTCTCTATACTTAATATTCTATTAACCATCTGGTAGATCAACATTACAAGAATAGTAATCAATACAATTTCTATAGAACTTTCAAGGGGAAGAGAACCTTTTTTGAAAATAGTAATAAGATAGGACAGATAGATAAGTGTTAATACAGAATGGATACCAAGATAGAAGGCGGTATATTCTTTAATACGCATTAAATAACCCTTAAACAAATGCCTTGTAAGAAGCAAGAATACACATAAAAGAAGATCTGAACCATAGACTATATCATGAATAGGTAAAACCAGATCATATATGAAAATATTGATACCCCATGTCATAATCACATAGGTAAGAACCTTAAGAAAGATAAAGTAAATTGATATAAATAGACATTCTAGAAGTCTGTCATGCTTAAACAGAATGAGGCATAAACCTAATATACATATACTTATAAGTCCATTATGTATGAACATAGAAGAAATAATAGAAACAGATGATAATAATAGTACAGAACCAATAAACTTGATTAGATTCTCTTTAATGCTGATAGAATAGACATAATAGAAGAATGACAACAACATCAAAGATAATGCGATGAAACTTATATTATTTGTTTCTAACATCAATGATGCACCTCCTTCATATACTCTAATACAAGCTTTTTCTTTCTTCTACTTATTGGTATCTGGTAATGCTCACTTATATATAATGTTGTACCTTCTAGTTTAGTCACCTTTTTCATGTTTACCAGGTAGGAACGTCCTACTCTTTTAAAATAATTGGAATCAATTGTTCTTTCTACATCACCTAACTGCATATTGACTGTAATAGAAGAGGTATCAAAATGTATCTCTGTTTGATGATTGAAGCTTTCACAATAAAGTATCAATTCTTTTTTTAATACATAGGCATTTCCATTGATGTAAAATGTCACACTTGGATGTAAATGAGACAATTGATAGTTGATTTCTTCTAATACATCAGGCATTTCTATATCTAGATTCTCTTTTCGAATAAAGTCAAAAGGATGAATATTACATGCTTTATAAACCAGTTCATTATGACTTGTAATAAAGATAATTAAGGCATTTTGATGTCTTTTTTTATACTCTTTCGCAAGTTCTAATCCTGAAACATGAGGCATATCGATATCAAGAAATAAGACATCAAAATATATATCTATAGGAAACTGTAAAGCATTCATATATGTATTAACCTCTATATCTGTAGATGAGAAGAAATCACTTATATGATGACAAACATGTTTTAAGTCATCTTCTTCATCATCTACAACCGCAATTCTATATGCCATAGATTCCATCTCCTTATCATTGACGCTTTCAAATAGACCATTAACGATCACACAATTGAATATATATTATGTATTATTTAAAATGAAATAAACAAAAGAACTATTAAATATATTCTAACATATTAAGGAGATAATTTATGAAACAATTCTTCTACTTATTTAAATCCAAAAAGAAACTTCTCTTATTTTCTATTTATTTCATTGTAGTTATTGTAGGAATATTCATCAGTTATAAAGGAGCTTATGCATCTATCCCTAATAATGAAATGATACTCATGAAATCAAAGGATCCTGAAATGGGTTTAGACTTCTTCTATTACTTACAGGATTCAGGACTTACACTTATATTATATGTCCTTACAACACTCATTGTGCCTAATATCATTAGTGCTGATTTCTTGCTATATGAGCATAATAAATTCAATCATTTTCTGATAACACGTATGTCTTCTTCTCTTTATCATAAAAAAGAAAGACAATTCAATTTCCTTGCGACATTTATTCTTATTCTTATGACTCATTTACTTACAATACTCATTATTCATCTTTTCTTTTTTAAGATATCTTTTTCTATTAATCCAATCTATATGAATGCGACAAGACAGACTAATCTATTATCTAGTTCATTACTTCTAAATCTTATTATTTATATGATTCTTTCATCAATTGGTTATGCAGTCTTTTCTCATTTCTTGTTCTCATTACAGTATTTTATTAAGAATGTTTATCTCTATAGAACGCTTGGATTACTTGTATCTCTTATTCTTTATATTGGTGCATCAGTTTTATCTCATACATTTTATAATACATCAGGAAGTTTGCTTGCCACATTGGCTTATTTCCTTAATATTATTAATATTCTCACTCCAAGCATTATTAAAAGTCCTGTTTTAAATAACAATCCTCATCTCTTCTATATTGGTACGGCATTACTCTATTATCTTTTGTCATCTATTCTTTTTGGAATGAGGGATTATCATGACTCCACTACTTAAACTTATTAAGAAACAGGACACTATTTCACTTATTATTTTGATTCTTCTTATTCCTGTAGTCACAAGATTAAATGGGAGAGTTAATTTCATTTATATTCTTCTTACAAGTAATTATATTACCTTGATTCTAAATATTGCATGTCTTGTATTGATGTATAAGAAGATCATGATCATCAATGGGATTAATCATACTTTAATTACACGTAAGGGCTATAAGAATACAAAACATAATATCTATGCCTTTATGATCATGACTACACTTCTTTTCTTAGCGATTCTCTATGGCTTCTTATTTCTTGTATATGGTATCTCTCAAATGAGTATCAACCTTTTATTGATGTTGGTCATTTATACATCGCTATTTCTATTTGAGATATCCATTATTTACTTACAGTTCAATAGAAAATCAAATATTCTCTATATCGCTTTACCTATCATTATCAATTTAATTTGTCATTACATGTTCTTCTAGGAGGAAATAAAGATGTTGAAAGTCAATCATATTAAAAAGAGCTTTAAACAAAACACTGTATTAGAAGATATCAATCTAGAAATAAATAAAGCAGAATGTCTCTATATACATGGAAAGAATGGATGTGGTAAATCTACACTCTTTAAGATCATCTGCGATATTATTCAAACTGATTCAGGCACTATTGAAAAGAAGCCTGATACATATATTGGTGCACTTATAGAAAATCCAGGATTTATTGAAAATGAATCTTTAAGATTCAATCTTGAGTTTCTTGCTTCTATCAATCATCACTATAATGAAGAAAGAATAAGAAAACTATGTCATATGTACTCATTAGATTATGATAGTTCTTCCACACTTAAGAATTATTCTGTAGGTATGAGACAAAAAGCAGGTATTATTCAAGCGGTTATGGAAGATCAGAACCTTATTTTCTTTGATGAACCAACAAGAGGCTTGGATGAAGAGAGTATTATCGTATTTGAGAATATGGTCAATACACTTGTAGAAGGTGGTAAAAGTATAGTGATTGCATCACATGACCGCTTAGCTCGTGTTCACTATACTCATACCTATTTACTAGAAGAGGGGAAGCTTCAAAGTGAAGACTATTAAGAACTATGTTTCTCTCTTCATTCTATTTCTTATATGTAAAGAAGTATTTTATATCACCTTTATTGATTTTGCAGATATCAAATACTTCTTTCCTCAAAGACTTATTTATATTGTTTTTTCACTTCTAGTTAACTATTTTTATTTGAAAATAGTGTTTGATTGTATCTTCCAGTATATAGAGATAGATACTTTCACAATCATCAGAATGGGAAGAAAGAAGTATCATACAACGATATTCAAAATAATAGTAGATACACTAGTTGTATTTGTTTTGTTTTCTATTCTCACTGATTTCTTCTTTTGTGATATTTGTATCTTAGGACTTATAGGAACAGTCTGTATTGAAATAGTTGTAGGACTATGTATGTCTTTATTATATAAAAGATTAGGAACGCATACGTTCATGATTACATTTATACTTATCGTTTTTACTAAATATCTCATTACTTTGGCTTCAGGAATTATGTCTTGAAGCCTTTTGTGTTATTATAGTCTCTAGGAGGTGTTCTATGAAACTCATATTTTGTGATATGGATGGTTCATTACTGAATCACTATAAAAAAATCTCACCACGAACACTAGAAACACTTATTAAACTACAAGAGAAGGGAATAGGTATTATTCTCTCTAGTGGTAGACATATTAATAGTCTAAAGAAGTATGGTAATATGCTTCATTTCGAAAAATATCCAATGAGTGGCTATTCCTGCATCAATGGCCAAAGCTATCATGATCATTTAGGTAATAAGATATTTGAACATGAACGTTTAAAATATGATGATTATCTAAAAGTAAGAAAATATGCGAAAGCACATCACTATGGCTTTATCGTATATATAGACAATAAAAGAATCATGTTTCACTATAACGAATCATTACTTGTTCGATTACTACATCTTCATAAACCAATACACGTTGATACAATCTTTGATAAGTTTGTCTTTTATGGATGTCCTTCTTTTGACACGCAGGGACTAGATTATTCTTGTTCTTTAGTTGATCCTTATTGGCTTGAAATAGGACCAAAAGGTGTAGATAAAGGAACAATGTTAGAAAGAATTGCAGAGTATCACCACATAGATTTAAAGGATACAATTGCTTTTGGAAATGGTGAAAATGATCTCCCTATGCTTATTAAAGCAGGAACAGGTGTCGCAATGGGTAATGCATTTAAACATGTGAAAGAACAATCCGATGCAGTATGTGATGATTGTGATCGTGATGGAATAGGTAAATATCTGGAGGAATTATTATTATGATGAATATGACAAGTTATTATGATTTTTCAGGACAGAAGTTTGGATATCCTCTCTCTTTAAGTATCAACAGCTTTGATCGTCATATCTTCTCTAGACAAAATAGTTTAGAACTCTCTTATGTCTTGCAGGGAGAATATCAGATAGTGACAGAAAAGTTTACTTCTAAGTTATCTAAAGGTGAACTTGTGATGATTGCCCCTGGAGATATACATTTAATCTCCCATAAGAAAGATGGAGTGATTCTTACAATACATATAGATTTTGATCGTATGACTTCTGCTTTGAGTGGGAATAGTAATGAGGCTTTTTCTACAATGATTGTCACAAATCAGGCCTATGATCAATTAAAAAATAAGATATCAGGAATCCTCAAACTTATTAGAAAGGAAAACTATAACCTTTATACTTTGAATGCCTATATGATGGATATCCTCTCTATTGCTTCTCAGGTTTCTTTCTCTATGTCTTCTCTTCCTTTACAGGATGAAGCCCATAAGAACTATATGCAGGCTATTTTATATATAGACTCACACTATAATGAAAATCTTACTTTAGGTGATGTGGCAGATACACTTTCATTTAGCTTAAGTTATACGTCTAAACTCTTTAAGAAGTTTACTGGTATTACTTTTATTAAATACTTAAACAGTGTACGTATTCGTGCTTCTCTAGAAGATCTGTTAGAAGGAATAAAGAATATATCAGAGATATCAGATGAATGTGGTATGCCTAATTCTAAGGCTTATACAGAAGCGTTTAAAGAGATCTATGGTATATCACCTAGCAATTATAGAAAACGTTTTAAGAAGAATTTTGCGCCTACTGTAGAAAAAGAAATGAAACTTCATGACTTTGATAGTATACTAGAAGACTTTATTAATGAAGAAGAAACAATCTATGAAGATGAAAAGTGTAAGATTACTTTAAATGCAGAACATATTAAACTAGAAACAGAAGAAGAAATTAAAATATCGAATAAAGGTAAGCGTATACAAATTGTTTTGTAACAGTCATATATTGTCTTCTCTTAGCACTAAGAAGGCAAAATATGACTGTTTTTATATATAAGCATGATTTTTTATTCACAAGAGGAGTGCTATAATGGTGACGAAAGAGAGGATATATCAATGAAGGAATTTTCACATTTATTTTCACCTATTAAAGTCGGTGAAACAGTCGTAAAAAACAGAGTTTTTATGCCTCCTATCAGTACAAACTTAGCTGATAAGGGTTATGTTACTGATGCACTTGTTGCACATTATGCAGCACGTGCAAAGGGTGGTGTTGGTTTAATCGTTACTGAAGTCACTACCGTAGAACCAACATATATCTATTTACCAGGAGATATGTCTATTCATGATGATAGCTTTATTCCTGGATGGAAAAAATTAACTGAAGCTGTACATCAGTATGATTGTAAGATCTTACCACAGTTATTCCACCCAGCTTATATGGCTTTCCCAATTCCTGGTACACCAAGATTAATCGCACCAAGTAATGTAGGACCATATTATGCAAAAGAAGCACCACGTTCAGTCACTAAGGAAGAATTAAAGGTTATTATTAAACAGTTTGGTGAAGCAGCTTTAAGAGTAAAGACTGCAGGGGCTGATGGTGTTGAAATCCATGCAGCACATGCGCATGGTTTATTAGGTGGTTTCTTATCTCCTTTATATAATAAGAGAACAGATGAATACGGAGGAGATATTTCTTGTAGATTAAGACTTACTTTAGAAGTCATTGAAGAAGTACGTAAAATGTGTGGTAAAGACTTTATCATTGATGTACGTATTTCTGGTGATGAATATACTGATGGTGGTTTAAACATCAACGATATGATCTATGTTTCTAAGACATTAGAAAAAGCAGGTGTAGATATGCTTCATGTTTCTGGTGGTACAACTATTGCGAGAGGAAGCTCTATTCCAGCACCAGGTACTAAGATGGGGTCACATGCATTATTAAGTGAAGAAATCAAGAAGCATGTATCTATTCCAGTGGCAACAGTAGGACGTATTACTGAACCTTGGATTGCAGATGAGTTAATTGCGAATGATAAAGCAGATATCTGTATGATCGGTCGAGCTAACTTATGTGATGCCCAGTTCGTTAATAAAGCAATGAGTGGTCATGTAGAAGATATTAGACCATGTATTGGATGCTTACGCTGTTTAACAGGCATCATGTTTGGTAAACGTGTATCTTGTACAATCAATCCATCATTAGAAATTGAAAATGAAGATACAATTAAAGAAGCAGAAGAAAAGAAGAATATTCTTGTCATTGGTAGTGGACCAGCTGGTATGGAAGCTGCATTCGTGGCTCATAAGAGAGGTCATCATGTTGTATTATGTGAAAAGGATGATAAGTTAGGTGGAGAAATGAACTTAGCTGCAGTTCCTATCGCAAAACAGGATTTGACACTCGTTATCAAGTATATGGCTCATAAACTTGAAGGTGTGGATGTAAGATTAAATACAGAAGTGACATTAGAGATGTTACAGAATGAGTTTAAGGATTATGAAGTTATTGCAGGTACTGGTGCATCTCCAATCGTTATTAATCCATTTACTCAGTTTAAATCATGGATGACAGCTGATGATGTACTTGCTGGTAGAGCGTTCCCAGGTCGTAAGATCGTTATTATTGGTGGTGGATCAGTAGGATGTGAAACAGCTGATTACTTAGCACCATTAATTAATGACTTATTCCCTAGAAATAGAGATGTCACTATTTTAGAAATGGCAGACGGAGTCATGATGAATGAATCAGGACCAGGCAGAAGCTTACTTGTAAGAAGAATGATGGAAAAAGGTGTTAAAATCATTACAAGTGCTAAGGTAGATTCAGTGACTGAAACTGAAATCAACTATACACAAGACGATGTGACTCATACTATCAAGGATGCAGATACACTTATCTTTGCGGCTGGTTATAAGAAGAACCCTGCTGTAGAAGAAATGTTGGAAGAAAGCGGTCTTAACTACCATATGATTGGTGATGCCCATGAAATTGGAAATATTAAGACAGCTATTACTGAAGCATACAACCTAACAAAAGATCTATAAGACAAAGACCCTCTCGTTTGAGAGGGTTCAGACTGTTGACAAACTAAATGTTAACAGTCTTTTCTTTTAAATTTGAAGAGT
>ENA-OOWO01001201-OOWO01001201.1-human-gut-metagenome-genome-assembly--contig:-NODE-1201-length-16962-cov-17.959662_pt1 | contig 16962 bp, 8 predicted proteins | sample MGYA00241579_ERZ501327 | MGnify/ENA primary metagenome ERZ501327 (study PRJEB25962, sample SAMEA2042836) | human gut metagenome | biome: human gut; feature: human-associated habitat; material: faeces...
TTTACAAAAAAATGAAGGTGGGCGAACAGGCCATCTATCTGGCACAGTTGAAAGGATTAAGCCGTCAGGAGGCGAAGAAAAGACTAACCGACTGGTTTGAGCGCTTTGAAATCATGCCTTGGTGGAACAAGAAGCTGGAGGAACTTTCCAAAGGTATGCAGCAGAAGGTGCAGTTTGTCATTACCGTGTTGCATCGCCCCCGCCTGCTGATTTTCGACGAACCGTTTTCTGGTTTTGACCCGGTAAACGCGGAACTGCTGAAAAGAGAAATCCTGAAATTGAAAGACGAGGGACATACCATTATCTTCTCCACGCACAACATGGCTTCTGTGGAAGAAATTTGCGACCATATTGCACTGATCAATCATTCAAAGGTGGTGCTGCAGGGAGCGGTAACGGACATTCGTTCACGTTATAAAAGTAATCAGTATGAGCTGACGATGCAGTCGCCGGAACCCTTGCACGGTTCGGATGTCTTTGAAATCGTGAGCCGTGAGAGGCAGGACGGGCAGACGGTGAATTATACATTGCGGAAGCTCGCTTCCGTTTCCAATACCGAACTGTTGTCGCTCATCGGCGCGCAGGGCGAAATTTGCAGGTTTGCCGAATGCATCCCCTCCATGAACGATATTTTTATCCGTACGGTAGAGGGAAAAATCTGATTATAAAATCTTTCAGCTATGAACAAGATAGGAATTATTATTCAGCGTGAATTCATAAACCGGGTGAGCAAGAAGTCGTTTATTCTGCTTACCATTCTGATGCCGTTCATCTTTGCGGCTCTTATTTTCGTACCCCTGTGGCTGTCGATGATGAAAGACGGCGAGCAGAAGCAGGTGGCCGTCATTGACGAGACCATGAAATACCTTCCCCAGTTCAAGGACGACGAGTCCTGGCACTTTGTGGGAGTGCCCCGGATGGAAGCCTCTTTCCGGAGCGATTCTGCCCAGTTTGACGCCGTGGTGGAAATCAAGGCCGACCTGGCCGAGCATCCGGAGGCGGTGACCATTTACTCGCGGAAGGAAGTGCCGAACAGCCTGTCGAGGCTGGTGAGCGAAACGCTCGACGAACAGGTGCGCCGTGACAAGCTGGTGCGCTACGACATCCCCCAGCTTTCCTCCATCATGCAGGACGTGAACCGGAAGCTGGACATCCGTACCGTGAAATGGGGAGAAGACGGCAGTGAAAGCGAATCGGATGTAGGCGTGGCCATGGCGGCCGGTACGGTGCTGACGTTCCTGATTTACATGTTTGTGATGTCCTACGGAGGCATGGTGATGCAGAGCGTGATGGAAGAGAAAACCAACCGCATTGTCGAGGTCATCGTTTCTTCCGTCAAGCCTTTCCAACTGATGATCGGAAAGATTGTCGGTATCGGACTGGTGGGCGTGGCGCAGCTTGCCATCTGGGGGATAATGCTGGTGGTGCTGTTGGGCGCGGCAGGTAGCGTGTCCGGCAGTTCGCCCGAACTGGCGGGCGGAATCATGGGCGCGCTTTCCGCGCTTCAGGGTCTGGAACTGGGCAAGGTGGCCGGACTGTTTGTGGTGAATTTTATCGGGGGATACCTGATATACGCCTCCATATTCGCCGCTATCGGCGCGGCTATCAACGGGCAGGAAGACTCCCAGCAGTTCATGACGCCGATTATCGTACTGCTCATTTTCGCCCTTTATGCCGGCATTTACAGCACCGACAATCCCGACGGGCCGCTGGCTTTCTGGTGTTCCATGATTCCGTTTACCTCGCCCATTGTCATGATGGTGCGCCTGCCTTTCGACGTGCCTTTGTGGGAGACGCTGCTGTCGGTCGTGATTCTGTATGCCTCTGCTTTCGGCATGATCTGGACAGCCGGAAAGATTTACCGGGTGGGCATCCTGATGTATGGCAAGAAGCCTTCCTTCAAGGAAATGATTCGCTGGGTTACGTATAAGTAATCCGTGCGGCGGAAGAAGCGCCCCGGAGAAAGCCTTTCTGTTTCTCCGGGGTGTGTTCTTTCTGACGCTTCGGGCTGACACAGAGCGGAGTTGGGGCGGACGCAGGTGGTTCCGCTCTGCTCCAGGTTCCGGCAGACGGCCTTGTTGACAAGTTTCTTCTATTTTTTGCGTGAATCGTTCTATCCTTTCTTCGGGTTTTCCCTTTAATTTGTAGGAAAAGCCAGCATGGATATTAGGACATCTTTGTCCGATAAACGAATAAGCACATTTTTCTTATCTTATGAACAAGCGGAATCTTTTTTATGCGTGTATGGGGCTGCTTGTGGCCCTGCTTCTGCCTGCAAGGTCGGCAGCCTCCATCCTTTCCTATTATTTCCGTTCGCTGGGAGTAGGGGAAGGGCTTTCGCAGAGTACGGTCAACGTAATTCTTCAGGACCGGCAAGGGTTCATGTGGTTCGGAACGAAAGACGGACTGAATATGTACGACGGCATGCAGTTCCGTTTGTTCCAGAAAGAAAACTCCTCTCTGGGGAACAACTTCATCACCGCCCTGTACGAAGACAGGGAAGGCTTCATCTGGGTGGGCACGGACGTGGGAGTCTTTGTGTACGATCCCCGTAAGGAACTGTTCACTCCTTTCGACGTGCGGATAGAAACTTCCGGCAGCATCGTCAGTAGGGCAGTCACCTGTATTCAGGCGGATGCAGAAGGGCGCATCTGGATAGCGGCTGACTATCAGGGCCTGCTTTGTTACGACAAGGATTTGGGTCTGTTGGAGAACCATGCCTCGCAGGTGAGTCGGAGTACTTCCAACGTGACGCATTTCTGGTTCGACGAGGAAACCATGTGGGTGGGGCGTTACGAAGATAATCTGTATTATTCGCAAGACGGGGGAAAGACCTTTCAGGTGTTCAAGGACATGGATGGAAAAGAACCTTTTCGGGGAGCGGTGATTGAAACCTCCGCCAAGGGGCTTCGCAACTGCGTGTATGTAGGCTCGTCCAAAGGCCTGATGGAAGTGAACCTCTCTACCCGCAGGGTGCGCAGGCTGCTGGATGAATATGTGCGCGACATCTGTTTCCATTCAGACACGGAGCTTTGGGCGGGCACCGAGCAGGGGCTTTATATATGCGATTTTGTGGCAGGCAGCCAGGTGCATCTTACCATCCCCGACGAGGACGACCGCTATGCCCTTTCGGACAACGCCATTTATTCCGTGTTCCGGGATAAGGAAGACGGCATGTGGATAGGCTCCTATTTCGGAGGGATAAACTATTATCCGCACCAGTACACGTATTTCGAAAAATACTATCCCCGCAACGACCTGAGCTACATGGGGCGCAGGGTGAGGGAGTTCTGCGGCATGGACGACGGCACCGTATGGGTGGGTACGGAAGACAAGGGACTGTTTCTCTTCAATCCCCGGAACGGCTCGCTGACTCCTTTCCGCCATCCGCTGATTTCGCACAACATCCACGGCTTATGCCTGGACGGAGACTATCTCTGGGTGGGGACATTCTCAGGCGGGCTGAACCGGATAGACCTCCGCACGCAGGCGGTGAAGCATTACGCCAAGGGGGAAGGCCCCCGCACGCTGAATGCGGACAATGTGTTCTCTATCTGCCGGACAAGTACGGGCGACTTATGGATAGGCACGACTTCCGGCCTGCTGCGCTATAACCGTACGACGGACGATTTCCGGCGTATTCCGGAACTGGAGAACGTGTTTGTGTACGACATAATGGAAGATTCGTACGGGAAACTGTGGCTTGCCACGTATTCCGACGGGGCTTTCTGCTATGACCTGTCGAAGAACGCGTGGGAGCAGTATAAGTGGAACCCGGCCGACTCTACCTCCCTGCCTTACAATAAGGTGATTTCCATCTTTGAAGACAGCCGCAGGCAGCTTTGGTTCACTACGCAGGGTGCCGGAATCTGCCGTTTCCAGCCCGAATCCGGCAGTTTTGTGCGTTACGACATGTCCAAGGGCTTTCCCGGAAACACCGTGTACAAGATGCTGGAAGACAGGAACGGGCTGCTTTGGATAACAACGAACAAAGGGCTGGTTTCCTTTCAGCAGGAAACCGGAGTAAAGCATGTCTATACCACGGCAAATGGCCTTCTCAGCAACCAGTTTAATTATCAGTCGGGATACAAGGATGAGAACGGTACGTTCTATCTGGGCTGCATCAACGGCTTCATCACGTTCAATCCGGCTTCCTTTAAGGAAAACACCCGCGTTTCTCCTGTGGTGCTGACCGACTTCTCGCTGTTCAACAAGCGGCAGACCATCGGCGGGGAAGACTCTCCGTTGGCGCGGAGCGTCACGTTTACCGATACGGTGGAACTGGCTGCCGACCAGAACTCGTTTTCGCTCCGGGCGGTTGTGCTGAGCTATCAGGCGCCGCAGTCGAACACGGTGCTGTGCAAGCTGGACGGCTTCGACAAGGAATGGTATGCGGTAGACGGCAGTGATTCGCGCGTCACCTATTCCAATCTGCCTTACGGGAGTTATACCTTGCGCGTGAGGGGAGCCAACAGCGACGGAGTGTGGAATCCCAAGGAACGTCTGCTCCATATCCGGGTGCTTCCTCCGTTCTATCTGTCGTGGGGAGCCTATTCGGTCTATCTGCTCCTGCTGATGGCGGGCATGACGTTGCTCGTGCGTTATTCCCGCCGGCGCAACCAGCGCAGGCACTTGCAGGCAATGGAAAGGCTGCACTATGAGAAAGAGCGGGAACTGTATGCGGCCAAGATTGATTTTTTTACCAACGTGGCTCACGAGATACGCACTCCGCTCACCTTGATAAAGAGTCCACTGGAAAATGTGCTGGCTTCCGCCTATGTGGACGACCGTATCAAGGACGACCTTGAGATAATGGACTTGAATACCAACCGCCTGCTGGACCTCGTGAACCAGTTGCTCGATTTCCGGAAGACCGAAACAAGGGGCTTCCAACTGAATTTCGCAGACTGCGACCTGTCTGAGCTCCTTCAGAAAATCTACGTCCGTTTCACTCCGCTGGCACGTGAACGGAAACTCGAATTTTCGGTGCAGATTGCGGAAGGAGTCTGTGCGGCAGTCGACAAGGAAGGCTTCACCAAGATAGTGAGCAACCTGCTGACGAACGCCGTCAAATATGCGGCGACTTATATCCGTGTGGAGCTGAAGACTGAAAAAGACCGGCTGCGCCTTTGTATGGCGAACGACGGGGCGGTGGTTCCTCCGGACATGCGTGAAGAAATCTTCAAGCCTTTTACGCAATATCACGACGGAGCGTTCACTTCCGTGCAGGGAACAGGCATCGGGCTGGCTCTGGCACGTTCACTTGCGGAACTTCATGGGGGAGAACTTGTGATGACCGACGCGGCGGACTGCAACTGTTTTGTGCTGACTCTTCCTCTCCGTCAGGAAAAGAAGCGGATGCTTCCGCACAAGGAAGAGGCGGCGGAAGAAACCGGAGGAAAAGCGGCGGAAACCGACGCGGATTTGTCCGGCGATACGTTCCGGTACACGCTGATGGTTGTAGAAGACAATGCCGAGATGCGCAGGTTCCTTGTACGCCAGTTGCAGGGAACTTATAAAGTGGTGGAGGCAGCTAATGGAGTGGAAGCGTTGAACCAGTTGCAGGAATCCATCGTTAACCTGATTGTGTCGGACGTGATGATGCCGGAGATGAACGGGCTGGAACTGTGTAACACGGTAAAGTCGGAACTGGACTACAGTCACATTCCGGTTATCCTGCTTACGGCAAAGACCACGTTGCAGTCGAAGATTGACGGACTGAAGGCCGGAGCGGACGCCTACGTAGAGAAGCCGTTCTCGATGGAGTATCTGAAAGTGTGCATATCCAATCTTCTGAAAAACCGCGAGCAGTTGCAGGCAACCTTTGTCCATGCGCCTTTCGTGCCTACCAACAGCATCGCAATCAGTAAGGCGGACGAAGAATTCCTGAAAAAACTGAACGAGCTCGTGCAGGAGAACATGCAGAATCCCGACTTCAGCCTCGTGGATATGGCGGAAAAGCTGTGCATGAGCCGTTCGAGCCTGAACCGCAAGATTAAGGGTATACTGAACATCACTCCCAACGACTACATCCGCATCGAACGCCTGAAGAAAGCTGCCCGGTTGCTGAAGGACGGAAGCTGCAAGGTGAACGAAGTGTGCTACATGGTAGGCTTTAACACTCCGTCGTATTTCACGAAGTGTTTCCAGAAACAGTTTGGTGTGCTTCCCAAGGATTTCCTGAGCCAGTGCAATGAAATCCGGTAGCTCTTTCGCATCGGAACATTTCCCGCCGGATAGAACAATCGGGTAGTGGAATAGAAGAAAAAGTGCACCGTCTCGGTTAAGGATGCTCCAGGGCGAGGTTTGGCGCGATTGTGCTAGAAATTGGATGTATTCTTCTTGTCTGCGGGACGTTCGTGTTATACTTTTGCTCCAGTGAGAAGCAAAACAATTTTTAATCTTTAAATCTTTATAAACGTGAAAACAAGATTGGTAAGTTCGTTAATGTGCTTAGGGCTGGGATTAGTCCCTGCCATGGCGGAGATGGACGCGGGCAGCGTGGGTAATGATTCTTCTTATGACGTGTCGCAGCAGTCGCGGCGCAGTATTTCGGGGGTTGTGACGGATGCGGTGACAGGCGAGCCCTTGATTGGGGTAACGATTCAGGTGAAAGGAACACAGGAGGGCACCATTACAGACTTGGACGGCAATTTCTCTTTGGAAGTGAGCGAAGGCAGTACGCTTGAGCTTTCGTATATAGGATATAAAACTCAAACGATAACAGTCAGAGGCCGGCAGGACTTCAGAATCGGCCTGAGAACCAACAATGAGATGCTGGACGAGGTGGTAGTCGTGGGCTACGGCTCAATGAAGAAATCAGATTTGACGGGATCGGTTGTCAGCGCCAACATCAAAGACTTCGAGAAAGCTCCGAACACCAATATTCTTCAGTCTTTGCAGGGAACGATTCCGGGACTGAACGTAGGGCAGGCTACCACTGCCGGCGGAACTCCGGATGTCTCTATTCGCGGAACCAATACATTGTCAGGCAGCAAGGAGGTATTGATCGTCTTGGATGGGATTATCTATACGAGTCCCCTTTCTTCCATTAATCCCAATGACATCGAGTCGGTCGACGTGTTGAAGGATGCCAGTGCCACCGCCGTTTATGGAGCACAGGCAGCGAATGGCGTGCTGCTGATAACCACTAAGCGGGGCAAATCTGGCAGGACGAAGGTGGACTTCTCCACTGCTTATACCACTTCTTCTCCTACAAAGGATTTACGCCCGATGAACCGGCAGGAATTCCTGGAGTTTACCCGGGATTTCTGGTACGATGAGGCTTATCTGGGTCCGGATTATCGGACTCCTAATCCGGAGTTTAACGTTGCAGACAGATTGCCTTTACCTGTATTGAAAGACGATAGTCAGCCTGACGGTATTTCTCCTTACGATTATAATTGGTGGGATGAGGGAACACGCACAGGCTCATTATGGGAAAACAGATTAAGTTTGTCGGGTGGAGTAGACGCTATGTCCTATCTTATTTCTTTTTCCAATACAACTCAGCAAGGAGTTATTTTGAATGATGATTTTAAGCGTAATAGCATTCGTGTCAATTTGGATGTAAAGCCGTTTAAATGGTTGAAAATGGGGGTGCAGGCATTTGGATCTTTTGTGAATCAAGACGGTGCAGAACCGGGAATTTGGAACTTGATAATACAAAACCCGTTGATTGAACCATACGATGAAGAAGGAAATCTTAAACCTTATCCGTTTAATACTCTTGAAGTTAATCCGTTTATGGGATCTGATGTGAATGATAAAGAACGTCATAATACTTTATTTGCCAATGTGTATGCAGAAATACAATTACCTATTAAAGGTTTGACTTACCGGTTTAATTATGGTAATAATTATAGAATTGATGAACATTTTCAATCAAGTGAGTATGGAGCAAGTTTAACAGGAGAAGCTTATAAGCAGCATACTTCGTATTATGACTGGACTTTTGATAACATAATAAACTATAATGGATTGTTTGGTGAGCATGAAGTGTCGGCTACCTTTCTTTATGGTGCAAGTGAGCGGAAACAAAATTATACGGATGCGAAGGCTCAAAAAATTGATAGGCTTTCTTTGGGATATAATAGTCTTGAATTAGGAAAGGATCAGTTTGTGGCTTCTGATGCGTGGAGTGAAGCATTGCTATATCAGATGTTTCGTTTGAATTATAAATATAAAAATCGTTATTTACTGACAGCAACAGTCAGGCGTGATGGGTTTTCAGGATTTGCTGAGGATAATAAAACAGCGATATTCCCTTCTATTGCGTTAGGCTGGGTACTTTCAGAAGAGAAATGGTTTAAAGCATCATGGGTAAACCAATTAAAGCTGCGAGGTGGATGGGGAATTAGCGGAAATCAAACTTCAAGATATAAATCGTTGGCTAAAATGAGAACGGATGCTGGATATGTGTTTGGTGACGGGGAGTCGACGGAGAATTATCAACAAGTGTCAACGATGGGTAATAGCGGGTTGAAATGGGAAAAGACAGCCGGATTTAATATTGGACTAGATTACTCTTTATTCGATAATCGTCTTACTGGTTCTTTAGAACTTTATTATACGAAAACTAAAGATTTGTTGTATGATATGGTTATACCTACTATTACAGGATTCGGATCTGTCAGTTCCAATATCGGGGAGATACGTAATAAAGGAGTTGAATTTACGATAACATCACGCAATTTCGTGACAAATGATTTTGAATGGACTACTACGTTTAATATATCAGCCAATAACAATGAAATAATTTCTTTATTTGGTAAAGATAATGATGGAGATGGTAAAGAAGATGATTTAGTTTCTAGTGGATTGTTTATAGGAGAATCTGTGTCAGCTATATATGATTATCCAATAGATGGAATATGGCAAATATATGATGATATTCCTACAGGATATCATCCTGGAAACTACAGAATTATAGATACAGATGGGAATGGTAGCATTGATTCAGACGACCGTGTTATTATAGGTAAAAAGGATCCTGCATATCGATTTGGCATTATGAATAAATTTCGTTGGAAAGATTTGACCTTCAGTTTCTTCATAAATTCAGTTCAAGGGGGAAAGAATGGATATTATGAAAAAAACTCTGATTCTTTATCTCGCGGTAATCAGAATCATAAGACATGGAACCGTATTAGTGAAATGGCAGATAAATATTGGTCGCCCAATAATCCTGATGCTGTATATTCTCGTTCAGCTCAGGCTCCTGCAATATCGGGAACTCGTTACCAACAACGTAATTTTATAAGATTACAGGATATAACATTGGGGTATAACCTTCCTAAATCATGGGTGAAAACGATAGGCATAGAGAATGTTAATCTGTATCTTAGTGGAAAGAATTTGCTAACATTGACTAAATGGGACGGTTGGGATCCTGAATCAGGCAGTACGTATTTCCAACGTCCAGTGTTGAGAAACTTTACTTTTGGATTAAATGTGACATTATAAAAAATGGTTGTTTTAAATGCTGAATAATATGAATAGATATATAGCGTTGAGCTTAATCTGTAGCTCGTTTTTGTTAGGATGTAATGAAAGTAAATTTTTAAGAGAAAATCCAGAAGATTTTATGAGTACATCTAACTCTTTTCAAACGGAAACTGATTTTAACATGTCTATTACAGGCTTGTATACTCAGTTGAGATATGAGTTTTATGGATATGATGAATCTAAGCCATTTGACTATATTTATGGAACAGATTTAATATATGATGGAGAACCTGGTACTTATACGCGGCATGGGAATATGTTGGCGGGTTATGACCCAACCAGTAATATCCCTAGAATTCATTGGAATAATTTATATAGGCTGGTTTCTGAATCCAATACGATAATGGATCGTGTGGAAGTGGCGGATTTGCCTGAAGAGAAAAAGAATCAGTTTAGAGCCAAAGCTCGTTTTTTCCGTGGATTTGCATTTCGGACATTGGCTTATTTATACGGTGGCGTTCCTTTGGAACTTCATGAAGTTCTTCTGCCTAAAACAGATTATGTACGTTCTACTCGCAAGGAAACTCTAGAACAAGCAAAAAATGATGTGCTGTTTGCAGCAGAAACATTACCGGATATAGTTTCAGTACGTGATGGTGAAATTTCCTCAGCAGCTGCTTATCATTTACTTTCCGAGATATATTTGGCTTTGGATATGAATGAAGAAGCTGTAGAGGCAGCCACAAAGGTGATAGATAATCCGGCATTGGAATTAATGAGAAATCGCTTTGGTTCACGTGCCGCAGAAGAGCCTCGTGATGTATATTGGGATTTGTTTCGTAGAAACAACCAGAACAGGAGTGCTGGAAATACAGAAGGTATCTGGGTTATACAGTTTGAAACTGACCTTCCGGGAGGAGGAAGTTCTACAACCGATTTGAAAGTAACAGGAAACTATATGTTGGAGCGTAATTGTTGTCCGCAGGTGCGTGATGTTGTGATAAAAAAAGAGGGTATAAAATACAATCCTTTTAGTTATCCTATAGGTGATTATTCTGGAGGACGTGGCATTGGCTGGGGGATTTCTACAAAATACTTTACTAATACGATTTGGGAGGATGATTTTAACGGTGATATGAGAAATGCGAATCATAATTTTGTGCGTCAGTTTGAAGTCCATAATCCGGACGTGAAGGCGTTGGGCATTGAATATATAAATGTGGACCATTTACCTGATGGCGTGGAGGTCATTGTAGGACCTGGAAATTTGACAACTGTACCAGGCCGTTATTTATATGCTTATCAAAGTAAATGTACTACGCCGTATAATCATCCTGATGAATTGTATGAAGATAAAGCTACATATAAATTGAAGAATATAGCAGGGACTACCTATACAGATCAATATATGTTCCGTTTGGCTGAAACTTATTTATTAAGAGCTGAGGCCTATTTGAAGTTAGATAAGAAAGATTTGGCGGCAGCGGATATTAACGAAGTTAGAGGGCGTGCGCACGCAACTCCGGTTCGAGAAGATCAGGTAGATATGGATTATATTTTGGATGAGCGGATGCGTGAGCTTGGAGTGGAAGAAAAGCGCCGTCTCACTTTGATGCGTACAGGATTGTTGTATGACCGTGTCATGAAGTGTAATCCATATTATGCTAATCCGGAAACAAACGGCGATGGTGTAGGCATGCAGGAGCATTATAATTTGTGGCCTATTCCTCAATCTGTAATAGAAGCTAATAGTGATGCCATTATTGAACAGAATCCAGGTTATTAATTTTATAAATTGGAATATATTATGAGAAGAGTTACATTTATTTTCGTTGCTTTATTAAGCATTTTATTCCCGTTCAATTTTTTTGCTCAGCAGAGTATATTGAAAGATTTTCCTGAGGGATATACCCCGGAAGAAGTGGGAAAGCGTCTGGCATATCGTTTTGTCGACAGCAAACATGCTCTTTATGTGGGAAAGTGGATAGGGTATTATGAAACTTTTACTTGGAGCGGAGCCTTGGAGTATGCGGCAATGACAAATAACAAAGAACTGGTTAAACTTATTCGTGGCAAATTCGATTATCTGCTGACGGAAGAAAAGCAGTTCCTTCCCCCTAAAACCCATGTGGACTTGAATACATTTGGAAGTCTGGCCTTGAAGTTGTATGAGGTTACGGGCGAAAAGCGTTATCTGGATTTGGGCATGTCGTATGCGGACAGCCAGTGGGAAGTTCCGGCAAGTGCCAAGGCGAAAGAGAAAGAATGGGCGGATAAAGGCTATACATGGCAGACCAGATTGTGGATTGACGACATGTATATGATTACAATTCTACAGATTGAGGCTTATAAGGCAACGAAAGAAGCTAAATATATCGACCGTGCAGCCAAAGAGATGGTGCTCTATCTGGATGAATTGCAGCGTCCTAACGGACTGTTCTACCATGCTTCGGATGTTCCTTTCTATTGGGGACGCGGAAACGGCTGGATTGCTGCCGGAATGTCGGAGCTGCTTCAGTATTTGCCTGAAGAGCATAAAGACCGTGCGCGTATTATGGAAGGCTATCGGAAGATGATGGCAAGTTTGAAAGCATACCAGAACCCCAAAGGAATATGGAACCAGTTGGTTGACCAGTCTGATTGCTGGGCTGAGACCTCCGGCTCTGCGATGTTTGCTTTTGCTTTTATCAAAGGAGTAAAGAACGGCTGGTTGGATGAAAAAGAATATGCGCCGCTGGCACGGAAAGCATGGATGGCGCTGGTTCCGTATATCAATGAAAATGGAGATGTAACGGAAGTCTGCATCGGTACAGACAGGAAGAATGACAAGCAGTATTATTACGACCGTAAGCGTTGTGTAGGGGATTATCATGGGCAATTGGCCTATCTGTGGTGTGTGGTGGCTTTACTGGAGTAATTGCGGGAGGATTGAAATGAGATCTAAGATAGTGGGGTGTTTATTGTGGGGCGTTGCGCACATATATGCCCAAACGGCTTTGGATACGGAAAAATATGTGAATCCTGTAGTGGACTACAGCCTTCCGGACCCCTCGGTGATACAGGGCGACGATGGTTACTATTATATTTATGCAACCGAGAATATCAGGAATCTTCCAATCCACCGGTCAAGGAATTTGGTGAACTGGGAATTTGTAGGAACGGCGTTTACAGACCAGACTCGTCCGGACTTTGAGCCGGAAGGAGGTATCTGGGCTCCGGATATCAATCGGATAGGAGATAAATATGTATTGTATTATTCCATGTCTGTATGGGGAGGTGAGTGGACTTGCGGCATTGGATGTGCCGTGTCCGATTGTCCGGAAGGACCGTTCAAGGATTGTGGCATGATGTTTCGCAGCAATGAGGTCGGTGTTCAAAACTCGATAGATCCCTTTTACATCGAAGAGGAAGGTAAAAAATACCTTTTTTGGGGGAGTTTCAGGGGCATTTACGCCATTGAACTGTCTCCGGATGGACTTGCCGTGAAGCCGGGAAGGAAACCGGAAAGGATTGCTGGTACTGCTTATGAAGGCACTTATATTCATAAAAGAGACGGATATTACTATTTGTTTGCATCTGTCGGTACGTGTTGCGAGGGATTGAAGAGTACTTATACGACGGTGGTGGGAAGGTCGAAGAAACTGTTCGGACCTTATGTCGACAAGAACGGAGAAAGCATGCTTGAGAATCATCATGAAATCCTGATTCATAAGAATGACCATTTTGTGGGAACGGGGCATAATTCCGAGATTGTGACGGATAAGGCCGGGAATGACTGGATGTTCTATCATGCGGTCAGTGTAAGGTATCCGGAGGGCCGTGTGCTGATGCTGGATAGAGTGTCATGGGAAGACGGGTGGCCGAGAGTAGCGGGCTGTTCTCCGTCCTTGGAGTGCGAAAGGCCCGAAATGTAGAATCATAAATATGAAGATGAATATGAAAAAGCGATATTTGTTTGCCGGACTTTTGCTGAGTACGCTTGCGGGGTGTACGCAGACTATCTATAAGGAAAGGCAATGTGAGGAGGTTTGTTTTGCCGATCCGACGATTATCCGGGAAAATGGAAAGTATTATTTGACCGGGACTGGAGACAATGACCCTCAGGGGTTCGTTGTGCTGGAATCCAGCAACTTGGAAGAATGGCATTCTGTGAAGGGAGACTCCATGCTGTATATACTGAAACAAGGCGAACATACGTTTGGCGACAAGGGGTTCTGGGCACCTCAGTGGCTGAAGAGCGGCGAACGGTATTACCTGACGTATACAGCCAATGAGCAGACCGCGCTGGCTGAGGCCGACTCATGGCAGGGACCTTTTATGCAGACGAACGTGAGACCTATTGATGCCAGTGAGAAGAACATTGATTCGTTTCTTTTCCGTGATGACGACGGGAAGTGTTACCTGTATCATGTCCGTTTTAATCACGGGAATTATATTTGGGTGGGAGAGTTTGATGTGCAGAAAGGCGAAATAAAGCCGGGAACGTTGAAGCAGTGTCTTGCCTGTACGGAACCGTGGGAAAGTACGGCTAATTATGTATCCGATCCTATCATGGAAGGGCCTGCGGTGGTCAAGCTGGAAGATACGTATTATCTTTTCTATTCTGCCAATCATTTTATGAACATAGATTATGCCGTAGGCTATGCCACGGCTTCATCTCCTGCGGGACCGTGGAAGAAATACGCTGGCAATCCGATAATTCATCGCGGTATCGTGGGAGAGAATGGCTCAGGGCACGGCGATGTGTTTGCCGGTGAGAACGGAAATCTGTATTATGTGTATCATGTCCATCATTCCGATTCTGTAGTTTCTCCACGCAAGACACGCATTGTTCCGCTGCTTCTTAAAAAGAATAAGGACGGGCTGTTTGACATCTCTGTCGACAAAAACAAAGTAATCCGACCTGTAAAAACTGAAAGTTTATGATGCATTGGAAATTTTTGAGCGGACTGGTTTTTGTAGCAGGAGGATTGAGTGTTCAGGCCATTGAATATACTCCTGCCAATGTCTCTGCTTGCATTTCATTGAAAACTCCGGGGAATAACGCAGTGCATTATCCGTTGACTTTTCAAGTTCTGCGTCAAGGGAACTTTGATTATGAACTGGCTGGTACCGACCGGATTCCCATGATGATTTATCAGAAAATTGAGGAGGAGGGAGAGGATAAAAAAATAACACTGTTTCTGACAGCTTTGGAAGATGTGTACTTTCATTATGGCGAACTGGTGAGTACCGGAGCAAGACACGATGACTGCTTGTTCTATATGCCGGGGTTCTGGTACCGGCGTAACCTGCGCTCGCCTGAGGAGGCGCCTTCTTTCCATACTTCGGATAGCTGGGTGGTTCGTGAAGACAGGCTAAGCACGCCGATGACCGCCGTGTATGACGAGAAGAACGGGAAATCTTTTTCTGTGATACGTATGGATGAGTTTCATACGGATGCTTTGTCCACTCATAAGGAGGGAGAAGTTATTCTTTCCGGAGAAACCTCGGTTGGATATACGGGATTTGAAAATATCGGCGGGACGGCTTCGCTTTCTTTTGGCTTTCCATACAAGGAAGCTCCCAGAACGTATGTCCGCAAGTTGACACTTGCTCCTTCTGTTGAGGCTTACCAGTTCCTGGGTAAAGGAAAGACGCTTACCTTGACCTGGAGGTTGCATGAAATTGTTTCGGAAGATTTTTCGGATTGTGTGAAGCAGGCATGGGAGTATGGTTACGACCTTTATCAGCCGGCGACCGTGGAGACTCCTTACACCGCGGAAGTGATGAAGGAGGTGATGAGCAATTTCTTTGTGGAAAGCTTTGTGGGAGATATGTCTGTCAAGTATTATTCGGGGGTGGAACTTCGCACGACAGACTGCCGGAAAAGTGGTCTGGCTGAGGTTGGCTTTGTGGGGCGTACCTTGCTGAATGCCTTCAATGCTTTGGAATATGGGGAGGATAAAAACAGAGAGGACTTGAGGGTGAATGCGAAAGCTGTTTTTGATTCTTATCTGGCGCATGGCTTTTCTGAGTCGGGCTTTTTCAATGAGGTTATACATTACGGCAAAAAACAGGAGGGTCATCTGCATAGTATCCGCCGGCAGTCTGAAGGAGTTTATGCGGTACTGCATTACTTGAATTATGAGAAAGGACAGGGGCGTAGGCATCCTGAGTGGGAAAAGCGGATAGCCACACTGCTTGATACTTTTTTACGTTTGCAAAATCCCGATGGCAGTTTTCCGCGCAAGTTTCGGGATGATTTCTCTGTCGTGGATGGAAGCGGAGGGAGCACTCCTTCGGCCACTCTTCCTCTGGTAATGGGCTACAAGTATTTCGGAAACAGGTGTTATCTGGAAGCTGCCAGGCGTTCAGTGGATTATCTGGAAAAGGAACTGATATCGAAAGCGGATTATTTCTCGTCTACCCTCGATGCGAACTGTGAGGATAAGGAAGCCTCGCTGTATGCTTCAACGGCTGCCTGGTATCTTGCTTTGGTGACAAAGGGAACAGCACGTGTGCACTATGCGGGGCTGGCCCGGAAAGCGGCTTATTTTGCTTTGTCGTGGTACTATACGTGGGACGTGCCGTTTGCTCAGGGACAAATGCTGGGGGATATCGGACTAAAGACCCGCGGATGGGGAAACGTTTCCGTGGAGAATAATCATATCGACGTTTTTGTCTTTGGTTTTGCCGATGTGCTTCATTGGCTTTCGAAAGAATATCATGAGCCTCGCTTCGGTCGTTTTGCCGAGGTTATCAGTACCTCCATGCGGCAGCTCTTGCCTTATGAAGGACATTTGTGCGGGGTGGCTAAAAAGGGATACTATCCGGAAGTGGTGCAGCACACTAACTGGGATTATGGCAAGAACGGAAAGGGATATTATAATGATATCTTTGCGCCGGGCTGGGTAGTGGCTTCTCTTTGGGAACTTCTGACTCCCGGACGTGCCGAGGGATTCCTTTGCAAATGATTGATTGAAAAAAGGAGGGGTACGTCAAACTTGATTTGAGCATCCTGAAAGATAAAATAAATGGTCGTATCACCGCTCAAATAGAGCCTGATACGACCATTTTATGTGTTATGATTATAACCTGTGTTTTTTGAAGCGGTCATTCTAGTTTTGACACGCTCTTATTTTTTGGGGGGACGATTTTATTCTTCTTCTGCTTCCAGCAGCAGCTCCATTACCTGGCAAGCTGATTTGGCCACTGAAGTTCCCGGTCCGAAGATAGCCATGACGCCGGCTTTGTATAGGAAGTCATAATCCTGTGCCGGGATGACTCCTCCGGCAAAGACCAGGATGTCTTCGCGGCCCAGACGCTTCAGCTCGGCAATGATTTGCGGAACCAATGTCTTGTGTCCGGCAGCCAGTGACGATACACCTACTGCATGTACGTCGTTTTCTACAGCTTCGCGAGCGGCTTCCTCCGGAGTCTGGAACAACGGTCCCATATCCACGTCGAAACCACAGTCCGCAAATCCGGTAGCTACTACCTTGGCACCACGGTCGTGTCCGTCCTGTCCCATCT